>Ga0123341_1000273_pt1 | contig 28427 bp, 8 predicted proteins | sample Turbeapinknodule_FD_89959 | JGI IMG/M metagenome (GOLD analysis project Ga0123341, IMG submission 89959) | Root nodule microbial communities of legume samples collected from Mexico - Turtle bean Mexico pink nodule | ecosystem: Host-associated > Plants > Roots > Nodule | place: Mexico: Nepantla...
CTCTATTACTATTTAATGTTTTTTTTCACTGAGAAAAAAAATTAAAATCTATTATTAATTTTCAAATAATTATATTAATCTAAAATTATATTTTATTATTTTCATATATACTAAATTTGAGTTAATGCACACTTTTAAATTATACTACAAAATCAAATTTTGATAAATCTCAAACAATAATCAATGATCAATAACATGCTTAATAAAGCTTTAATTAAAAAGAAAAACTACACCTCACTTCTTAAGCTTCAATCTCAGTTTCTTTGTTTCAGAATCTTCAGGAAGAGTTTAAGCCTGAATCAACCGTCTCCCCTCCTCTTTTCTTCTCTTCTCTCGCATTCGTACTGAAAACCTGAAGCCCTAAACCCTCGTAACGCTGCGTTCGTCATCGCAGAAGGTACGCAGGATTTCTCCCCTTCGCTCTTCAATTTTTTCGTGTTTTAAATCCCTCGCAAACTCGCACCATGTCAGGGATATATGTTCGCTCTTAGTTTCTCACGTTTTTCCTTCAATGCTCTGTCGGAATCGTTAAATTTGATTTCCTCGAGTTTTTCTTACTGTCTTTCTTTATTATCACTTGTGGATTGTGCAATTAAATTTTCGTGATTTCACATTCAGCTTTTTTCATTTATTCTTTAGTTTAATATCTTGTTGAGTGTTATCGGTGTTTTATATTGCCGTCGTGGTCACGATTTTGTTGCATTCTTTGATATTATTGACAAATGCGACCGATACAAGCACAATTGTGGTTGTGGACACTCCAAAGTGTGTTATAATGGTTTTAAACTGCGGACATGGCCACTGATTTTTTTCTTTTGCGTTATTTGATACTGCTGAAGAATTCTATTGATGCTACCATAAATGCGATTGTTGACACTCCAAAAAGTGTTATTAAGGTTTTGAACTACGGTTGCTTCTTGCGGGCACAGTTTTGTTGTGCATGTGCTATTTTGGTATTGCTGACAAAAATGTCACCACTGCAACACAATTGAGGATGCGCTCCAAAAAACTTTGTTGTTTCTGACTGTTCTTTAAAATCTTGGTGTTATTCATTGTTATATTTTTTTATATATAGGTATTTTGTGTTTTTGGTGCTTAGGTATTGAGTAGGTTTGAAGAGTGAAAAATAGAGGACATGGCATCTTCAGATGATGAGGGAGAGGATCAGCTGCTATCTGTGTCAAATTACTATTTTGAAGATGACAAAGATGTGCCGGTGTGTTTTTCTGTGTTGCCAATTCGGTGGAGTGAGTCAGAGAGTCCAGTTGGCAAGAAAATGCAGGTGTTTTTGCGTGGTTTTGCAGATAATGGGCTGCAGAAAGTTTTCGTGCAAGTTGTTGCGTGGAGGTTTGATCTTTCTTGTGTGAGGCCTGAGATATCGGTATTGTCAAAGGATGGGAGATGGATTAAGCTTGAGAAGCCTAGGAAGAGCTATGAGGAAACCATAAGAACTATTTTGATCACCATTCACTTCATGAGTTATGCGAAAAGGAATCCCGACTCACCTGCCAAGTCTGCGTGGGATAACTTGAGTAAGAATAAGGAGTTTAGGTAATTTCCAGAGTTCTAGAGTTCTTTTTATCCTAACTGTTGCGGAAATGCATATTGTGACATTTTTAAAACTATGTGCAGATCTTATGAGGTTTTGCCCTCGCAAAATGATATATTAAATCATATGACTTTAATGGGTGAAGCTGCCAAAAGAGATGCTGGCTTAGCAAAGTCCAAGGTTTGTATTTAAGTCTTTAACAAATATGCTTTGGTGGTGAACTTGGAAATTAGCATTCTATCTATTTTTCCCTTCTGAAACATCCTTTAGGGGCTATTGATTTAAAACATGGTTTGAAAATATATCGGTATGTTTTTTTTTGTGATTTAAAATTTATATTTTACATTAAAGATGGGTCTGATATCTGATGCAAGACCAAAAAGTTGTCTTATTATATCCGTTGCTATGTTTTTACCTTTTTTTTTGTTTAAGAGAACAGATATGTCTTATCATACTAAATTGTAACCTTTACAAGTTCCAGTAAAGATCTAGGATTAAGAGGTAAAGTTGGATTGCATTTTTGAATAAATTTTGACTATTGTGGTTGTGGCATCTATTAAGGGTGAGGTTGTTAATTGATGGAGTTCAGAAATTTAAATAAGCTTCTTAATCGCTCTGATTTTCTACTTTACCTTGTTTATGGAAAGAATGAATAAATAAAACGTAAGTAGATTGCACAGTTCTCTCCCTGCTTCCCTTCAACTACAAATCATGTGCTTCTCTTTCCAGATATCTCAGCACCACAATTAAAATTTTAGGTTGCACTTTCACCTCCCATCTGCTTGAAAAAACACTGCTCTAATGAATTGCTTTATTCTTTTGCGGGTATTTCCCTTTTTCCATTATTGTTAGCAGTTGTTTCCCTGTTTTTCTCTCTTGCATGTGTAATTTTAGGATGAATAACCATTTAGAAAAACATTAGGAGTGAATGCTGTCCTAGTGAGGAACTTATTTTTTGAAGATATGCTACTATAGGCATAGTCACTTTCTTTTGATGAAAAAACAGAAGACCTTCAGAAACTTTTTTTGACTCTGATAGAAGCAGGTAGTATATGAAAGGAAATGGATGATTTTTGGAGAGCAACTCTGATGGCGGAAGCAGCAGTATGACTCTAGCTTAGAAAAGGAAACCAGGAAAAACAGAAAATAGGAATGCAAAATAGAAGATTACAACCAGAGCAGAGCTGCAAGACACAACCTCTGTCTCCAAGGCAAATGCCTAACAAATTCCTCACCCTATTTCTGTTCTCCCTTATGCTATTCTCTCCTACCCTATGATGAACACGTCCTTCACTATCTTTCCCATCATGACAGAATATTCTACTCCAATGTCTTCTTGTCATGTGGACATTCTGTTATGCATATCACACCTTCTGTTTTGCTTTTCTATGCTTAGCCAATTTGTTCTCTCAGCACATCTTCCTTATTTTTAAACCCTCTTCTTATAAACTTGGCTTAAAGGCCCAATATTGTCTGGTTTGGATCACATCTTTGTTGAATCTGAATTTATGAGATATCATTTACGCTTATTGTTTCAATTGCTATATTTTGTTAATTTAGAATTATGACGGTAGGAATGACTATAAATTATACAGTAAATTTTTCTATACAAGTCTACTCTGAAATACTTTATTAACTTGCTTTGGTTTATCTCTATGATAATTTTAGAAAATTGTGGTATCTATTATTTAATCATGTTAGATACGATACTCTTACCTATAACTTTGTACATATAGCTTACACTGGATTGACTCTTGATTTTATTTAAATTGAATTGGAAATACATGAAAAATCTATTTGTTATTTGATATAATTGATGATATCTGTGAGATTTATATAGGTCAAGGACATGAAGTTTATGTAGTGGTTTGCATGCAATATTGAGATGTATGATCTCAATACTGATTTATCATACTATGTACTATAGTGCAGTGGTAGTTGCTTCAGCTCTGATTATTTTATAAATCTTTCCTTGTTTTCCTGCTGTCGTAGTAATTTAATATCCTTTTCATATGGTTAATTATGTGATCCTTCATAAATTATATTTAATTATTGATGATGCATCTACTGTGTCCCTAAAATGGGCTTTTCCTTTAGTATGATAGATTAGCTCTCTCCTTGGTTTTGTTATAAGGACAAAGATAAGGATTTAGTTATCCTTTGACTTGCCCTCTTTGATTAATCCTTAAATTAAATATATTATTTTCTACAAATTAATTTCTTCTCCTTTTTTTTATCATTATTTGTGCCTCACTTCAGTGACAAGTATTCAATTTATACAGCTTTTCCTCATGGTTCGGGAAGATAAAGATAGGCTGAAGATTAAGAAACTTTCTGATGAGGTTTGTTAGATATTTAGTTTTCCTTCATTGGAGCTAATATTTTTGTGAAACATTGTATTCTGTTGATTGCTTTTATTCATGCCATACGTTTTGTTATATTAAAAATATTATTCGTTGATTTCAGGAAGTTAAAGATTTAGCACGACCTGGATTTATAACTGATGATACTGACAATGATTTGATTGATGAAATTGGTGAAGATTCAGATGGAGAGGATGGGTTGTTTGATTCTGTTTGTGCAATTTGTGACAATGGAGGTGAACTTTTGTGGTATGATTTTTTCTTTCTGTTAGGGTTATTTGAATTTAGTATGATTTCTCTATTATGTGTAGCATATTTAGGTTATTTTACATAATTTCTACATATTATTGTATATGTTTTTCATGCCTCAATGATTTTTTTTTCAATTTTGAAGTTATTAAATGATAAATGCAGTTGTGATGGAAAATGCATGAGGTCATTTCATGCTAACGAGGAGGATGGTGAAGAATCTGCTTGTGCCTCTCTTGGTTTTAGTCAGAAGGAAGTTGATGTATGTAATTTTATATTCTTATATTTATTCAATTTTTCCTTTTTTTCATTTATCTTTATCATTGTGTACTGGTTGAAATTTGATTGCCTGTGATAAAATTTTGCAGGATATCCAGAATTTCTACTGTAAGAATTGTGAATATAATCAACATCAGTGCTTTGCATGTGGTACTCTAGGCTGTTCTGATAAGTTTTCTGGTGCTGAGGTATAACTATGTGAAACACAATGGACTCATATTGTTGATTATTTCATTGTTATATTTTTTTTTTCATGACTGTACGAATTGCCATGCAATCCTTGGTTATTTATCCGATACACACACATACCTTTTGTCAATTCTGTTTCTAGGGGAAATAGCTTTTAGCATATTTGCTTCCACCTTCTCAAACCAATTTTATAGGCTTTTTTTTATAAGTAAGGAGCCTAAAAAAAGTGCAAGGCATGAGTTTAAATATTTTGTATTGTATTTAAACTGACTTTTCAAAAAATTAAAAAATGATTATTCTTTTAATTGAAACTAATATGTGTTCATTAATATGGAGGTGTTGGCTATATGGTAGGTGACCCTTTTTGATGGAGATTGCAATACCATTTTAGAAATTGGGTTGGGATTTGGATAATGATTTTAGCTTTTATTCAGATTGAGTCTGAAAGATGATTCTAATTATAAGATGTAACTCCTGCGACTAGATAATCCAGTGGCATAATCGGAGATGCCCAATATGATTCAAGAATGTATGTGTGTGGAGCAGCTAAGGTAACCAAAGTCTCATTCCTTATTCTAAGATAGTATTAGAGTTTATCTTAAGGTCCATAGATAAGGGTCACCTAACATTATTTTCCATGCACCAAACCTAATAGTGGTGGGGTTAAGGGGGCTGTATTGGGAAAAACCCATGCCCTACAGAAGTAGAGTCTCAAAAGAGTATAGAAGTGGGGGGAAACCCTCTTATAAACCAATTTTATAGGATTGAGTTAGCCTCAAATTATAAGATTTACAAATTATTTTTAAAAACTAACATGATTATGTTATTTATTTATGTACTGCATTGTTTATTTTCTTTATATACTGTATATCTGGGTGGGTTGGATGTCAATTATGTGCTTGGGATTCTCTAAAATATTGCTGCTTTTTTCTTTCACTTATTCATTACAAATTCTCTGATCAACCTAGCCCTTACTTACCATAGATGAAGTCAACTTTTTCAATGTTGACAATTTCTGTGCAGTTTAATTTATATTCTGTGAACATATGTTTTGTGCTCATGCATGGGATTTGGTTCTGCTTCAAAGCTCACAATGCACATGTACACAATTCAATCTTTACACTCCAGTCATGCATTTCTGCTAAAACTGTTGTCATTGGCAGTGTTGATTTTATTTGAGCACAAAGGCTTCTTCATTTTTAGCAATATTGTTTTACTTAAGAAAGAGATTGGAAGACAGACCCCAATGTGGGTGTAGTGAAGGTCATTATGTATATATGCATAACAAATAGATATCTATATCTATTATATCTATATTTATAACTATGTATAAAGGGATTCCGTTTTTGGTCTACACATTTTGTTTTTCAATTTTATCCTTTATAATATTAAAATATAATAAATTTAACAATTATTTATTTTAAATTGAAAAAATGAATTTTAAAAAATTTAGATAAATTTGAATTTAAAAGAAAAAAACCCCAATTTCTAATAATTTTACCCTTTAAATAACTACTTTTTTTAAATTCAAATAATTTTTCCTAATAAAAAACCAAGAGAACACAACAAACTTTTAAAAATACGGACACACGGGTGCGTTTCCGCTAGTGTATATAATAAATGGATACTTGTAAAAGTTGTACAGGAGGAGGATAGTACCAAAGGCATAAATATCCTTTTGCATGCTAATTATATTCTCAATAAACTACTACCAGTTATCACTCCTCAAAGTTGGATTAGAAATCTTAAGGCTTAATTGTTTCTTCATTCTGCATTTTTGACCTCTATTTCCTTGAAGCGAAAATAAATCATTGCCTCCCAACCCAGTTTCCATTGCCCTGAGGTATGTGGAATCATATTTATTACAGGTATAAAGAAACGGATGCATAACCAATCTCTACTTTTTGAAAGATAATCGATCCTAGTCTTATTAAGAGCTCTTGTGAGTGTGTCAATTATGTATCCTCTAGTTCAGGCATGTCCTGTACTTATTAGTTCTTTCTGGATCTTCTCTCCAATGAAATGGAAGTCTTCTATGTGCTTTACTTTGTCCTTTTGTGAAATACAATCTTTTAGACAATGTGAATGATGGGTTGGTTGTCACTTCAATTATACAGCAATTTTCAAGAATTTAGTTCATTGTTCAATATTGAGGCTTTGCAGTTGAGTTGCTTCAATGATTAGTTTCTTCTTCGAGAAATAACTTTATTTCCTCCCAATGGGCATACTATAGCCAATATCCAAATTTAGATATGCAGTAAACTGGCTTCAGTATAATTTAGTATAGAGTACTGAAGACATAAATACCCTTAAAGCGCACTGAACATGCTATGACGCACCACTACTAACAAACACTTTTTAAATAGGAGGGTTTTCCTAGAACTTCTTTGTTCTATATGGGACTAAAAGTCATTTTGGATTTTCTCCTTTAGGTCTTCAAATGTGCGTCTGCAACCTGTGGCTTTTTTTATCATCCACAATGTGTTGCAAAGTTACTTCACCGGGTAGTTGAGGAGGCTCCAGATCCCAAGGAACTTGAGAGAAATATTGCTGAAGGAGGAGCTTTTACTTGTCCTACTCATTATTGTTGTGTCTGTAAAGGAATGGAAGACAAAAATGAACATGATTTTCATTTTGCTGTTTGTAGGCGTTGCCCCAAGTCCTACCATCGCAAATGCTTGCCAAGGTTATTTCTTTCATTTTTGCCTGTGTTGCTAGTACTCATTTAATGATTATATAGTATGGAGGGCTGATTCTTAAGTTGTTCCTTACATCAGAAAGATCTCATTTGATGACATAGAGGATGAAGATATTGTAACAAGGGCTTGGGAAGACCTTCTACCCAACAATCGCATTCTTATATATTGTTTGTAAGTGTTACAGTGTACTTTGTGCTCAATTTTTACTTGTAAACGTCTTGTAATATCTTTTTCTATTCTTCTGTAACAGAAAACACGAGATTGATGATGAACTTGGAACTCCTATAAGGGATCATATAAAGTTTCCCAATGTAAAAGCTACTGTTCGAGAAGTTAATACTGAGGATAATGCAAAGCCTGCAAATAAAGAGAGGGTTATATTGAACAAGAACAATATTGTCTCAGAAAGTTTAATTGGCAAAAAAGCTGCTGCGAAATTTTCTAAACTATCTGGTAAAATGTCTTCTGGAAAAGTGGGTGACAAGAAGTCTGAAAAGATTTTTGGATCAAATATCTCAAGGAAGAAAACAAACGAGGCATCAAGAAGGAGTTTGAATGAAAGTAAGAGGCCATTAATCCCAAAAGAAACCAGAAAGTCGGAGGGTGCAGAAAATAAGTCCTCATTGGGTGCAAAATTATTTGCTCTTTGGAATAATGGTTCTGAGCAAATGAATTCTGGTAATAGGGTTGATAATGTAGCTAATAATTCCCGGCCTGTTAAGCCTACTAAAAAGCTGAGTAGTGCATTACCCTCATTAGATGAAGATTCAGAGAGGAGGTGAATCTTTCTGATCCATCTTCTGAACTAGTTATTTTTCTATATTTGCTGTTACTTTGTCCTTTTATTGAGTTTTCCATTATAGTAATTCTATTCAATTATTGTTTGAAACTTGAAAGTTATTTTTTGTGGATATTTATGATGACATTTGATTTGATTTCTTCTGATGAAGATTGGTTGCTATGTTTAAAGAAGCTACTTCATCAGTTACTTTGGAGGATGTTGTAAAAGAGCACAAATTTTCAACTACTCATACTCACTCATTGAAAAATGTTGTGGAGAAAACCATTACATTGGGGAAATTGGAAGGCTCAGTTGAGGTATATATCTTACCATATGTATTCGTGTTTATTTCACAGTTTGTTTGGAGCTTATGTATTCTGTCTTTTGTATTCAGGCTGTTCGAACAGCTCTAAGGATGCTAGAGGGTGGGCACAATATTCGGGATGCTGCAGCTGTTTGTGGTCCTGATGTTCTTAACCAAATATTTAAGTGGAAGGTACTCTTCTATTTTTTTCAAATAAAATTCTAGGGATTATTCATTTCTCTTTAGTATGTATTATTGTATGATATTCTTTCATTTTTTGTCTTAACATGTGCTAGCCATGTCTTGTTCCATATCTTATGTAATAAATTGTTTCCTTAACTTTTTCTTTTCATTTATAATACACAATAGGAAAATTTTAAAGTATTATAAATGATTCAGTTCAGTTGCTGTCACTGCTATATTAACTGATTATTCTGTAGGATAAACTGAAAGTATATCTTGCACCTGTTCTATATGGTAATCGCTACACATCATTTGGCCGCCATTTTACACAAGCTGAAAAGCTGTCAGGGGTATTTATTCTTACTATTCTTTTTCTATTATTATTATTTTAGTTATTCTGTTAGATTCCCGTACCTCTTTGACTATATATATATGTGTGAGTATGTATATATATATATATATATATATATATATATATATATATATAAATCTGGGGTCCAATAAGTTTTTGGTACTTTCAAAATTGCCCTGTATTGAAATTGGTACATCCAATTCCTATTTTTGATACCCAACATTTTATAAATTTGCTAATTTGGTTTTGATAGTTACTTTTGGATTAACAGTGTTGACATGTTAATCTTGACAGTGTCACGGGACAGTACATCTATAAATATCTTACTAGGAGATTACATGTCAACACCTATTAAAGTATAATAAAGTTACTGTTAGATAAAATTAGCATATTATTAAATGTTGAGCATCCAAAACATTGAAAAAATTGAGGTACCAATTTCAATAAGGGTCAATCGATTTTGGAGATACCAAAAACTTATTTAACCCTAAAATCTATATCGTATTGTTTTTACATCTTAATCTGTTGCTGCATCGTAACTTCACCATCTTCCTTTTTCTTTGGAGAGTGTTATAGATCTAGTAGTTAAGGACAGACTTTGATGTGTTACAGATTTCTCAGGGCTGATATCACAAAATAATGGAATTAGTTAAGCTGATGCCGTATTTAGGGAAAACAGATTCATGATAAGTTGATGCTTGTGAATTTGATTATGCAATGTATTATGTAGTATGATCGTGGCTTAAATGTGGTAAGTTGCTTAACAAAGAAGCATCTATAATGGTAGCTTACAATTTTAGTTCAACCACATCTATGTTTGGTAATATTAGTTGGGTTTAATGTCTTGAATGAAGGTGATATTATAAAATTTAGATAAATGGTCTTATGGAGGGGCTTGAGGGAAGGAGGGGTGGGGTTAGGGTAGGAGGAGCCATTTTTAGCAAACATTTCAATACCACCTTAAATCTTTTGTTAAAGAATGATTTCACTTAAAAGTCTACATGGTCCATTTAAAAACCTGTGTTTGTGATTTGAAGTGAAGGTGAACTGTTCACATCACTATCCCATGAAACTTGATGTTTTGTGGCACTAAAATTTTAATTAGTAGATGAGGTTGGTAAGGACCACGTTAAAGTCATGAGTTTAGTTGTGACATTCCACGAGCATGCTATTTTTCTATTGCATTTCAAGCCAAGGCAAATATAATATAGCTGTTTGGTTCTGAACTTGTGCGGAATCACGGAGTTCGATCCCAGAATTGTTTGATTGGAGCAGCTATAGCGTAGTTTTGATTTCTCCAAAAATATTTTTAGTGCTTTTGATCTCCAACATTAATAAATATGTTAATTTGGTCATAATAGTTATTCTGTTACTTTTGAATTAAAAATGTTGACATGCCAATCTTGACTGTTACATGTTAGCATAATTGCAAATATGTTACTAAAATTGTTACATGTTAATACCATATTCAAGAGTTAATTCCTTATTCAAGAGTAGTAAAGTTGCAAGGAGAACCAAATCAGCATATATTAAGTGTTGAGTATAAAAACATTGAAAATATTTTGAAGCTATCAAACCAAAAACTTATTTAACCCTTTATTTTTTTATGCATTTGTTTATGTCAGTATAATTTTAATTTTTTAGTAGGATCTTATGATTGATGTTATTTTTACAATTCAGAATTTTTGACCTCACTCCTGATCCTATTTAAAATCTTGATTTTTACAACATTAGGTAAGAATACGAGTTTTAGACTTGTTACTGTGCAGTTGAAGCAAAAGCTAAAGCTCATTTTAGAACCGAAGAATGATTTTGACCGCTAGGGATGAACTTATGTTTTCAATTATAACTGTTCAGTTGGCTTTACAGTGACTGAAAGAGTTTGTCAAAATACTTTATGTGACATCAATAGATTGAGGTGAGAATATTGTCATGATGCTTGAGTTAGTACAATTGAACATTGGTATGAAAATGGCTTTTATGAATAAGCTTTCTACTACAAGGATTTTCGGAGGTTTAAAACATTTATGAAAGCAGACGTTCAAAACCCAATTATCACTCAAACTTCATTGTAACATAAGTGGTCAAAGTTCTGAAATGCATCACTAGTTGAATAGTATTACACTTATTGACATTGTAGCCATCCTTGAATTTACTCATTGAAAATTTGGAAGGCCATTTGGAGAGTGATTATGCTTATCAAGTTATCACATTTGTTTGTTGTAATGAATTTCTTTTTTGGCATAATTACATTCGTCAATCATTGCTTGAATAATGGTTTTTACAATTGCAGATTGTTGATAAACTGCATTCGTATGTTCAGAATGGTGATACAGTAAGTGCTGATTGATATGCAAATACTTAATTTATTTTCTGCATTTACATAGGTTTTTGTTATGCTAAATAACTTGAAACTCGCCTTTTGACGGTTGCAAAGGGCATAATGTGATCCATGTAGCCGACCTCACTTATTGGGGTAAGGTTTTTGTTTTTATTATTGTTTACATTTTTTGCCATTAGTTGTCCAATTTTATAGTGATTAGAGTGAAGATAGTCGTCCAAAGGCTTGTGCAGGCATGGAATTTACTACAATATTTTCTCAAACCATAGAACAGATCTGACATGACACACTCCTCCAAGGGTGATCACAGATGGAGAAGTACTTTTTGCGGTCAAATTTGTGGAAAATGGTGTCCAGAGTTGGCATATTGTGCTTCACTGAGACTTATAGCTTCTGTTCATTGTTCCACTCTCATGGTAGCACTTGCTGGTAGTGGGGTCAGAGGATAGAGATGACCCATTTATCACAAACTACCCTTACTCAAAACATCACACTACTTTACTGTAGTGTTTTAGTTTCAAGATAAGACAAATTGTGTTTCGAATTGGACCATAATTATTAACGTTGCTGTTTGGATCATCAGTTTTTAATTATTGGATCCTTATTAAGATTTTCTTATATCTTTTAATCCAAATTTTTGAAAAAAAATCAAAATACTAATTTAGATGCACTATAAAAACGTTTTATTTTTCTAATCAAATTAAAATAGAGATATTTTATAATCAAGATATTTTAGAAACCAAAATAAAGTTATATTTACCTAAGATATTTTAAAATTTGAGGCTGAATTTAATGACAGAAACCTAGAACATATGATAATTTTTTATGACAGGGCTTATCAAGTATTGCTTCGTATCAAATAAAAATATTTAGTTAATTGGATATTTTTTTATTTGAATTAATGTTCATGTTTGTATCAAGAAATCTATAATAAACCTAGTAAAATGTGATATAGTTTTAATTAATATATGATTAAATTTATTTATTTTAAATTTTAATATTCTGCTATGTCATTAAATAGCATCCCACTGTCTGTTCGTCCTACCATAGCTTTTTTGAAGATAGCTGCTTCACTCCCATATTATATGGATCTGATATTGGGCTGTTTTAGTTTTTAATATCCTTTTGGCTCTTATTATTTAATTTTTTTTTATTTTTTTTCCTAAGTAATTGATAGGAAGTGAATGATGCAGGTTTTGACAATTCTATGTTTGCATGACTTGTGTTTAGTATACGTTAGGAAATGCTATTTCCTAATTTCCATTTTAATTTCTTGCTAATTTGGCATTTTTTGGAAGATACTTAAATACTTGTTTCACATTTTTTGTTGTTTTAATTAGACAGTTACAATGGTTATCGGTCCATCTGATTTTTTTGTCATTTTGTGTAGCAAAAGATCGATTTTCCTTGTGAAATTGTGATATACTTTATCGTCTGGTGGTGGTGGATGGTATTCTTAACATTGTTAAACATCTACTAACTTTAATGTTCTTTACCTGACTGAGGATAGTTACATTTTGTGATCAGATTGTGGACTTCTGTTGTGGTGCTAATGACTTTAGCACTCTTATGAAGAAAAAACTTGAAGAGACTGGGAAGAGATGCTCATACAAAAACTTTGATCTACTTCCAACGAAGGTGACTACACTTCTACAAGTTGTTATAATATAACTTACTACTCTAAATGCTTTAATTCAATTTTTGCTCATTGCCACTGCCATGTTGATTTTAGACTAACTGATTTATTCATATTTTAATATTGAGAGGCTGAGAAAAAAATATCAGTGAACATTGAGAAGGAATTTGATGTCAATAGTTTGTCTGGAGACATGATTTACAAGGATTTATAATAGGATAATATATGAAGTTGTTTCATCTATGTACCCTATCCCATCTAGCATGAAAAAGTTAACTGTAGATGTTGGTAAGTGTGAAAATACAGGTGTACCCCATCCCAGTTGTATTATTTTAGTTTATAAATTGTCTACTTTGTATTTTATGTTACTGACCCTTGGTATTAGAATACTCAAGCTCTGAATAACTACTGATTTGGTAAAATTATAGTGGTTACTGACCTTGGTATCACATATTATTTGTATGCAACTATGTATGAATTTGGTTTCCTTTTTTTTTGGTTCTATTAACATTGATAATTATCATTTTCTCATTGAGCGATGGGGAATGACATATTATTGCATATAACACTGGTTAATGAGTCATTCCTGGGAAGATGTTGATGTACTAAATATGAGCAGAAGCATAACAAATCAAAATGTGTCGTATTTCAGAGTTTTTGTGAAGTTTCCTTGTTGATTTTTCATGTCTAACCAGATTTTTCCAAATTATTCTAAACAATAAATGCATATGATTGAAGTTAAAGTGTTTGGCGTACAATATAGTTATTGGTAATTTGTCACTTATTCTTCAGGAATATTTCATTGCTATTGAAATCTCTCTCTATATATGTATGCATATATTGCTGCTACTTTTGAAGACTGAATTACAGTTGTTGAGGTATTATCTCATTTGAGGTTTGAAGGTTTTTGTGCCTTTCTCTTGTTTTGGATCCTAATTGATATCTAGTAATAATTGATAGGCTGTACAAAACACCTCTATAAATTGTTGTGAAGTGAAAAGGGTTAAGGTGAATTGAATGATATGAGCATAATGGTTTTTATACTATGGTTTGGGCTACTTTTTGATGAATGAAAAAAAATACATGATTTATTAGCGTACAGTCTATAATTATCATATTATTTTTCCCTGCCTGTTTACCAGGATTTTGTTTTGTTTACAGAATGATTTTAATTTTGAGATGCGAGATTGGATGACTGTACAAACAAAGGAGTTGCCTATAGGGTCAAAGTTGGTAAGAATCACACTCATTCATTTTTAATGGTTGAGACATGAATATGCATCGCATATCCGCATGGCCAGTTCACTTATTTCTTTCATTATTTTTATCGTCTGCTTCTGGAACAGATCATGGGCTTAAATCCCCCCTTTGGGCTTAAGGCAACATTGGCTAACAAGTTTATAGACAAAGCTCTCGAGTTCAGACCAAAGCTCATGATTCTCATTGTACCGCAAGAGACAGAGAGGTAATGTCCTTTTTTTCTTGTTTTTTTAAAGAAGAGTTAAACTTTCTCTTCACACTCTTGTCTTCCTTGGTTGGAGGGGACGGACTGTTCATTTTTCTTGTCCCGCTTTCATGTTTTTTTTTCCTTACTATATGTAGACTTGATGAAAAACGGCAGCCTTATGATCTTGTCTGGGAGGATGAGAGGTTTCTATCGGGCAAGGTAAACAACTGTTAATAATATATTGTGGTAATTTGTATTTGATTGATACATGCTCGTTCTTGTTCTGACTGCTGTTTTCATATTTTTCCCTGTTCTTGTCCTTTTTTGTCTTCAGTCATTTTATCTACCTGGATCAGTTGATGCTAATGACAGGCAAATAGAGCAATGGAATGTAAAGCCGCCTCCACTGTTTCTTTGGAGTCGTCCTGATTGGACTAGCAAGCACAAGGCCATAGCTCAGGAGCGTGGTCACCTGATCATCCAGCGTGAGGTGTCAAAAACGGAAGGCCTTGATGAAGAAAAATCACCTTCCAGACATAATAAGGAGGATAATTCTGGTGTCAATATCACGCCAGGTGATGACATCTTGAATTCAATTGATGCACCTATCAATGAAGGTCAGATGGGATACTCACCATATGGAAGTGTTGATCGAGGGAGTCAGGAGAGACAGGAATATAGGGTGAGCGAGGCCGAGAAGACCTTATGGAAGAGGAAACGAACTGAAACTGAGGAAAATGATGGAAGAGGACTTGGTGTGACATCACCACTCAATCCAATTGATGGGAGATCCTCAGTTGAACGTTTTCAGCCTAAACATGACATGCCACCTCCAGATTTTGAGGTTGTTGATAAAGGTTATAGGCATTTGGAGCCCACCTCTTCCTCACGTACAGGGGGGATTGGGATTAGATCAGCCTATAGCGGGACCCAGAATTGGCCAAGTGTTGTCCATCCCCTTTATGATTCTGGGGTTACAGGCGTAGATGGACGCCATAGCAGCCTTATGAGAGACACCGGACATAGACCCTATATCAGCAGGGAGGATGAGAGCAACCTTTGGGAACAAGAGACAAGGCAACAGATTCGCCAATATGGGCTTCCGAATCCTCCTAGTAATTATCTATTATCTGCTAACGATCCTGCTTATAGTCACCACATGGGGTCAAGTTATCTGGCTCATGGTTCATTATTTGAGTCTCCTTATGTTATGAATGCACCGGCCATGCAGCGATATGCACCTCGTCTAGACGAATTAAACCATGTAAGGATGGATCCTCTGGGGTCTGAGCCTCCTATAGTTGGTAGAAATGACACTGTGCCCCAACCTGGATATGGGAGCAGGATGCCAGGTTTTGCAAGTGGTTCTCACTATCTCTATTCACGCCAGAATTCAGCAGATCGGTTCAACGAGTAGCCTTGCATCAAAATGCTGTATGCCATTCTTCACAAATCATAGTTTTTTTTAGTTGTATGCTCTCTGTTAATCTTCACTCTGGTTCCTTATGCTCTCTGCTAATCTTCACTGCTAATCATGTGTGTACATATATGACCTTGGAATGAGTAGCTACTACTGTATTTGTAAATCACATTTCTCATTGTTCTATATTGTCTTCATAATTTGAAAAGTTCACTGCGCACTTCACACTATTTTCATAATTACTTCAAACTACCCTCTTCTTTCTATATCTTCCTTACACCTCATTTCTTTAAATTAACTTTCTTTTTCTATTTTTTAATTGTTTTGAAGCGAATTTATCAATAGTTAAAGACGATTTCATAGAACAAGTTAAATTACTTTTTTGTAAATTTAAAATATAGTTTATGTTTTTTAACGTATTTGTTTATTATGAATATGGCTTTTAATTATATAAACTATTTTTTTTTTCGCAATATCCGTTTCTTAAAATATTCGGAAGCGAAGTTCCAAGCATATTTTTTTGTCAATGATGAAAAATTGCGTACTTCATCTTTATAGAATTCCACTTTTGAAAATAATTAACATTACTAATGATAAGAAGACTCAATTAAATATTGAATACTTTATAAAGTTATATATTTTTAATTGAAATTATTTTATTGAATATCTAAATTAAATTTTTATTTTCGTAAAGTACTTATAAATAATAAGAAATATTTTGAATACAAACTTTTATTGACCGCTTGAGTAGCTTGCTCACGCTTCAGTACTAAATCGAATTTTTGAAAAGATACTTTCTAATGTGTTTTATCTCGCAACGTCTTTTGTCAACAACCATGTGCATTAGTTCCAACCTCAGAACTTGGCTCACTTACACTTAAGAACATGACTCGACTAGTTGGCTCAGAAAGCTTGATAGGAACCATGACATCCGTCCCGTAAACCAAAGAAAAGGGAGATTTTTAGTGTCCATTAGGGAGAAAGGTCACTTCAACCCTTGAAGGATGACTTTGTTGGTTGTCTCTACTTCACTGTTGGGGATGCTTCACCGACGTTATAATTTGTGTGATCCTGACTGATATACAAAAGTCTTGTACTTTCTGACTTGTAAACTAGGTTTCATTATTTGTGATAATGACCCTAGGTATCTCAATCATTGGACTTATAACGGAAATGATCTAAGAATGTTTAACCCCCATTTATTGAATAACCAAGGTGACTCAATTGAATGCATGTGCTCGAGTGGAGCACGATGTATATCGGCATGTCATTATAGTTGTTACGTCGACAAAGATACTCACAACAATTTGGGCAAAACATAGACGAGTAGTATGCCTTGTCAGAGTACTTTCAAAAGTAGGTAATATATGATTGTAATATAAAACCTTTCTATCGATACGATTTGTCCGACCGACACCCACGATATAACTAAAATCGATATGTCTAAACAGATTAACGAGACTAATCAATGTTTAAGCGTTAGATAATGCATTTCTAAGCATGACTCAAGTGTTTAATTCGGTCCAATAACAAAAGATCCATGGTAATCATATAAATAGACACAAATTTCAAGAATCAGGTATCTAATGAAAGCATCAAGTGCCGAATACTGAATTCTCACTTGAGGGTCAGAGTGTCTTTTGCAGGTATCATCAGAGTCTAGAGTTCACGGAGACCGAGAGACAGAGCGACGATAGAAGATTGAGGAGCTTGTTCTGAGAGGAAGGGAGGAAGTGTAGACCGACTGACGGAAAAGTAGTCTGAATCGTTTTCTTGGATCTAACCCCGTTTGAGAACAACCTTCATGCACTTCCTCGTTGCAAATAAAAATCGAGATAAAGATGCAAGTCAACCCGTAATTTACTGCACCTCTTTTGTGTTAGTGTGGTTTCTCATTCTAATTCTGAAAATGTCCAACACTTTAACATTAGTTCTGAAATTGAGAAAATTAGAAAAACATAGCTTCTGGAAATGCAATTTGCGACTTAATAAGTTTAGAAACTTCCTTGATATATTGTTTTGCGTTTCCTTAGTTTAGTAGGCTATGGATTTGTTTCAACAAATTTATCCACAGATACTTATAGAAGAGAAAAATGAAATAATTTTTTCATAAGCTTAAACTCAATAATATAGAGAAGCTATATTTATTGGAGAGCTATGAAGAGTAGTTTAGTTTTAATGCTACTATGATATTTATATCTTTGTTGTATCTTATATACTGGGCTAATACCAGAAACCATATTCCTCTTCTTTTCCGTGTGTCCTCATCCTTAATTTAATTTTTATGATTTCAAACACATTCTTTGTTCATAACGTTTCATGCCCTTTGAAATCAAAAAAGGAATTTTTTCCAAAAATTTATCCCATGCCTATACATACTAGCAAAACCTGACATTTTTATAATTGACAATTGACAATAGTTACTTCTTTGGTGGCAGGGAGAATGAGCTTTATTGGTGCTGATAACCTGCAATTCAAGGACATTGTATGTTTGTTCTCTTTTCACTTTGATTGGTTATTAGTTATTGTTATACACCTTTTGTAGGGTGGTTTGAATAAGCTGAAAATATTACACATAAGATCAATGTGATATTATTAATTCGAAAACATAAATCCTGACATAAAAAGAACATCTCCTCAATGTTTTCCGTGTTAGCAATAGCCTTTTTAGTTGTAGAATATGTGGTAATAAACAGGGTTTAACTCCAAAATGGGTGAAATAGCGTTGCTCTTGTTCGTCCATTCTTATTTATAAAGTGATTCGAAGAATTCTCCAATTTAAATGGATATTTTTTTATCCTATTTAGATTTAAATTTCTATTATCTGTACAGGTTTTGGAGGAGCCATTTGACACTCACACTCTAACAGTGCAGGAAGGTCTTCAGACTCCCGGGGTTCGTATCTTCTTTCATGCTCCTTTATTATGTATTTATTTTAACAGCTGAATGCATTGGATCTGGATTCATTTGAGTTGGTTATTCTATGCACTGACACGGTATGAAGATTGGACTAATTTGCATGGTTAATTTGCATTAAGACAATCTGAAAGTGTACAAAAAAATTATAATCTAGCAATAAGATTTATTCTGAAAGTGTAATTGTGTGATTTTAGTTTCTTTGCCCATTTAGAATTTATTGGTGTGACATTTGACTTATATAACATTGAAATTTGGGAGACCAAAGCCATTCGAAGGACTGAATTGACACTACTAGAAGAAACTGAAATCATACCAATGCTATACCTAAAAGATCAAAAACATTATAGTTAGAATGGGTTGAATAGTACTATTTGAATCACGATTGGTTTAAAAATTCTTTCTCCAAGATACATATAATAGAATGTATAATTCTATAGCTTGAATCGAATTTGAATCGGATGATTCGTAATTTAACTCCGTCACGCACGATTCTAATAGGCGGACAGTTAGTAATTGAAACTGATACGTAAAAAAAAAAAATAAAAACAAATGATTGGAACTACCATGCTGATTAGAACTAACAGGTCATATATTGAGAAGGTAGAAGAAGCACAAAAAGTGGAGAACAAAACTTTTGCTTTACCGTTTGATTTGTTTGCACCAAATGCTTTGACAAACTTTAGGATATAATAAGGAGAACTATCCAATTTGTAATTTAGCTATTTGCATCAAATGTAATATGAGAGAATTTAGATATGTATTTTATTTTTTTTTAAGTGTAAAACTTTGATGAACTATTTAGTTTAATGTAAATATTAGATGAATGTGCGATTGTCATTTTTTTTTATGTTAAATATATATTATATCATTTCAATAATTAATAACAATTTTCAACTAATAAATATGAAAATATTTAAAAATAATTTAGAATGTTAGTAATGATACAAAATGTGTGAGAAAATTATATATAGGACAATAATGTGCATTGTCACATCATTTCTCCATTTTTATTTCTCTTCAGGTTACACATGACAATAACGTGCATCATCACATCACTCTTTCATAATTGTTTTTGCTCCGGTTACAAAACATAATAAAGTGCATCGTCACATCACTCTCCATAAGTTTTTTCCTCAGGTCACACAACACTATAATATGAATGGTCACATCATTTCTTCATTATTGTTTTTCCTAAGGCCACGCAACACAATAATGTGAATGGTTACATCTTTTCTCCACAATTGCTTTTCCTCATGACACATGCCTTAAAAGATAGATTTCAGCAACAGTAATGTACCAACATCATCTTCTCTTTTAATATGCACATGATAATAATTATAATAAATTTATCATCTAATACCATTGCGCACGTCATAAACAACCAATTCCCATAAACATTCAACCACCACATAATTAATACTAGATGAACATTCATATGTCGAAGTCAAAAATTGAAAACCGAAATTCAATTATCCACAGAAAACCAAAATCTCTTTCATTGTAGCACCGAAAATAAGAAATAAAAATCGAAAACCGTTCCAGAATTTAGCCCATCAGTAACTAATTCCTAGGAACATTCGATTATCGCATAATTAATTTTGGATCAACATTCATTCACTAAAGTCAAAAATTAAAAGTTGAAATTATATTTTTCATAAATCAGATTTCGATTATCCTCCAAACAACTTTTTTTTTTCTGCTCTTGTTCACTATCATAAAAAAAATACTTTCTCGGCTTTCCAAAAATCAAATTCAATGAGTATTTTTTTCCACAATAAAAAATAAAGGTAAAAAATAAAGATGAGAAATCAGATTTTTCGGAACCGAATTTTATTGAGAGAAATAAAATATAAATAGTGGTATTAAGGGAAATAATATTCAGCGTCATTGAAGAAAAAAATCCCTTAATTGTGCTATCCTTCATAAATCATTTAATTATTGGTGATGCATCTACTCAGTGTGCTTAGAATTAGAGAATTAGCTTTATAGAGTTGAGCTAGACTCAAATTATAAGATTTATAAATTATTTTGTGAAAAAAACATGAATATGTTATTTATTTGCAAACATTAATTGTTACCTCCATTATTTTTTCTTTATTCCAGTGTATAAGCCTCTACCCATTTAAAAAAAAAAAATGAAATAGCGTGCTTAATCAATTCTTCCGACAGAGAATTTGGTGGCAGGGGAGAAGTTGAATTTCCAGATTTGAAAGTGATTTATCTTTCCAACAAACGCAATAGAAGAAGAAATAAAAGGAGAGAAGATAGAAAATAGGATAAAAACACTATAGAAAGAAGAGAAATTAAATGTAGGGTAATAATTAAAAAAGAGCTTAATAATACTTCTAATGTTGACATCTGATCTAGAAGGAAAGTGAATTAAAAATTGCATTGGATCTGAGATCCTGAAATCCATGAAGCAGTAGTGATAAATTTGGTTGGCATTTGAGAGAGGTTCCAGCTGCTAGATTGAAGGAAGAGAGGGAAAGAAGATGATGGATGTTGAAATTGAGAGGTTCATCAAGGTATGGCTCACAACCATTTCATGTCTATGCTATTGTTATTACATAGCCTCTAAAATACCAAAAGGGTTCTTGAGGCTTCTCTCCCTCCTTCCAATTCTCTACCTTTTCCTCATCCTTCCCTTCAACCTCTCTTCCTTCCACCTTGGTGGCCCCACCACCTTCTTCCTTGTTTGGCTTGCCACTTTCAAACTCCTCCTTTTCTCCTTCAACCAAGGCCCTCTTGCTCAATCACCAAACATTCTCCATTTCATCTCCTTAGCTTCTCTCCCCATCAACCTCAACCAAAACAAAACCAAACCCAAACCCAAATCCCTTTTACTCCTAAAATTGCTTATCTTAGCTTTGATCATACATGCTTATGACTACAGACAAAATTTCCACCCTCTTTTCATCTTAGTCCTTTATTGTTGTCACATGTACCTTGGCATAGAACTTGTCTTAGCCCTTACTGCCATCCCGGTTCGAACCCTCCTAGGATTTAACCTGCAACCTCAATTTAACGAACCTTATCTCTCAACTTCCCTTCAAGACTTTTGGGGTCGTAGGTGGAACCTCATGGTTACTGGTATTCTACGTCCTGCCGTATTCCACCCCGTATACAGTATTTCTACACGTTTTGTGGGTCCCTCTTGTGCCTTCTCAAGTGCTGTGTTTGCTACTTTCGTTGTGTCTGGACTCATGCACGAGTTAATATATTATTATCTTACGCGCGCGCCTCCCACGTGGGAAGTCACCTGCTTTTTTGTGCTTCATGGTGTGTGCACGGCGGCGGAAGTGGCGGTGAAAAAGGTCTTGCTCCGCCGGGGGTGGCGGTTGCATGGAGTGGTGTCGGGGCCGCTTGTGTTGGCGTTCTTGGCGGCCACCGGGAGCTGGTTGTTTTTTCCTCAACTGTTGAGGAATGGTGTGGATAGGAAGGCCATTGAGGAGTATGCAACTTTGGTGAATTTTATAAAGTCTAAGCTACAATTACATTTCTTTTCATTGTTCTAGAGAATGTTTTTGTTACCATTTTTAAAGTATAGTTAACCATGTGTAGTTCATTTGTGAATCAAAGGTTTTTGTTGTTTAATTTCAATGACTTTCTTTTGATTTTTTTGTCTTATTTCTTGCAACTTCTTTTTTATGATACATCATCACTTTGTTAGAAGTTTAATGCATTGGGAAACTTGTTTTACATATGGATTTTGGTTCTATGTAATTCCAATTTTTCTTGTAGTGGTTATATTAAGCTAGTTTAGTTATTTTTTTTTATTATTGTTCAGATTCATTTTTTGTAAACTTATGGTAGTCATGAATATAGGATTTCACATTTCAAGTTAGACTGATATCCAAATCATTTATTCATCACAGAATCTCACATTTCAGATAGACAGATACCAAAATCATTTGTTCATTATATAAACTCATATATCAGTTAGACTAACACCCAACTCATTTATTCATTATAGAAATGGAGGTTTTTGTGTTTTAGACATTAACCACTTCATATGAAATTGTGAGCTCAAAGATGATTAATTGGCATAAAATTTGGTGAAGCTTGAAGGTGACCCGCCACTACAAGAAATTCATTAAATAACAATCAGATTTAGAGACTAAAAATAATTAGTCACTATATTAATTAAATTAGGTATTATTTTAGAGACTAAAAAATTATTTGTATCTAATGTGGTTTCTATTATTAATACAAATTTATAAAATGGTTTCTAAATTGGTATCTAAATTAGCTACCAAGGTTTTAGATATTAATATTTTAGATTTTAAAGTTGTCTCAATAGTCTTTTAGAGACTAATTTAGAATATAAGATATTAGTATATAAAATCTTGGTAGCTAATGGTTAGATACAAATTTAAAAACTAATTTATAAATTTTTATTAATAATAGAAACTACTTTAGATACCAATAATTTTTTTAGTCTCTAAAATTATCTCTAATTTAATCCAATAGTAACTAATTATTTTGGTTTCTAAAATTAGTTACAATTTGATAATTTTCTTGAAGTGCGTCCAAAGACTTCAAAAAGATTGGTATGCAAGTATTCATGCTCTATTTACTTGCACAACGTAGGAGAAAAGGGGTAGTCAAAAAGCCAAACTTCCAGATTTTCTAGAGTGCATGGACAGACCAACCCATGAAAAAAAATAGATAATTTAATTAAAAATCTAAAACATATTAATAATTTGTTCTATTACAAAGAAAAAAAAAGTAGGTATTTGAAGCATGAGACAAAAATTACAAAGATTTTAATATTTGGTTGTCATAGAATTTCAAGGTCATCATGATAAACATGTTCTTTAGTTTAAATCCTTTTGAAGATTAGGAAAGACAACAAAAGATTAAACAGAAAGAAACTTTAAAAATAAAAATAACCAAGCTATATTTTAAAATGGATAGCAATCATAATTAGGTAAGAAAGTGCTTAAATGAATACAAGTCTTTGCAAATTTTATGGTATGTTATGTGTACCTTTAAGTTATGCAACACATTTAAGATAAGTAAACTTTTGAAATGTTAAACAATATGTTGTAGAGACTAAATTTATGTAATATTTGCATATGTACTTAGGACACGTAGAGACATGACCACATGATCGAATACATCTTGATCCCTGAAAAGACATCTACCTAACTATCAAGTTTAACGTCATTAATTTGACACGTCAAACTAATATGAATACTTAACAATGATATTCATGCTAATCGCGTCCAACACCCTACAAGCCCAACTTGACTCTATAAATAAGTTGACCACATTCAAGCTAATGTATGCATTCTAACAATATTTATTATTCCAAACATCGAATATTTAACATTAACTTGCCTCAGATGACATTTTGCATGTACCCTCCACACATGCGACTATAGAGACCAATATGAGACTAGATCAAGAAGACGTAGGCAAACATGACAAGACATTCCCGATCCATGCAAGAACACCATATATTATATATAAGTCATGTGCCAACCTTAAAAAGTTGGGGTTGGTAAGAGTATTACATTGAAAGACTTTACAGGGTGGGTTTTCTCACCAAAGAATTTAGTTTTTCGACCTCAAATATGTTAGTAACAAGAGGATAATTGTACTTGAAGTATTGTTTATTTTACAATACAACATTTTCATTGCATAAGTCATACATGAAAAGAAGAGAGGATTGAGTTATAATTTAATAAAACTTATTTTTTTTTGCACATATTATTTGATTAATCGTGTTAAGACGATGATTTGGCTTATAAAACAATCAGATCAAAATTATTTCATTTGATGTATCATATTATATGTGAATTTCTAATTTCTCTGAGTCATTGGTATGTAATATTTTCTTATTGACTCTGACTATTGATCAGATTGTGATTCTTGCGTTTGATAGACTACACCTGATTTATGTTTGACTTAAGATTCATTGAAAAAGAAGAATTTAAAGAGACACATTTTCATAAATATTTTTCAATGGGATTTGTATGATGAAAAATCAAACGAGTTTCTTAATATCTTATTAAAAAATATTATTAGATGAACATATTTGAAGAATTACTTCATCTTGAGTCCTTTTCGTCCAAATGGTCACATCAGATGCAGATTTCGCAACTCAATTGAATCACTTGACCAATATGTTTTCTTTTGTCTGGCCAACCTCCCTATGCAAATTTAAAAATCTCATCTAAAAACCCTTTAAAAAAATATGTTTTGAAAATACTCTCACAATAATTTTCCTACTAGGATTAGTGTAGATGATAATAACATGTAATGTAAAGGAGATAAACAGGAAAGAACATGTACACAATAATTTATATTGTTTTTTCTATCGCACAAACTACATTCAGTTCTTGGTCAAGTTCTTGGTCAACAAGCCAAGTTTGAATAGACAAACTAATGCTACGAAGTACATTAGAGTATTCTTTGGGCTTGTAGTCACTCCTGACTAACCCTTTGAGTATTTTTTCCTCATGTCACTCCTGATTGAAACTAAGTATTCTTTGGGTTCATAGTCACTCCTAATTAACCCCTTTATTATTTCCTCAAGTTCCTAGCTAACGCTATGTATTCTTGACTCCAGTCACTCCTGACTTAATGAGTATTCTTGACACCTACCCACTCTTTGATAATCGAGTATTCTTTTGAATCACAATCATTCTTGGTTGATCCGATCAAGGGGTATTCTTTTCCCAAGCCATTCCTCGATTAATGAATATTATCAAGCCACTTTTGACTTGTATTCTTTGTCATTTAGGCTTGGATAATTGTCTGATAATCTTATCTAACTACTGGACAATGATTACATCTTACAGACAAATACATAGTTTAGGCTTTCTCTCCTACTACAGATCATCTTGCTCTCTAGGGAGGGTAACATCTTTTGATATATACATTGGATAAGATCTCTCTCCTAGGTTGCTAAATAAAAATTTTCAGTTTTCCATGAAGTTCCTTTGGATAATACTGTAGCAGTGTTTCTACTTTAAACTTGAGGGTCCTTTTATGAAGCTATGAGTTTTGCTCTATCATCTTATCAACATTTTGGCATGGTGCAACATCTGCTCTCTTGACTTAGTGGAATGCTCTTAATTTGGCCAATCTCAATCCTTCTTCTTCTGGATGGAAAACTTTAAAAAGACTCTTGAAGAAGGTAGTCTCACATCCTCACAAATCGAGCATTCTTTTGGATCACAACGTTCTTGATAATTGACAATGCTTATATTCCTATGTAACATAACATTTTGCATCAATTCATGGTTAAAGTGCATACCTTACCGAGAAGATAGTTGGGTCAGAGTTGAAAGACTCTTTATGTCAGGAGGTTGATGAAGAAAAACAATTTTAACTCGTGTCTCAAGAGATCTTTCATATTTGTTTTATATTAAATCTTGAATGGATCTCTTTAACCGACGAACAATTCCTAGAATCATAAAATAAACATATGAATATTTATTTAAGTATGAGGTTTGCTTAGTTTATGTGTATCGTCTGATGTTTAATGCACATTTCATCTATTCTTATGTGCACCTTTATCAGACGTAATAAGAAAAGTTTGCACAACATTGTATTGTCTGTTAGACGAAACACTTACAGCTTACATGATATGTTATTTTCATAAAATTATTTTTTTACAAATTAAATATGATGATATTTTATACTTAGTTGTTTTTAAGTACTAATTAAAACCTTGAAGTGTTGTACTTTTGTCTTAATCATGATTAAGACTTCTTGTGAGATATCTTCATTTGAATATGTAGATATGACATAAAAAAAATTAGACTCAAGACCCTAAACAAACCTATTTATAAGAATACAAAATTATTTTTTTATCCTATAAATATATATTTCTGCAAACAATCAAGTAAAACATTATTGAGAGTGAGTTTTATATTATCCTTGCATTAGAGGAAAAATTGCAAAAAGGTCTTAAAAGTGATGTAGTATAAAGAAAAACACAAATTAAATTAAGATGTCATTGAATAACATTTGCAATGGATACACTATGAGATAATACAATTTTATCCTTAAAAAGGTACCAAATAAAATATATAAGAAAAAATATGTTTATGTGAAACTTGATTGTATAGAAAGACACCAAATTTAGTATGAATGATGTCTTAGTCTACTCTCCTTGATACCAGAGTTCAAGATATGATTTCATAAACTACTAAAAGTTATTATAATTCTTTTAATAAAATGAGAATCACAAATTTGTTAAAGTTCTTATTAGGACAATCTAACAAGATGAACCGTCTAATATATTATATTAGATCGTCTATTATGTTATAAGTTGTATCAAACATTTAGCAAGTTGAACCATCTCTCTTCTTCTTTTTATTTCTTCTATGTTTCATTTAATTTCATTTATTAAATCAACTACCCATCATACTTTATTTTTCGTCTAGTCTAGAAATTAGTTCTCAAGGAGTTAAAGACAACCCCATCTATCACTCCAATCCTAACTACCAGATTAAGTAACCAACAGCTTAATAAATTCTTCCGATATAGAATTCGTCACATTTGAAAGTGATTCATCATAGATGTAAGAATAAACGAACCTAATGATGGATAAAAAACATTATAGAAAAGAAATCAAATGTAGGGTAATAATTAAAGAAGTGTTATAGTAATACGAAAGAAAAACAGAAACTACAAAGATGCAACAAAGTTAACAGAATAAATATTCTAAGAATATTAGTTTCTTTGTATCACATTTCATCCAAAAGAAAACTGAACTAAAAATTGCAATTCTCCTTTTGGTATTGGATCTTTGAGATCCTCAAATCCAGCAGTATCATAATTTTCGGACATGAAGATTCATTTGTCATCTCTTCAATGGAGATGATTTTAAAGTATGTTCCTTGTAGTCTCTGGATAACTAACAACTATTTAATAGATGTTAATTGACAAAAAAATATAAATAAAAGAATGATCCTAATTGTGAAATCATAGATCAAGATCTTCTTAAGATATGATAACTAATTTGTGAAATTTTCTTAAACGAGGATCAATAAAGTAATATTTATTTATTGAAAAATTAAATTATATATTTAGTTTGCATGTTACGTGTTTACAACTAAATAATAAATTATATTAACAAACAATTATATTAGTACATAGAACGTTGATAAAATCTATCTAAATAAAACTAAAATATGTTGTGATTATAATATGATAATGAATTTTTGTGTGTGAAGAAATTGGAAAGAAAGAAGTAGGTTCCTTTTGCATCTTCTGGCGCGAACAATTACTGAAGAAAGTCAATAAAATTTTGTCTGTGGCGGCAATAACAAATTGATAGAACCACTCGTTTACTTCCGAATATAATATATATTTTTGTGGATCGTGTTTTATATTTTATTCTATTCCACATCATAAATTATTTCCATGTAATTGTCATTCCAAACAGACATTTATCTGTAAATACTACGAAAATTGAAAAAAAATAAATCTTTGGTTATGTTTCTTTGTAGTAGAATGGGTGAGAGTGGAATAATAAAATAAACACTACAAGAAAATGATGGATTTGCAACTGTAACACTCAGGATTCGAACTCAAGTCCTTCTAGTGTCCCAGAGTAGCATTAACCACTAGACCAGAGAAATTCTTTAGTCATATTATCACTTTTATTATACTTATTATTAAAATAAATTATACATATTAATATAATTATTATTAATAATAATAAAATAAATTATACTTATTAAATTATTATTAAC
>Ga0123341_1000277_pt1 | contig 28343 bp, 18 predicted proteins | sample Turbeapinknodule_FD_89959 | JGI IMG/M metagenome (GOLD analysis project Ga0123341, IMG submission 89959) | Root nodule microbial communities of legume samples collected from Mexico - Turtle bean Mexico pink nodule | ecosystem: Host-associated > Plants > Roots > Nodule | place: Mexico: Nepantla...
AACCTCAACCTCATGAGTCGATTTTATGGGGTTGAGTTAGGCTTAAAGTCAACTTCTTAACTCAACCCCATAAAACCGACTCATGAGGTTGAGGTTTGCACTCACTTATATACAATGAAATGTCCTCATCTCTAGTCGATGTGGGATCTCCAACACACCCCCCTCACGCCGAGAGTGATAGATAGAAGCTCGTGCGTGGGATAACATATTATGGGTGGTGGCCTGATAAACCCAACACATATTCACTAGGATAGGATCGAAATGGCTCTGATACCATATTAAGAAGTGGATTTTAAGCCTAACTCAACCCCATAAAACTGGCTCATGAGGTCGAGGTTTGCACCCACTTATATACAATGAAATGTCCTCATCTCTAGTCGATGTGGGATCTCCAACAGACATCTTGGTACGTTATTGCGCAATCTTAGCCCAATAACTGCACATAATCTTCCTCTTGGGAGTGCAGAATCTAATAGTATGGCCGTCAGGGTACCAATGCGCGCTTCCTCCCTGACTTCGTATAGCGGGTCTAAGTTCACCCATATCTCCTCGATAGACTCCTCGGCCACGAAGTTTTGGAAACGAGGTGAACTTTCCTGGATCTCAACAGGAATCATGGCGTCTGAACCATACACCAGGCTGAAAGACGTCTCCTTGGTAGTGGACTGAGGAGTGGTGTGGTAGGCCCACACAATTTTGGGGACCTCGTCCGCCCAAGTTCCTTTGGCTTTTTCCAACCTTCTCTTTAGGCCCCTAAGAAAAACTCGGTGAGCGGATTCAACCTGCCCATTCGTCTAGGGGTGCTCGACTGGTGTGAACACCTGCTTGATACCGAGGTCCGTGCATAGTTTGCCTAACTGTTGACTTGCGAACTGGGTGCCATTATCAGACACCAAAAGTTTTGGAATTCCAAAACGGCATACTATGTTCTTCCACACGAAGTGTTGAACCTTGTGAGCTATGATTTGTACAACGGGCTCAACCTCTATCCACTTGGTGAAGTACTCAATGACGACCACGAGGTCCTTCATCTGGCGAACTGTTAGGGAAAATGGTCTGAAGATATCAATCCCCCAGGTGTAAGAAGGTCATGGGCTATGGATCGATTGTAATTCCTTCGGGGGTGCATGATGTCAGTCGGCGTACCGTTGACACTGCTTGCATCATTGCGCGTACTTCGTGCAGTCCTCCTTCATGGTCGACCAATAGTACCCTGCTCATATGGCTTTAGACGAGAGAGCTCGACTGTCGATGTGACTCCCACATATACCTTCATGAAGCTCCACCATGATACGCATGCACTGCTCACCACTCACACAGGATAGGATAGGGTGAGCGTACCCATGTCTAAACAACTTTCTATCAACCAGGGTGCACCTATTTGCATTTTTCTTGACGACCCTAGCTTCTGCTGGCTCCAGCGGGAGAAAACCGTCAACCAAGTAGCGTCTATAGGGTGTCATCCAGGTTTCACCCTCGTCGACTAGGCAGACATGCAATGACTCTCCCCTTAATGAATCGTATGTGATTATCCTAGGTGCCTTCAACGTCTCCTGAATCAACGACCGGTGGCCTCTTTATTCACCCTCTGAGATGGTTACCTGCTGGACTTCTACTGTGCAGTCTGTGATGGTTCGAAGTGTCTTCAAGGTTTTCTGCATTCTTTTCTCTGGGAACGCGTACCAGCTCGAACACCACAAAAGCCTCTTTCAAGATCTTGACATATAACAAGTATGCGGCCATATGAGGGTCCTTGGTCTGGTACTCACCCGTAACCTGCCCCTTTATCAATAGGGAGTCATTTTTTACCAACAGACTTTTAGCACCCATTTCCTTTGCCAGCAGCATTCCTGCGACTAAGGCCTCGTATTCACCTTGGTTGTGATTAGCCTTGAATGCAAACCGTAAGGCCTACTCGATCAGTAACCCATTTGGCCCCTCCAAAATGACACGTCCACAGAGAGGACCCACCGAAAATCTGCTTCTTCTTGATGCGTGACCGTCGAGGAGAGTTCTACCACGAAGTCAGCATAAACCTGGCCTTTGATAGGTCCTCTTGGCTCATACTGTACATCAAACTCGGATAACTCAATCGCCTAGCGTACCATCCGCCCCGCCACATCAAGCTTTTGTAAGACCTTGCGAATGAGAATGTTCGTCATCAAAATCACAGTGAAACTCTGAAAATAGTGGCGGAGCCTTCGTGCTACAAACACAACAGCTAGAGCTGCTTTTTCAATTGCCTGATAGTGCACATCGGGCCCTTGCAAGATTTTGCTGACAAAGTATATGGGTTTTTGCACGCGGTCCTACTCCTGGGTGAGGACTGAGCTGATCGCTCGCTCTGTAGTAGCGAAGTATAGGTGGAACGGAGTACCTGGCAGCGGCTTACACAACACTGAGGGACTGACTAGATATTCTTTCAGCTTGAGAAACGATTCTTCGCACTCGTTTGTCCACACGAACCTGTTTTTCCTCTTTAAGCATTGGAAGTATCAGTTGACAGAGTTGAGTTGTGGAGCATAAAAGCAACTTGAGTGTCTGGAAAGGCTGAAAAATCGAAGCATTTGATGACCCTTTAATCCAAAGATCAAAACTTTGGGATCTACTTACTGAAATTCTTCACCTTTCATATCCACTTTGCCATCACTCTCTATTCTCCAGTCCCCACTCTTCTCTGCTTTTTGAGTCAAACAATGGTTTTCTAAAACCTTAAAAAAAAAAACACCCAATTTGACATATATGAAAATTTTATTAAAAAAAGCTAACGAGTAAGGACTTGGTGACTCACCACCTCAAACTGAAAGTCTAAGCTTTGATTTGTTTTCCTAGTTTAGGTTTTGCACGTTACTTTCTTCTAAAACCCCGTTTGTTTTGTTTAGCTTTCAAGTTAGGAAATTGGAACAGGGGTGCTATTTTCAAGACTTGTTGCATTTGGTCCCTTTGATTCTTAGTTACCCGTTGTGGAAAGAAACACAGAGCCACGCCACCTCCATTTATAGCTCTCACTATAAAAAAAAATAAAACGATAATGTCTCCTCTGCCCAAGTTATGTCCATCTCTGCTTGGGCGACCCCTTATCCCCTTTGAGGCTGGCTGGCGACAGCGCACACCCCTCTCTTTGTCTTTAGACTATTTTCATAGCACTTTTTTGTCGTCTTCTGGTCAAATTTGATGGTAATCACGATTCCCTCAAGGGAGGGCAGCTTCATCTTCATATGCCTCATCAAGGCCATTGCTACATCCTGTTTAGGACAGGTTTGTGTAAAAGGATGTTGTAAGTTGAAGGGGCGTTGACAACGAGATACCTTATATTAGCAGTGCGGGATGCAGTACTGTATGTGAAGGTCGTCCTCAGCTCCACATATCTTCTTACCTCCACTTGGTCCCCCGCGAAACCGTAGAGGCAGTCGTCGTAAGGTCTCAATTGGTCAAGCGATAGTTGCAGCTTATTGAAAGTCAACCAGAACATCACATCTGTCGAGCTCCCTTGGTTGACAAGGACTCAATGCACCCTTTTCCCTGCCTTCACCACTGGGATCACCACTGAGTAGTTGTCATGTGGGATTACATTCATAGATCGGTCTTCGTGAAGAAGTGGTTGGGTTAAGGGGACTAGTCAGGCTCCCTTACTTCTACTGTCATTTCATCTCTTACATACTTCTTTCGCTGGGAGGCGGTGCATCCTCCTCCCGAAAAACTCATAGAGATGATATTGACCTCTCCATGGACTGGTATGTCATGCCCCTAATCTCCCGCTGGGGCTACTGACGTTGGGGTCCCTTGTTTTTCTTGTAGGTACTCCTTCAAAAAGTCATTCCTTACTAATTCATTTAATTGGTGTCCCAACGCTAAGCAGTTGCGTAGGTTGTGGCCAAAGGCTTTGTGGAATTCGCAACAAGTGTCTTTACTGGGCCCCAACCTTCTATTGGTCTTTGGAGGTGACTTCAGCCTGTCCGTCATGTTGGAGATAACAATCAACTCTTGAAGGTCCATTCTGAAGTTGTGCGTGGTGGGCGTATCTTCCCTCATTCGTGTCATAGTCTAAGGCTTTTTTGGCTCATATGACGTCTGTTTAGCTGGGGGGTTTCTTCTCTATCGTGGCCTCATGCACTCTCATGGGTTGTGAGGACAATCAGTTCCCCAAGGTCTTGCCGGACCATCGCTTCCACGTTTTTTCTGTCACTTCTTCTACGTTGATGTGGGTCAGGGCTGGATGACATATCTCTTTAAATGTCTTTGGACGACACCTTATCAGAGAATCACTAAAAGGCCTTGATAATATTCCCCGCCTGAAGGCGTGCACCACCATGGCTTCGTCTTTGGTGTGTAGCTTCACCACCAGTGCCTCAAACTGGTTTAGGAAATCTTTCAAGGGCTCTTCCTGACATTGTTTCACATCAAAGAGATCGAAAGAGATGGGAGGGGGAGCCTGGTTGATGATAAATTGCTCTCTAAACAGTGTTGAGAACTGATCAAACGAAGTGATGTGTCCATCGAGGAGACTGATGAACCAATCCAACGTTGTGCCTGAGAATGTTCCCATAAACAATTTATAGTGCATAGTGTCAATTCCTCCTGAGATCATCATTTGGGTATGGAAGGTCGTGATGTGGGCCTCTGGGTCTTCAGTACCTGTGAAGGTGATTTTTGGAATCATAAAATTAGTGGGTATTACTGCATTTATGATCGCTTGGGAAAAGGGCATGGGGCGAGCCCTAACTGGGATGGGCGGACTTTGCTCGTCGACCATGCGGTCCCCCTTGCGTTGCAAATCTGTGCGCAGTTCCTCATTGGTTTTGCGCAGTTCTTCATTGTTTGCTCGTGACGCAGCCAAATCGACCTGGAATTGGTTTTGATTGACTGTCTGCTTAGCTTGAACTTCAGCCAAAATCTTGTCCTAATCGGCCTTTGACGCTACCACTGCTTGCTGAAGGGCACAAATGGTCTCCATGAGTTGTTGCATGGTGACGTTGTCCCCTCCCTCCAGATGCACCTTATCTTGTATTTCTCATGTTGTTGGATGGCTCTGAACGTGACTGTGGATGAGACCTAGTTTTATCGGGCCCCACGGTGGGCGTCAAATGTTCTTGCCAATTGACCTAACCGTCATTGACTTCAAAGACAGGCGATGGCTCCTCCTCTTTCTGGCAGTTTCTGTGTTTGCTCTTAGGTGTTGGAAAGCAGCTCCGTTGAAACAGAGAGGGGTCCTACCTGTTGATTGCACTCCGACGATCAAGTCAGTACTGTGCTAAAAAACAATGAGTAAGTAAAATAGTTTCAAGCTTAGAAACAGTGTACCTTTACTAGGGATCTCAACTCCCTTTTATAGGTTGTTTTTAGGCTTTACTCATTGTCCTCGCCTCCCTCTCACCAGAGTCTTACCTCTAGTGAAATTAGGTTTACTGGGAGGACATCCTGGTACGTTATTGCGCAATCTTAACCCAATAACCGCACAAAATCTTCCTCTTGGGAGTGCAAAATCTAACAGTATGAACGTTAGGGTACCAACTCATGTACCAACGTTGTGGGGTCCATCTGTTTTGTAGGTGCCATAATTCTTCACGTGCCATGCATGCAACTTTCTCTGAAAATCCTAGCGCTCTTGGGCCTTGGCGCCTTCGGGGAATATTACATGTACTAGACCCAAATCTACTATACACACCACATGCATGAACTTTCCTACAAATTAAGTCTTTCTTATATATAGGTTTCAACACGTACAATATCTGGGGGCCCGCTTACCTGGCCAACTATCGTGACCAAACCACTAAACCGACCTGCTCCGCAAGTGCCGATGTCTGATGCCGATGTCCGAAGTCAGGGCCAGTACAACATACAATCTTTGGGGGTCCACTTACGTGGCCCACTATCGCGACCAGACCATCGAGTCGATGTCTGAAGTTTGGACCAGTACAAAAGATAACACATATGTATGGAACATTTCCTTAATCATAAGTATTACAGGATAAAACCTTATAGTTAATTACTCTGTTTTATTTTTCTGTTAAACAATTATAGTTTTTTGTTTTATTGTTGGTAGTTGAAGAGTGTAGTTAACTATGAAAAGGATCTTGTAAGGTTGTTTTGGGACAAACTTAATTTGTAATTTCTTGTATCTTTCTCCTAATTTGATACATAATCGAGTTTTCTATTCTTGTCTATATCCATGTGTCAAATAATGGTCCATATGTATAGGTATCGTAATTTTTTCTATAAATACTTGCACAAAAACGAAAAAAAATTTATACATTTAATAACAATTAATTCTTCTATCATTATATATCAAACTCAAATTTAAATATTGAAGGGTCATTTTATTCCATCTCCGATCGAAACCAATAAAAACCAAAAGCAACAATAACTATTTGAGGAAAGTACACATTCCTATATAAGAACATTAGAAAAGAAAAAAACTGTAAAAAGTCAATTAAAAATATATAAATAAAATTCTTAGGAATATTTTTTTTTAAGAATATAATAATTAAACGCGCAACATAATCTAATTATGTTATGTCTTGGTATCCGTACCTTATTCCTTCTTCTTCTTACTCTCTTATCAACACCCTCATTGGCATAAACTTTCTTCTCTTTTGCTTTTCTTTTTCATTCCTTCCTCTACAGCTTCAAGAACCGTACAGAGGCAAATGAAGGCTTATACATTGAAAAGGGTTTCAATCCAAGCTCTCACTAAGCTAGCTTAACTCGTCAAAAAGATAAATTAAAATGAGCTGAAGTATTTAAAAAGAAAATAGAAAATAGAAATCATTTAAAAAATGGTTAACTTTGCTCTATAACTGTTTATCTATATGTATATTTTTTACCTTTTTTTCAACTAAATATTTTAATTTTTAATCCATTTCTTACTCTCTTTTTTCACCTACCAAGGTTGTGTTGGAGATGGTAATGGAAACAAGAGGAAACTCAGACCTACACGGTGAATTCAGCTTACAATTTTTTTTTTTTTCAAAACTAAGCTATTGGAGAGGACGGCTTGGCATATGAGAAATTTTGGAAGGTCAAAGCATTACCTTCATCACAGTTACAAGCCACAAGAGTGATACAAAATAGAGTGATACAAAATAGAGTGACAATGATGGAGAATTTTAATTGTAGTAGAAGAGGATTAAGGCTAGACAGTGTACTTTGAGTTTTTTGTAGTGAGTATGAGGACTCTCTCACTTATTCATGAATTCACCATTAACCTGGCTGTTTGGAATGAATGTCTTAACTGGATAGGTGATATCTCTGCAATGCTTTGTAAACCTAAGCAGTAATTCAGCCAATTTAAGGTTTTGAGATTTATGACACACACTGACATGGATACGAAGATACCTAAAAATTTTAAAATATAGGACACGGGGACACGGATCTATAAAATTATATAAATTGACAATAAAGATTTATGTGCACAAATATGTTCCAGATTATTTTTTGGAGTAGAAAGATGTTTTTCATTATTGGTTCACAAGGATTTGTTTATTATTTTTATAATCATAATAACAATTTATACAATAAAGTTTGAATTTTGAAAAAATTAATGTATTTTTTTTTAAATTGTGTTAAAACGTACTAAAATTGTCAAAAATCTAATAAATACTTTTTGAATTGGACACTTCACGGATACGTGTCTTACCGGTGTCATACAAGTATCGGACACTGACACGCCATTTAAGAGAAGTGCCCGAACTTCATAGGTTTTAATATTCCTTAAATACTTTAATATATTTAATTAATATTTTTGTCGATAAAAAAAAATTAAAGAGGGATGCGTATGAACTCAGTAAGAGTCTATGTGTTAAGTTTTAGACGCTAGAAATTAATTGGAAGTTACCCAGTCTGATCTTTGCACTACACATATTGAAGAAAATGGTAAAGAAAATGGTAAGGTCATTTTTTTCATACCTAAAAAAGTCAGTCTATAAATAACAAAAAAATCAGTCTGTAACTTTCATTCTAAATTAAATAATTCAAAATTTACCAAGAGATATCCCTTTTCATTGTTTAAATATTAATCTGACACCAAAGTTTTACATTCCAAATTACTTCGTCCAAAATCCAAAATGTAAAAGAGGTGTAGGGAAAGGGTATGCAAGAACAATGTTATTTTTTTAAAAAAAAAGTTACTTTAAACTTTTAATATTTGTTAAATTATAATATTATATTTTTTTTCCAATATTATCTTATATATTATTTATTATTTCTGTCATTTTGTTAATACCGATTCTATCATATCATTAAAACTTCAATCTATCTTATTTTCAGAACATAGGTTTATTCAAGTGCCAACTTCATTCCCATATTCTTGACAACATGAAGAAATCCATAGAAAGTAAAGAAAAGGAAATAATGCAATATTGGGATGCATATGAAGGCATCTTTAGGTACAGATGTATGTAGTGGATTAAAAAGATGGAAAAAGAATCAAAGAGAGGAAAGATGGCAAATGGATTAAAAAGTTACAATTTGGTCGTAAGCTCCAATCTCCACGTAAAAACCGCATAAGCTGGTCTTTGTTGCTTCAAACCAATGTGCGTAGGATGCTAGCCACGCTGCAATTACATGATTAATAGACCAGCATTGCGCAATTGATTCCTTGACCTATCAACATATAAATGAATGATTACACGGATGCGTGTAACTCATACCGGACGTCAGTTTCGCAATAGTATGATGCTCCTGCCAGAAACAAAACATTAGATCTTCCACTGCCCGGTTGTCATCATATGACCTTTTTTCAGCCTTCAAGAGCTGAGGATCCAAAACATGCTCCCCAATCAGTATGGCAATGCAAGTAGTAGGAGCTAAAAGTTATACTACACTGCTTAAACCAGGAGTGAAGGCATGGTAATCCTTTTTCATCTCCCACGAGACCAGCTATGAGCCTGGGACTGCACTGTGGGATGGTAGATGAAAGCCCACATGCAAAGTGAAAAATAGTAACTCTGCCTGGACAAAAGCTGAAATCAAAGGGACGGCAGAAGTTAACAGTTTGGCCCTGGATAGATCAGTGATTGCGATCAATGAAATACTTCAACAAATGGCCAGATTAATGGGACCTGCAAAAACTTTGTTCTGGTGGTTTCCTGCATCACCAGAAAAAAATAGCTGGCCCAAGAACCTATTCCTCGTCATGGTCAACTCAACAAGGCTTGAGGCCAATTCTTGCATAATATTGGGAATGGGAGTTAAGATGCTCCAGTCTGAGGAACCTCTGGAAGCCTCAGATCCATGGTGTCCAACCTTCGTACATGTTGCATAGATTATCTACACTAGTGGCTTGCTTTAGTAGATAATCTACTTGCTCTGCAATATCAATTTCTCTGAAATCCAAAGGCCCAACATTAATAAAAAATTCAGTAGAAGATTTTGTGATTGCGAAAATACCCCTACTTACCTGCTTTCAGAGATATCTCGACCATCAATTTTCATCTCAACCCGCCTCAATACAGACAAGGCATAAGCATTTTTACCTAGCATAAAGTGAAAAAAACAAATGAGAAAATGGCATGTCAATTCCTTTTACATTCGTAACACTTTCACACATAAGAAATTAGTGAGGTACTAGTAGGCTTAAGAGATTATTTGCTGTTTTTGCTTCTTTGCTTCATACAACGAAAGCTGCTTCTGTTTCTTTTTTTAAAAAACTACAGTTCGTGAATATCATTAGATACCAAAATGCAATCTCCATAACTTGTTCTAGATAGTCAATGCAAAATGAGATACATGATACTCGAAACCTTGGTCCATAGTCAAATTTAAACTTTATAGATAATTTAAACTGTGATAAAGACAAGATCTGACATTAAGTCAGTCTCTTCGAAAACGAGCAAGGAAATGAAAGGAAATGAAAGGAAAAAGATATCATAAAACCACACTTTCTCCTTACTTTTTACATTTAAAAGGAGAAAAAACTCATAAAGTAAGATCAAATGAAAGAAAAAGAACTATCTACTCAATGGCTTATTACAACTTCTTGCTAACTTAATTTTCCGCACAAAATAATCGTGTAGTCATTATACTGAAGGCAAGCAGAGTTCATTTATATCCATTAGGACAGTATATTTTTTATTAGAATTGGGTAACATTAATTTTATAAGGTCCATATTATGTGTTTCTTTATAGTAGGACACAACTGGAGGGGATTAAAAATCTGAATAAAAAACTGGTTATTTATTTTACTAATATGGGATTAGTATATTAAATAAGCAGCGATACAAAAAAATTAGTACATAAAGATTTTGTACATACCCCTTCCGACACGAGTATTGGCATTTATGTTCTGATCACGATGTTCTGCAGCATTTTTAACTTCTTTTGCAGAAAGGGGTTCATCTGCTGAATCAAATTTGTCTAAGTTCTCATTTGTTGGATTTTGGGAGTTAGCAGGGATGGCAACAGTTTTATCACCTAGTAAAGCTATAGTTTCAGGATGCTCGGAGGCCTCATTGATTGACTTCACAGAACCAGCACCATTAAGATCAGTTTCTTCAGGGGAAGATTGTGACACCCCAAAAGGTGAGATTTCTTCTTCAGTTTGAGACAATAGAGCGGTCTGCATATGACCTATGGGGTTTCTACTTCCAGACCCCTGCGAAAGCAGGTCTTTATTTCCTGCTGAATCATTCAAGCTATCAGGAAGACTAACTTCGGCTGATGAGGTGTCAGATCCGGAGCTAGTACAGCAGATGCTATCTGGTGGAGATACCCATCCCTTGTCCTCCAAACTAAGTCGAGAAAATCCAATGAAATCATCCATTTTATCATCTTCAGACCTAGAGAGACCCTCCCCTTCTTTACCATCAAATTCAACAGCATCACCACCCCCAACATCTGATCTTGACAAAGTAGTATCCACTGATTTTACTTCCTGACTTTCTCCAATTCCTTCAAGCGCCTGAAAACAGGGAATATGGATCTTTCAAACTAAAAAAAATATAAAAAATCCTTGGCCAGTCAAAAGATTTGACTGAGGCAGTGGCTATTTATATACACACATATAGACCAAGGTTATCAATGGGTGAATATGGTGAAAGGACAATGTTCCACCATATGATAGATATATAGATAACTAGAAACTACACACACACACACACACATATATATATTTAGAGAGAGAGAACAATAATAGCTTGAAACTGTCAAATTACTTTGTGCAGGTTGCCAGCATGGACATTAGCAGTTCTTGCTAGCCTAGTCAACAATGAATAAAGTCCCTTCACAGCTAACATCAGAGAGGGTACCAAGGGCTTAAAGGTCTGACAAGCCTCCCTGATTCTTAAACAATATGATTGATATATAGCTTGTCCATGGATGTGTGATATTTCCTTCTTGGTCTCACTTTCCCTATCTATTGCATCAGCCATAGCAGCTACATCCTTAGTCAGCACCGATTCAAGTGGAAAAAGGATGGCATTTGCCTACCAAAAACAAGAATCCACCAAAGTACAAAACTGATGTTAGGGAAGCTTAATATCAGGAAATATAGAATTGACAGCTAAGGCAAAGCCTAAAGGTCAATATTTTACAAACTGAGATACAAGGGTTAAATAAACCTTTGAAAGGCCTTCCATAAGAGAAAGGTGGATAGCAGCTGCCTCTTTCCCCAGATTGTAAACATCATGAATATCTTCAGTTATTGCTAAAACCTACAAATGCGAAGCAACATTTGGTTGCAAAAAAAATTAGGAAGAGGACAAAATGGTAATTAATGGAACACAGTAAATTATTTGTATATATGTAGATTATTTGTAATAATTTTTTGTGACAGTAATCAAATATTTAGACTAAGCAACAGTAGATCTGGTGATGAGGAAGAGGAACATAACCCTTATTCAAATGCATAGTAATCCTTTTATGAATTGGGATTATTTTGGGAGAGGGAGGGGTTAGTAATTTACCATTACTTCGTTAACAAGTTGGGTCTAACTATTTCAGGATTGCTAAAAATGATTCATGGAGCCAAAAGATTTTGAAAGAATTTGATCAAATTACATTATGTTATTTGATCTGTTAACAGCTTGGGTCATGTTAAGATTATAATTTAATAATCAGGTGCAAAGCATAATTTCATTAATCTAAAATCCTTTTGCATACTTACAAATTACCAGTTCCAAACTTATCTCTGTATAACCATGTTGTGCACAAGGCATGGATTGGGACAGTTCCAAACTTATGACATTGATGAACTGGTAATTTGTAACCATGTTAACATTATACTTCGCATTAACATATGACAATGATGAAATTTGGACACTACCTCTTCAAGCATAGAACCACTTTCTGAAGTTAGAGTAGTATGGATCCTTGAAATCCGAACAAAAGCAGACAGTGCAACACTAGCCTCATATGCACAGTCCCTCATTGAAAGAACCGTGTTTTGTAAATCACCTACGGAAAAGGTAAAGAACGTAAATTCAACACATTTAACCACAATGTTGAAACATCAACAGAGAAAGAAATCATGCAAATGCATGTGTGCAATTCAATATGTACATGAACAATAACCCAGATGGCAAGCTCTACCTGAAGCAGACTTTGCTTTTAGAGAGGCAATGCAGAGTTCATTGGTAGCAGTATATAATCCATTGGAAGCAGCTTCAACAGTGCATTGTGCAAGCTTCCACTCTTGTTCAGTACCTATCAGAAGAAAAGGAGAGTACACGTTCCCTTAATGCAGACGTTCAACTACAGGGGAAATTCAACAAGAGAGGAAAATAGCAAACTCACGTGAATAAGAATGGAAAGTAGCATCTAATCTTGTTAGTGCATTCAAGTAGACTTGCTGCCATGTCTTGGCATCAACACTACTCCTGAAGGGGTAAGGTTGGTCAGGTATATGCAAATACCCATCTCTTGATGCTTCAAACTCTAACACTGACACACACAGCTTCACAATGTCAGATGCCTTTTCTCTGGATTCCCATAAAATCTGCCTCCGAGTCTTAATATGTTCATGGAACTCAGGAGGAATTCCTGAATTTTTAGTTGAAGTATTTCCGGAATTACTGGAATTTCCACAAGCCCAAGCCATTGCTCTCTCAAGCTGTCCTTCAGCTATAAGAGAATTTCTTTCACAAGACTGAAGACAATCCATTGATGTCGTGATTTTTGACACAGCAGATTGTACATTGTCCAGTAATTTAGATCGGCTGAGATTTAAAATGATTGTATACAAGCTGTCATCAGTATCTAGATACTTCTCAAATCTGATTCTTCTGTTATATGATGGGTTCAAACTAGCATCATGCATCCATTCCATCTGAACTACCTCAAGGGCAGTTTTTCGAAGAGCTTCTTTCAACTCATTCACTTGTTTTTTCATGAGAGAAGCAGCTGATTTTGCTGCTCTAGCAGTTTCATGTGCATTACAATATTCTTCAAGCATAAGTAAAACTTTTTTCACAGCCCCATCCTTCTTCCCCTGGTCTAAAGCAAGTTCCTTTGATGACTCTGTAAGTTGCTTCAAGTACTCATTTTCTTTATCTAAACAAGTCAACAAACAAGGAGCAACTCTTTCTTTCAAATAGTGACCAATGTGTTTCTGAAGTTGGATTTCAAGCTTTTTCTTCATAAAATTGAGTGATTGGTCAAAGCCTAGATTTTGCTCAACTGATGAAGCTACATCATGAATGCATGCATCAAGAAAAGAATCTATGACTCCTATTTTCCAAATAAAAAAGGAATGATTATCCAATAGACCTCCAACTTTCCAGACATACTCAGATATAGAATTCCCAGAGTTTATCAAATCTGTCAGAGTATGAAATTTACTTGTGGGCATGCCAACTGAACCATCAGCCGAAGACAGCACAATATCAATGGATTCTAGTTCCAGGAAAGGCTTAACAAGTGAAGCCAATAGTGCTTTGCTTCTCAAAATGTGTAGCTCCCTTTCTTCTTCCACCCGAACAAGAGATTGAAATTGACAATTCACAGAAACCAAGGCATTTTTAATGTCTGTTTCTCTCTTAATAAGAGAAGAAGTCCTTACATCCCTTTGATTCCAAGTTTGATGAAGTTGGTCCAGTTGTGCTCTACAAGCTTCCTCTTGGGATGCAAGTTCCTCTGCCTCTTCCCATGAAAGATGATCTCTGCCCTTAACTGCAGCTTCTTCAAGGGCCAGCTGCTGCTCAGTAATAAGACCAACCTTAACAAAATAATTCTGTTCAAGTTCAATCAGTGCTGCTCTCTCCATTTCAACCTCCACAAGCTTCTCCAGTGCAGTTTCTATAGACCCCCGGACTTGTGAGATCAATCCAAATGCATCCATAACCTCTGAATTTAATGAAACAGCAGCTCGTATTACATCTGGCAGAACAACTTCTGTCATTTGACTAACCAATCCCTTGCAGGATATCAAAATGTTTTTGAAAATGGAAACCCAATTACTTTCAGAAGAAATCTTCGAACGAACTTTGTTAATATCAACAGAAGGGATGTCCTTTCCAATATATTGACATAGATCATGAACAAATTCTGTCACAAGATTACATTTTTCTACCTGTTCTTCAAACTCAGCAAAAATAGTTCCAGAATCACTCTGCAACATATGGTATTGATTTCTTCTTCCGGATGTATCATTATATATATTTAATATTTTTTGTTTAACCTCATTATAAAGTGAACTCATGGCAATATTCAGAATTGTTAATGCCTTCTCTCTCTCCTCTTCTAGCTCACCTAAAGGTCTAACATTGTTCATTCCGCTGTCATATTTAGATTGAACAGAAGATATTCCAACTTCCTTCCTTAAAAGACCAATGGACTGCATGAATTTCATAAAAGCATATAAAAGACGATCCTTGGTTTTTGATTCTGATTCAGAGCCAATAGAACTCTCTATTTCAGCACACTCTTTTTCTAATTTTTCTATTTCAACTGCATACTTCTCCACTCTGAAACAGAGATCATCATGACTGCATTTGATAGAATCACTGTTATCTACATGAAACTTTGCAATAAGTTCAGAAGCCTGTCTTCTGGCAAGAGAGAGGATATCTGATGACAGAGCATTGATAGATAGTTGTAGAACTTGTGCCCAGTTATGCACTGCACTGGTTGAAAGGTAATTTAATGGTAGAATTCTTTGCAGAGCCAAGGAGTATGCTTGCAAAGAAGCTGTGGCAGAAGTTAGTCCATCACCCAACTCAGCTATGAATTGAGAAACTTCCCTATCTATATCATGACATTGTGCTTGTGTTGGCTCAGGAACAACAGTTAGTGGAACCCCTGCTACAATGACTGCAGATGTAAGAGATACGACTGCTTCCATGTTATTCAGATTAAAAGAAGCATTTATTTCTGGGATTAAGTTGCACCGTAAAGCATCAAGAATCCTTCCATGCTGCTCAGCCCAAGTCATTGCCTCCTGAGCTTTCTCGGCAACCATGGCCTTTGCTTGGGCGAATTCCCGAGCCTGAATTTCAAAAGAAGCTCGAATTTTCTCTGAATTACTGGTTGCTTCAGCAACAATTGATTTTGCAGATGTCTCATGCAATATAAGGCTTGACCTCTCCTGGTCAGCTCGACAGTACAGACTAGAGGCAAGCTCATGTTGATTTAGAACGTCACCAAACCTCTGGTACATACTTCTCAAAGTTAATTCAAATTAAAAACATTGTGGATTGAGAAAAAAAATTAAACAAAGCCACAATTTTAATGTAGCCAAAAGATTTCATGGCATTGATTTCATCATTACCTCAAGTGCTGATTCAACAGCTGGCAAACTAGTCAATAATTGATCATGGTGTTCCTATTCACAGATTTAAGGAAGAAAAAATATCAGTTATTAGTCAAGTTAAATAGATTTCAAGTAAATATATAAACATGTAGCTATACTGTATGACAAATTTTCACACGCTGGATTTTCTAATTGAAGGTTACAAATTCTTAGATATTTCTATCCATGTAATGGGCTTAGCCCATATTTTTTCTCTATATAAACATTACCTTATGTGCTCACTGGACTTAAGAGATTTATCTTATTTTTCTTTTCCTTTATTTTAATATGGTATCTAGAGTTAGGGTAAAATCCCTGACTTCCCGGTGAACCCACTGCACACCGGAGTTTATTACAAAATCAAGAATGCAAAATTGATTTAAAATACATCATGCAAATTCTAAAATGTCTTGTGTAATATCCATAATCTACACAAATGCTTGAAACACAATTATTTATGTGCATGCACACATTTGTTTTAACGCATCTGAACCAAATATCAACCACATAAAGGTTTGAACACTGCTTATCTAATTGTGTCAGACACCAATACTTGCTTGGGTAGAATTATGTTCTGTACATACCTGTAAGGGAACCCGAATTTCCTGTACTCGAGATGCAAATAGACTCAAGCTGACAGCCAACTCCATACCTTTCCTTTCTTCACCACCAATTGCAGCTTCATCATGAAAATCACCACGTGTCCATTCCACAAGTGGATCCCAAACAAATACTTCCAATAACATCAAAAGCATGTCTTTGTTCTTCCTTAGAACACCAATAACTGTCTCACAGTTTGATCTGAAGCTACCCTCTATTCCAGTCAGCCCTAAAGCTGCTTCAATCATTTGGGTCAAACGGAAAGGAACAATCTCTGGAATTTTTAGTCTTTGTCCCTTGTCAAAACACACATTGTAATCAATGTGTACAATATCCCCATTACAAAAATCTATAAGAATGTTGTCTAAATGCCTGTCTCCCAGTCCCAAAACATGACCAACCATACTCATTGCCGCAACACTTCCTGTATACCTACAATTGAAGATGATGACGATGACATTATAATAATAGTAAAGCTAATTGTAGTTTCAAATCTATCATAAATTTTTGCCTTAACAAGGTCATGTCAAACTTCTTAACTCCATTAGAAAATGAAGGAGCAAAAGCCTAGGATAAGTTAGTATATAATAAAAGAACTAAACCCTTCACAACATTGATATAACTACACTTATTGTTTTAATGCTTTGTTTGGTAGAGAGAGGAGAGAAATAGTTTGAATGGAAATAAAGGAGAAATGAAGTAGAAATTAGAGGTGTTTGATTGAAAAGAAATAGAGATGAGATGAGGAGAGAAATAGAGAGATGAGTATTATGAATACATAAGAAATAGTATAGTGGGTCGTACCATTTTTTAAAATTATTTCTCCTCTTTTCCTCTCCCATTAAACATACAACATTAATTTATGCTCTCCTATTCTCTCAACCAAACAAGGTGTAAATGGAGAACCAAGTTCATGGTTAGTGTCACATCTATTCCTGTAGATATAGATATTAAAATAAATCCCCAAAAGTCAAATCCATATTCAGGAAAATACCTTTAACCATTGAATTTAATTATAAATGGCACAACCACAAAATGCACCAGAAAGGTTCAGATGTTCTTTTAATGTACCTCTTCAATTTTGAGCTGAAAGCTTTATATCCTTCACTAGCACACCATAGCTCCTGGTAAAGAAGATGCCTAGGCACCTCCTTCATGAGATCAAGAAGAACTTTACATTTGACTTCTTGAGGCCAGTCCCTTCGGGAAATCACCCTCTTGATGCCTTTCTCTTTAAGTGCAGGTATGATCTTCCCGTAAAACATATCACTGGGTCGGGGAACAGGTGGAGGAGCTGAGGATTTTGTATTTGCAGAGCCCAATGCCAAGAACTGTGCTAGCTGGACACGGGTTTGCCAAGATTTAAATACACTGTAAATACTTACTACATTGCCCACCCACTGGATTAGGCCAGCCCGACCACTGATTGGAGTCACAGAATAATAGCGAATGCTAAGAGAATTGCTACATGCAGAAGATGAAGAATGCAGAAAACCATTTATAGCCTGCAATAATTGCATGATTCTAGCATCAAGGCGCAAATCTTCTCGTCCTTTCAGGAGATATGTGTACTTCTGACCATCTGAACCAAGTATACCTAGTTTCTTAGGCTTTGTCTTTGTTGATAAGATGGTAACTTGCTCATGAAAAGAAGCAATTGTGACAACCCCTTGCAGATCAGTTGTTTTGTCAGAGTCAGGTACTTGCATTTGTTTCTCAAGACCTGGCATTGGAACATCTGAGGATGATAACAAAGCCAAATGTGGCGCAACTTCTCCCAATGAAACTGAAGACTTCCTCTGATAAGAGGCCAAGGATGCAGCAATACTATCAAAAGGTCGCCACACATCACCTATAGCCGCAGAAGATGCTGGAGGAATTTTAAAGGATACTATGGCTGATTTTAGTTGGTCTTTATACTCTTCCTGGAACCAAGATTCATGAGGAGTCTCAGGTTTTCGAGACGTTGAAGCTAATCGACGCTCCAAAGCCACAACTATTGGAGCCATCATTGCAGAATATCGAGCAGAATTTATCTTGTTCTTCTCATTCTGACTAAGTGTTACATTTTCTGCAATTCTTGCTGCCTCTTCTTTCAGCAAATTTATCCGTCTCATTACATCTGCAACAAAATATGGTTAGCCATATTTCTCTTACCTAATTATGCAATAAAAAGAAATCTCATGTACCTTCCTCAAACACCAAAAAAAGAGTCATCAATTATCCAATGCAATTCAATGAAATGGATCTCATGATCAACAAAATATTGGAAAAAATCAGTAAGCAACCTGTGTGAAGATCCTGCAGAGTACTCAGCCATAGCTCCTCCCAGAGAACAGTAACATTTCCAAGTTCATTTATCATCAGCTGAACATCCTGAACCAATCCGGGGTAAAGTTCTCTCTGCATGGAACAGGTAAATTTTAATCATCCTATTTGCTACTCCAAACAAGCAAGTTAACAAAAGGTCAGTATAAAAGCAATAACAACAATATAACTGTTAGTCAAATCCACGAGCACATCACATCATGTCTTGATAAATATGCCCAGCCAAACTAATGAGTAGTCATCAGGATGTTTATTATGCCGAAAACAAGATCAGTATGTATTTATCCACCCAAAGTATATCATAGACATTAGAATTGGAACTACTAAATCCCTGAAAAAGATTAATTGACCAGTGACCACACTTCACTGTCTTAAAACACAGACGTGACAATTGTCATGTTGTGAGAATTTTGATGCCTAATTATCCACATGATGTTGTGAGAATTTTGATGCCTAATTATCCACATGATGTTGAGAGAATACTTGAGGTAAAAAGAATATATAAGCTACAAATACACACAGAAATTTTCATATTACCAGATAACCCAGCACATGATGAAGCTCTTCTGAAGGTTTCTCTTCATATGCATTAACATCAACTAGTGTTGGGTACACTATAGAATATGGAGATTGTTTCGCCAGCAGTGTTAGTAAACCCTCCAACTGCTTTCGAATCACCTGTTCAGGATGTGAACTTATACGTGCAAACAGTTGAGGCGTAACCTCCTACAAAGACAATTCCAGTAATATATCAGTTAACTATCCTCCTCGTGAAACAGAAAGAAGTTAAAGTAAAAACCTGAGATCTAGCATGCAACCTGCCATGGCAACAAAGGAACAACCAGAAGAGCAGATTCAAGAGTATCTTTCAATTCCACACCATAATTGAGAAGTATATGCAATATATACAATGTAGCCTTCAGGGTGTAGCTGCCAGTTTTTTGCTTCAAAGGCTCATATTCGGAACCAGGCACCTGACTATGGGAAATACGGGAAGATGAATAAGAAAGATATTGTATGTAACCATGAGCAGCATGTCCAAACAGGGACACTCTCCTCCTCCTCAAAGACCACCAAATATCAACAAAATCATCCAATGCAGAACTTATGTCAGATTCTCCAAGCCCAAATTTTGTGCTTGACAAACAAATTCTCAACTGAGAAGATACAATGTCTGAAAGACATTCACCACCCGAGTTTTCTGCACCTGATGCCCCTGCAGCAGTTTCTATAATATTCACTATATTCCAAACCAATTTCTGCAGAGGACTGTCACTAATTGAGAGCTCTGCAGAATCAAGCCAAGAGCTTCGCTCATCCTGTTCATCTGTAAAACCTTTCATATCAATATTGTCCTGAAAAAGACACAAAACCAATGACTTAATTCTTTGCACCTCGTCCTTAGTCAACTTAAATCTGTCAGGTAGAATTTCTGGAACAAGTAAGGAAGAAAACGAGCATGAATGGAGGATATTTTCACTCTGAACATGGAGTGAGTCTCTTGCTTGCTTAAAGCACCAAGAAGCATAAGAAATCCATGACTTGCCCATGGTGGGGCAAATACGAGAAGACATTTTTGTTGTTGTACCAACAATTTCCTCAATAATAGAACCCAAATTTGATTTACAACTTATGTTTTCTTTGCTGCCATCTTTGCCTAGTGGACATGATTCGGCCAAATCAAAATCTTCTGGCATCTTGAGAACAATACCCTCTGGACTCCATTCTGAATAATCTCGTGTCAGCCAATCTGAGAGTTTCAAGCATGCTTTGGCCTTCAGAATCCTCTCTTCAACATCAGATATTATAGATGGTTTTGAAGAAACCACGAAAGGACGCAAAAATGACCAAAGGTTTGTGAAAGCGTCTTCAAACTTGTTTTCAGCATACTGTAGTAAAATGCTCTCATAATGCAAGTTTAAAACCAGAATATTTCGATGTCTCTCCTCGGGGCAAGCAAATACATAATCTTTCATGTAGTTGTTTAGACGATTTGCTAACAAAAAATTATTTTGCTTGCGAGCTAAATTATGCAAATTCATGCAGAATTTTAAAGTAACTGGAGAACTTGGGGAAATGGTTTTATAAACCCGAAGAACTTTCAACCATGGATTACAATCTTGACGGATTTTACTAATGGAAGATGGCAATGATTCAAGAGAACTTAGTATTGATGGTAGTTGTTTGGCCTTCTCATGAGTTGTTTTAAGCTTGCAATTCTCTTCTACAAGGAAAATGCAGTGCAATTGAATTGCGAGAGGTGTTGCTTCAGCTAAGCCATCAAGTGACAGAACAGAAAGTGGTTCTTCCAACATTGATCTAGCTTTCTGCAGATCATGCAGTACCTTCTCACTTTTTTCCTCCTTCTGAAAGAGTAAAGATTGCAGAAGCATCTGCTCACTCCGTTGCAAGGCTATTTTTGGATCAAGGGTAAGCTCACTATTGCTTTTAGGTGTCAAATCAAGGCTTGACCATGCAGCCTGATAATCACCCTCATCAAAACGTGCTAATGCATGAATTGCATTAACTTCATTGCCAGCCATTGTCAGAGCACCAGAATAACTTCGACCAGTATGTTTAGCACGAAGCAGTTGTAATTCTAACAGCCAGGTTTCAAGAGATCTCCAATCAGATACAGACGTATAACTCTCAATTATGCGTGCTATGACAAACTGTATACCATCAGAACCGAGGGAGCTAAGTGACTCTTCAGTCTGTAGCAAGTGTGTAAAGTGAGCTGCAGCATTTTCATACTCACCTCTTGCCTGATATATAAGCCCAGTTATCCAAGAAAGTGGTCCAACATTTCCACCCTCACCGAAGGACTGGTTTTCATCGCCAAGTAAGGAGAAGGTAATGGAAACCCATTTTTGTAGGCCAATCAAAGAATCTGGATCAGAACTCTTGCAAAGAGCAAGTGAAACATGCCTTAAAACTTTTAAGACATCTCCTCTATACCTTCCTCGGATATTGTGGAGGTTATCAGTTACCTGAGTCCTAGATTTTTCCTTCAAAGCTGACACAGAAAGATTCTTGAGCTCCTGCAAACGCAGTGTACAGTACTGAATAACAGCATCATTACAATGTACAGCCAATCCGGCATTCATCATTGGCTCACAAATACGAGAAAACCAATCCTCACATACTTTTTTGTTTGCCCGAAAAAATAAAGTACTCTGACGAGTAGCAGGTGGTAAAATGACAGACCCCTCATATGCATTATATACATTTTTCTTTAGAGCCTCAACAAAATCCAACAATAATCTCATTGGTAGCAAGTGAGCACCAGAAGACCCTATCATACTTAAGTTTCCATCACTTTGCTCATTATCAAGTTGCAAAAGGTGTGCAATGTCCAAAAGCATTCGTTCAAGAGCAGCAAATGTTTGGGTGGGGCCACCGAGGTTAGTCCGCAGTCTTGTAGCAATACAGTAACGAGCTGCTTCTTGTACAGCCCACCAGGCACCAGCTAAATTATTGACAGAACAGATTTTTTCAAGTATGTCTTCATCCACTCGTATATCCAACCACGGAGAATTAGCACCAAAAATTCCTGTTTCTTCAGGCAGACTTAAAATAGCATCCCTTGAACTCTGGCAACTATGAATGAGCCGCTGGATCCAAGAAGAAAGAGGTACCTTCCATCTTTGTGAAATGTAACTTAAAATCGACACAAGATGTTGGGAGTGCAGTTGCAGTGGCAACTGCTTCAGGGCAAATAATTGTTTCCAATGTATCTTAGAACTGTCGCCTAACACAGGGTCAACAGGCCTAAATCTTCCATAATCATAGAGACCACATGTATATATAGTAGTAGGCAAAATATAGGCAAGAAGTCTTACATATGCATCCCGTATTTCTATAGTTGGATCCCCAAGTTTCTCCAGTATGACTTCAGCTAAGGGATAAAAACACACAGGATGCAAAAGTTTTGCTTGCATAAACATCTCCAAAGTTAATGCAACTTGTGACCTCACTTCTTGTTCCCTATCAAATGTACCACCTAAAAGTGAAAAAACTAAGTTCATGATTACACCAGCATATTCACACGCTTCGTAGGAAAAACCACTCATCCTTGAGATCTTATTAATAGCCATTACACTCTCACAGAACTTTTGTCCCCAATCTAGAACAACTAATTTAATTGCCAGAGGAGAAGAAACTTGAAAGGCTTTTACAACGAGCTTGCTATACTTCTCCAAATGCTCAGTAATCACAGCCAAAATCTCATTACTGAATTGATCATCACTGTCCTCCTTTTCAGTTGGAAACTCAACAAAAGTGTTCTCACAATTCTGTTCTCTCACAGAACACTTAATTAAGAACTCAACTGAATTTAGCCGCTCCAATGTCTTAAGAACGGTTATCTGCAGCTCCATGAAAACCTGGATAGGTAATTCAAAAGGATTCAACTGTTTTATTATAAATGACACCAACTTTTCTGACCTCCTAAGACACAACAAAGCAACATCCTTTTGTCCAATCAAACTATTGTCCCCACCCATGGGAACACACGCTAATAGTACTTTCAAATCAAACTTGATTAATGCCAATAATTCAGCTTTTGAAAATGTTTTAGTATCTACAACACAATTAAATTCATCTGAATGATCAGTGTTGTTTCCTATTAAACTCTTCAACAGCTCCAGTTCCTCAATCAACGAGGTGACTGCTTCATCAACGACTTCTGTATTCTCATGCTGAAGCAAAAAAACGTAAGTAGCTGCAGAACTCCCTGTCACCAAATGATTTGGGTGCAACCGCAGCTGTGAGATCGATGCATCAAACTTCAATAACTTCTTCACGGACAATGGAAGGAGGCCAAGCTTTTGCAACGACAACAACTGAAGATTAGTCTTCAGAACCCCATGAACTTGGAAAGAGCTAATCTTCTTAAACCCTGGCCGCTGCACTGTCACTCCAAACTCCAAGCTCTGAAACAAAATATCAACAGCAAGAGGATAAAAACTTGAAAACCGCTCCTGCAAAATCTCAGCCAAAAGAGTCAAACACTTCCACGAATCTTCAATCCACTCAGACCACCCAAATTTCTGCCCAATCATAGACAAACACCGCAGCAATCTCGGCAGCAGGGCGCTAAGCGGCTCGCATATCTGTTCAAGCAGGTTCATCTCCAGTAATCCCGAGGCAGTGGACTGCAGAATAGTGGAAAAACAGGAAAGCAGAGCAAGAAGCCGCCGAAACTGCTGCGGCGTGCCCGGAGTTCCATCATGAAGCAAAACCTCCATGTCCCCCAGAAACTTAGTGAGCAATCTCAAGGACATGGGAAGACTGCCAACCCAATGCTTCTGAAACTGCAAGAAGCTATCCAAAATAACACGCCTATCCGATTGAGCTAAATCCGGCATCAACGCCCAACCGAGAAGCAAGTCAACAATGTCAGGGAAATGAGGCTGAAAGCACCTCAAAAACTTCAACGATATCAAAGTAATAACACCAATAAGCCTGTGTAACAGGGCCAGAGAGGTTCTCTCATCCTCAAGCAACACCTGACAGGCTTTCAGGATAGGCAAAGTGTATCTGTCGGTTCCACCAACGTTGAGGAACTCGCGGAGGCCTTCGAGCGCGAGTTCCTTAGTGCCATCGACAGCGACGGCCGTGCTGAGAGACGGCAACGCCCAGCCAATGAAGCGGTCGACGAGCATAAGGAGGTTTTGTCTTCCGTTGGAGGCGACGGGAATTGAAGTGGCCACGGCGCAGAGCGCACCGTAGGCTGTGACCGCGGCCTGCCGCACCTCGTAGCATCTGCAGGAGAATCGAAGTTAGTTGAAAAAGGAAGATTAGTATGAGTGGAGTGATGTTGAAATTAGGTCAAAAACGGAGTGAGGTGAAATGAGTTAGTTACTTGTCGGAGAGGAGTTGGGAGAAGGCCTGTGCGAGGAAAGTGGCGGAGTGAGAGAGGAGGAGGGAGTTGTGAGGGTGGAGGATGGCGCGGTGGAGGGAGTGGATCGCAGCGAGGCGAGGGGAGGGGTCGTCGTCGGAATCGTCCTTGGGGAGGGCCGCGGAGACGAGTGCAGCGAGGTGTTGGTGGTGGTGTTGTTGGTGAATTCCTTGCATCACTGCGTTTCATTGCTCGCTGCTTCCCATGTTCACCAAGGAACCATACTAATACCTTTCTGTTTTCCATTTCTTCTCCTCAATTTTGTTTTTCTTTTAATTGTTAAGCCATAAGACGATAAATGTTTGCAAAAATCAAATTAAACAAATTTAATATTTTATTCAATATTTAGAATTTTCAATTACTCCATCACTGTATTGCCATTTTTGCGATTAATTATTGGTTTATTACGGTTTGAAATAAAAACATGTTTGTGTAACTGACTTTTTTTATCTATATATTTAGCCACTAATTACATCTGTATTAATATAATAATATAATAATTATATATTTATATGTATAGCAGATTTCTCATTATAACTTTTTTTTTATACACCATTTTTTTTTCTCTATTTTACCTCTATTTAATATATCTCATTTTATTAATATAATAGAGTATTTTGTCATTTTATATAAATTATTTAAAAAATAAAATGATTTTTTTAATTTTAAATTAATATTAATGTACAATTTTTATATTCAGACACTTCCCTAAAATGACGTATCCGTGTCGGACACACGTATCGGTGTTGACATTCATAGGACACCTATCGGTGAAGTGTTCAATTCAAAAAATATTTGTTTAATTTTTTAAAATTCTAACACGGTTCTACCACAATTTTAAAAGATATAAATACAATAATTTTTTAAAAACTCAAATTTATTGTATAAATTTTTATTATGATTATAAAAATAAGAAACAAATTCTTTTGAACTAGTGATGAAAAATATTTTTCTGCTCTCAAAAGAATCTGAAACATACTTTTAAACATAAATATTTATTTTTAATTTATATAATTCAAAATTATATAATAGATAGATCCATGTCCTTGTATCATACATTTTAAATATTATACGTATCTCTGTGTTCGTGTGTCCGTATCCTTATCTGTGCTACATACTCTTTCTTTAATTCCTTATCTTAAGGCAATAACAGAAAGAAAGAAATAGTATACTCTCACACATCTTCACACCAAATTTCACATATTAAATAAAATAATAATCACTATCTACACTCTACTTTTTGTTTTTCAAATTTGCCTTATCCAAAATTATTTTTTATATATGTTAAATTTCTATTATATACGTTATATTTCTGCTAGTAATAATAATAATAATAATATTAAAAAATATGGATTGGACATTAGAAATAAAATTATATATATATATATATATATATATATATATTTGAATGGGCATTGGACAAAGTTTAATCCCTTGCCTTATTACGGACCTGCACAATACTAACAATATTCAAGTTAAATTCTTCAAGGTTTAGTAAATGATCAGATTTAGTAAATATCAAGGGAATGAGAAACCTGTAAGGTTGTGATTGGGCGCGCATTTTATTTTCCTTTTCATTTGTTTTATTTGTAGTTGATCAAGGGGATGTAGTTTTCATTTTATTGAAATTACTGATGTAAAATAATCATTTTTCAGGACAATAACATTAAAATAGTTTAACCTACTACAATTAATTTTTTTGGTAAGTTCATTTTTATTGAATTACCCATGCCGTAATTTTAATTTCCATTTCCCAGGATTTTTGGCTAAAAAATGTCATGTCCTCTTTGTAAAAAAAAATTAGTGGGAAGAAAAGAAAAATTTGTTAAAAAGCTCAAGATTTGTTCAATAATGTGGATAGTGTGAACATGATGAAAATAAACTTAAAAATTATATACATGAAAGTTATATTACATAACAATGATATCTTTAAGGTCTCAAAGAAGAAACTTCCGATTCAAAGTATTATAATTTGTATAATTTTTGTTGATAAACATTTTTGATAATATCATGTGCTGCAAAACACGGAAAACAATCTCTTCCATTCAACTCCTGCAACCAAACTATGAGATTACAATTTATCCATATGAAATATATGTTTCTGATGGTATTTTAGTTACTTTTAATCTTGGACACGATTATTAGTGTGTCCTTCCAAATATGAAATGTGTTTTGTTGGAAGCATAGCACAATAATATGTCTCATGTTTATTATGAAAATAAATTATTATCAAATTATAGGCAATTATTGTATGCAATTAATGTAGATTATAGTACACAATTATACGCAATTAATTTGATAATGGTAGAATCCCATAGTGAATCACTATATAATTAATTTAAATATTGAAAATTAAGTACAATGAATTCATACCAAATACCAATGGTATTTGCAGTGTATCGTTGGGACACAAAGTCTTACGAAGACATCTTTATAAATGGTTTTGAGACGTGACCTCAGGTAGAAACATTGATTCAATGTATTATTATTTGGAAGTAAACCTATTAGTGAAACACATGTTTTTGTGTATGGAGATGGAAGTAAACCTATTAGTGAAACACATGTTTTAGTGAAACACATGTTTTCGTGTATGGAGGTAAACCTATTAGTGAAACACATGTTTTTGTGAGTGACATGTGCTGCAAAATATGGAAAACAACCTCTTTCATTCAACTTCTCCCACCAAATTCTGAGACTACAATTTATCAATATGACATATATGTTTCTTGTTGATATTTTAGCTACTTCCAATCTTGGACACAATTATCAATGTCCTGCGATGAGGTGTGCTTTGTTGGAGGCATAACACATCAATATGTCTGATGATTATTTATGTCTGATGTTTATTATGAAAATAATGATTATCAGATTATACATCATTATTGTACGCAATTATTATTGTACGTAATTATTATTGTACGTTATTGTACGCAATTATACTACTCAGTTAATTTGATAATGATATAATTTCGTGATTAGTGAATCACTGCATAATTAGCTTTTAATTTGGAGAAATGATTAGTGAATCACTACATAATTAGCTTTTAATTTGGAAAGAGAAAGTTTTCATACTATTATATGAATTGCCCATGCGGTGATTTTAATTTTCATTTTGCAAGAAATCGACTATAGATTATTGACTAAATAATGTTAATCATTTCACTAAATGATCCATGTAGAGACTATTTATAAAAACTTTCAGTCTCTACGGAAGAAAATAATATTTTCTTAAAGCTCAAGATTTCTCAGGTAGAAACACCCGAATCAAAGTATTACAATTTGGATCCCGATTCAATGTATTATAATTTAGATCACTTCCCTTAGTTAGAACACATGTTTTTGTGTGTGACACGTGCTGTAAAACATGGAAAACAACCATTCCATTCAACTCCTCCCACCAAACTCTAAGATTACCATTTATCAATATGAAATATATGTTTTTGGTGGTATTTTAATTACTTCCAATCTTGGACACGATTATCAATGTTCTACTGAAGATGAGGTGTGTTTTGAGTGTGTTTTGTTAGAGGCATAACACATCAATATGTCTGATGTTTATTATGGAAACAATGATTATCAAATTATATACAATTTCTTTTAAATATTTATAAATTATAAATTTAAAAAATATGATATATAAAACTTCTTTATTTAAGAACTTTGATGGATGAAATGGATAAGATTATTGAACGGTAAAAAAGACCTTTTAAATATATTGTAATCTCGCGGCACAAAAGAAAAACGGATGTTAAATAATCATTTTTAATGAGAATAACATTAGAATAGTTCAAG
>Ga0123341_1000278_pt1 | contig 28318 bp, 9 predicted proteins | sample Turbeapinknodule_FD_89959 | JGI IMG/M metagenome (GOLD analysis project Ga0123341, IMG submission 89959) | Root nodule microbial communities of legume samples collected from Mexico - Turtle bean Mexico pink nodule | ecosystem: Host-associated > Plants > Roots > Nodule | place: Mexico: Nepantla...
AATAACTTTAATTTTATTAAATTTTTTTTAATAAAGTTGTGTATGAGAATAAAAATTTATAATTTTTTTAAATGAAGTCGTATATCACAAACACAAATTCATTTAAAAATACCAGAACTTGTCTTCGACAACATGACTTTAATATTTAACAAAAAGTTAGTCAAATTTAAGTGGTTTCAATAGAAAAAAAATCCAAACTAAAATTATTATTCTTACATAATTTGTGTGATAGTACTAAGTCATTTACAACTTCTTAAGTATAAAGTCGTGAACATAATTATATATATGTTTTTTACTTTACTACTACAATCGTCCATGTCCATGTGTGTATGGAAATATTAATAGAAAAATATTAATCTATATTAAAAAATAGCATTAAAATATCTCTCTCTGTATAAAAGCTAAGGGTTAAAAACCACCCTTACAAATATTCCTTAGGGTGGTAATAAAAGTGATAATATCAATTTTACAATAACAACAGTTTTATTAGACTAAATTACACTAAATTTTGTTAATGTTCTCTTAAATTACGCATAAATCTTAATCTTTTACAATTTTGCAAAAAATATTTTTAAAACTCTACACTCATAGTTTCTTTGCTCATATTTGCTAATACATTTTTTATCCAACACAAAAGCTACTTCAATTTAGAATCAATTATTTTAAAAATATTCGAATAAATGATATTAAAGATCAATGACTAAATTTTAAACATGAAAATATCTATCTATGCGTAAAATACGCACTACTCTACACATACTCTACACAGTTTTTATTGTGTTTACAAAGATTATAAAACTATAAAGAAAGAAAAAGGAAAATGGGCCTCAAATATTAGTGGGCCTCAGATAATTTTCTAGAGGCAGTTTCTTCCTGCACCCCTACGTTTTTTTTCCTGCACGCCCCACAATGTAATGTAAAGACAAAATTATCCCTATTATTTTTAAAAAAATCCAAAATACACATAAGACCCACCATACTCTTTCTTCTTATGGACAATGCAATTTGGTATTTTATGGAATAGAAAATCCACATTTATTTTTTTGCATTTTAGATTGAGAAATTCATAAATCTTCCGGATTGGTGAATTTGGTAATCTTTCGGATCCATCAATCCGTAACAAAAATTAGACTTCTGGATTCAGCAATCCAGAAATCAACAAGTTGCTTTCGAAAGACCCCTTTATTTGAAAAAGAACACGAATCACCTCCGGATTGATGAATTCGTTGCACACTCCCGGATTCCAATATCTGATAACCTAAAAAACTCTAGTTTTTTAAAATAAAAGGTGAAAGTCAGTTTTAGGATTTACAAAATTGTGGGGTGCAGGAAGAAAAACGCAGGAATGCAAGAAGAATAAGTCTTTTCTATAAATAAGGGTATTTCTATTCCAACAAATGGTTTTTTGCACTCCATTATTTTTTAAAAAGACTATTTTACCCCTTTAAAAATTGTCTTTCTCTTTTTAGAATATTTCTGGAATATATTTTTTAGAACACGAATTTCAGATTTAAATATATTTCAAAATGATTATTTACCTTCCAAATTTTGGATTCCAGAAACATATTTGGTTATAGAACTCTTATTCTGAAAACACCTTTAGCTTACAAAACCCTTATCCGAAACACCTTTTACTTATGAAGCTCTAATCCCAAAATTACCCAAAACTATAAAGGATAATTCTGGTATTTTAAAGAATGCAGGGGTGCACAAAGAAATACCCTAAAAATAAACATGAAATTAATAAACAGTAAAACACGCAGTAATTAAAATCTTGATTAAAAAAACATGTAGTAATTAAAATTTTGATTCAAAGAACAAGTACAACTGTAAATAGTGTAGAATAGCGTAAATGTAAATGAAATTAAGAATTAAGGTGCAGCAAATAGGGCAATTATAAAAGGGAAAGAGAAAACAAAAGAAGAGAGAGAAAGAAAAGATAAAAGGTAGCGCCACTACAAAACCTCACGCCTCCTTTCTCCTTTCGATTTTTTACTCTCTTCGCTTCTTCACAGTTTCGCCGAAACCCTTGCAGCCTCTGTTCAATCCCTATCGCCATGGGTACGTTCTCTTCATCCAATTTCCGATGTCAATTCCTTTTCCCCTCTCTTTCCTCAATCCCTCCTTTCTCTCCTTTAGATCTGCATGTTCCCGCTTTTTCATAGATCTTTTTCCGTTAACTCTACCGATCGGCGACAATCACCGCGATTTTCTTATGCTTTTCTGCTTTTGTTTCTTTTCAACTTCAATTGATTGAGCTTGCTTGCGATGTTCTATTTTACTTACTGTGTAGTACTTTGTTTCTATCTCAATCTTGTTAACTTCTCTTGCCTGTGAGTTAATTTTTGTTGCAGTAAGCTGAGTTGCATGCAATGTGTTAGTAGCTTGATTTATAATTGTTTTGGTTTTCGTTCACACTGAAGAATAATTTAAAGAAACAAGTGGATTATTGTTTTTCTTGAATGAAACATAAGCTTTCTGCTTCGAGGTTATAAGGAATTGGGGGTTGGAGGGAATCTTTAAGTCTCTTTTGTTTGAATGGTAGATATCGAGGAGGACATCCGTTCTTTACAGCTCGAATCAGCGGGTAATATATGGACTACTGATTTTTTTTAATCTTTTAACTGTATTTATACTATTTTATTTTAATCTTTTTTTTTCAATATTGGTTGTGAATTTGTGATAAGCAGATGACAATAATGGGGTGGTAAATCCAGAGGATGGAAAGCCGGGAGAAGTTGAGAATTCTGATAAGATGGATGAAGGTTTGTTGTAAGAAAGTAGTTGATTCTGTGTTTATATTTTATGGGAAAATAAATCTTATTCATGTTAAACTCTTGCATAATTATACTTCATGATTCTTTGTGGTTGTAAAAAAGTATGGTCATTTTTTTTTCCTGAGATCAACCTGTTTCTACTTACGGTTGTAAAAGTTATGCACCACAGCACCTTCCATTCCCCCTTATACTATCGTGTATGAACTCTCATTTCTTTGAAAAAGTTGTTTTGATATAGAATGTTATTATCATAATGATGCTCGTAAAAAGTATTGTAGAATATGGAAGAGGAGTTTGTGTTCCTCTTTTCCTCCCTTTTCGTCTGGTCCCTGTTATACTCCTTTACTTATGGTGAATACTAGTATTTTGGTTATATTAGCTTATTTCTTTGAATGAATGGTGTACGATTGGTATCTGCAGTGGTATCTGTGGTGGATGCCCAAGGTTCCACCGTATAAGCTTGTCATTGCAGCCTATGGCACAGCTATAGTGGGCCTCCAATTACAGATTGCCTATAGTCGTTGGCAAAAAATATGCCACACCATTTCACCTTGGTGCTGCCATTTAACAACACTGGGTAGCTGTAATACACATAATGTCACAACATAGTTTCATATCAAATAAGCTCTACTTTGTCTTATCCGTTGTGGATATTATTTTGAATTATATGCAATTAATTACTTGCCCTACCCTGTGATTGTTGTCATCTGGTTATATTCTGACCATTAAAAAATGATGATTGAGCAATTTCACATTTACCAGTAAAGCTCTGTTTTTCATTGATTGTTGTATTGGTTGTTTCACTTGCTTGCTGCCTTTATACGTTAATGATGGAGATGGGAGGGCACCATATAATAATTTCATATTGGTGATTTCAGATCCTAAGCAGGAGGTTCAGGCACAGGCTGCTGAGGTTGAGCCAAAAGGTATAGGAAAGTTATTTAGTTTTCAAGTATGCAATTATATATAATTTGCATTTGATTGCTCATTCAGAGTTTGACGGCTCATTGTCAATAAAGATGCAAACATCTATTTTTGTGTGATCACTCCATGACATTGATTTGTAGTGAAAGATAAGGAGATTCCTCCCGTTCAAGAAGAAGAAGAAGAGGAGCCAGAGACGACAAAAAGGCACTTGAATGTGGTGTTCATTGGCCATGTTGGTGAGTTAAATATTTCCACATGATTCTTCAGTAAGAGTAACCATGTTTTCTTTTTGTGGTCTGTTCAGCTTTAAACCTTTGACAACCATCACCTGCGTAAGAGTATCAGGCATCATATCTACCTTTTGCATTATAGAATTAAATAGCCATTTAGATGTTGACCATGGACTAGAGGACATTTGTTGCCTCTGTTTGCTGGTTATCAACTTTTTTTTTTTTTTGCTTTTCGCGGAAGAAGTAGAATAAAGAACGTCCTCTAGACTTGGATTGCATGCTTTCACTTCTGCTTGGGTTTATATGGTTATTGATCTATAATTCGTTAGTCTCATGTGACCTTTGCAGAGTTGGACTAAATTGGGAGAATAATTTTTTAATGCTTTCTAGGCAGGTAAACTTTTTGTTTATAAGCTGGTTTGAACAGAAAAGAGGCTAATCTGAACACATACTAAATTTTCAAGATGATAAATATAGAGTACATTCATATTACTATAGTCCATGAGGAAAATGTAGGGAAAGTCAGGGCTTATTGACCCACATCACATGAGCCATAAAGATTGGATGGTAGGGAATATGCATGAGATTTTTTTTTGTAACTGCCTAAAGATTTGTTAGCAGAGTGGAGTGAGGAGTGATGTGAGGAAGGCATGGATTCAGTTAGAGATTTGCATTCAGGATATAATATTGTTATACAAGTAATTTATTGCTGTCTATTATATTTTAGATGCTGGTAAGTCTACAACTGGAGGCCAAATACTTTTCCTCAGTGGTCAAGTGGACGAACGGACTATCCAAAAATACGAGAAAGAGGCCAAGGACAAAAGTCGAGAAAGTTGGTAAGCTCATTCACTTTGTATTTTTGATTAAAAGTCGAGAAAGTTGGCATTGCTGTCTCCTAATCTATTTATTGCAACTTAGGTCCTAAGGTCTTAAACGCTTGGTTTTCAGAATAATTCACTAAGACATGTTTGAATTGGCTTGCCTTATTGACCTATTCTATATTAATACTTCAGTGTTTGAGTGATAGTTCTTTTTCAGCAAGTACAATAAATTTCAGCTATTTAATTTTTGGGTGATTGTGTAAAAAGAATTGGGTTTGTGCAATGAGAGGATAAATAAAACTGAGGTAGCTTATTTGGATTTGGATGATTTTTCTTAGTGCTTCAAGCTCTCTTGTACTAATTTAGCTGAGATCAAGCTACTTTGTCCTTTATAAAGTAATCAAGCAATTATTACAATTATTAATGGACTGGACCGTTATATAATCCAAACAGAACATTCAATTAGGACTTGTGTGGATTTATGTTTCTTTTGTATTTTGACTTTTCCAATTATGTCATGAGACTGTTTGTCTTATGGTAGTCTCACTCTGTCACTAAATAGTAAATAAAAATGTAGTCTGTCCTGCAGTTTGCTTTGCTCAGAACAAATTCTATGATGGGTAAAGTAATCCAAACATAACATTAAATTAGGACTTATGTGGATTTTTGTTTCTTTTTTGTATTTGACTTTTCCAATTATGTTATGAGACTTTTTGTCTTATGGTCGTCTCACACTGTCGCATCTATATGAGGTCTGTAATGTGCATACCATTTGGAAATGATGTTTCTTTCTCTCTCCTGATGAAATTTGTTGCATGCTAATTTAAATTTCTTCTAAGCCAGTTGAATGCTTTTACAGTTGGTAATTGTCCATTACTAAATATGTTTTTATGCTTCTCTAATATAGTGGGTGAAATTTTTTTCATCATTTATTTTGCGTGTTCTTCCAGTAGTCCATAACTGTATACTAGCCGTACTAGTAATTCAAGTTTGAAATGTTATTCTGTGTTTTATCTATTTGGTATCTTAAATGAAGCCTGGGTGTTTTGTTAGCTTCTACTTTTTATTTATGTATTATGTATATTTCACTTTGATTGCATAGGGTTGAGGGATCTTCCGGCCTAATGAATATACCTGATACTAATCTATATCAAATTAATTATTTAAAATTATATGCTAGGTACATGGCTTATATAATGGACACAAATGAGGAGGAGAGGGTAAAGGTATGAGTAAATTTGCTGATAAAAGCTAAATGGTTTATTGTATTTGATGTTTTTTTTTGTCTTCTCTTAATTGTATGGATCTGATTAGCATTTATAATTAGGGTAATGTGGTGACAATTGCAGGGAAAGACGGTTGAAGTTGGAAGAGCACATTTTGAAACTGAGACAACAAGGTTTACTATTTTGGATGCACCTGTGAGTATCTGCATTGTGATTCTCCTCAGATTAGTTTTCTTTGTTGTGTACTTGCATATTCCCAAAGTAATACTCTTCTGTTTTGAACCTCGAGGATTTTCTGACAGATATCCCTCCACTGATTTAATTGTTTCTCTTGAAGATCCCACATTAGTATGAGTTATGTCCAAATTATGTTAAGGTTGAGTTAGATCTAAACCCTCATTTTAAGATGATATTCAAGTCTATCCTATAGTGGTTTGCTATTAGACAACTTACAAATATCTAAACCATGCTCGAGATGTCTAGTCATTGGGGGAGGGTGGTGTTGGAGATCCTACATCTAATAGAGATATGGTCAAATTATAAGTGTGGTGCAAATCTCATTTTATAAGTTGATTTTGAGTTAGACTTCTCATTTTCTAAGAATTTTCTTTACATATATTTATGACAATTCAAGCATTATATGCCTACTCTGTTGTAACAATTAGTTTTGAACGATAATGCTTTTGCAGGGCCACAAAAGCTATGTTCCTAACATGATTAGTGGTGCATCTCAAGCTGATATTGGAGTGTTGGTTAGTTGATCTATCTATGTGTGATTTTGTCCTTGATTATAAGCTGTGCTTCACAACCATTTGATGATAGATCTATCTGTGTTTTATCCCCCATCAATCAGGTCATTTCTGCACGGAAGGGAGAGTTTGAAACTGGATATGAGAGAGGTGGACAGACTCGTGAGCATGTCCAGCTTGCTAAAACGCTGGGTGTGTCTAAGTTGCTTGTTGTTGTTAATAAAATGGACGAACCTACAGTGCAGTGGTCAAAAGAAAGGTTCTATTTACTTTTTCACTGTATTCACGCACATCCTTTCTGTGCTTATATGCAATTATAGTAAGAGTCCTTGCTTCTGGTGTACCATTAGGTATGACGAAATTGAGTCAAAGATGGTTCCATTTCTAAAGCAATCTGGATACAATGTAAAGAAAGGTAAAGTGCCTTTATTCTTTTGTTTGAGAAAATGTTGAAAATTCTGTTTTCTTTTGTTTTAATTCATCTGCTTTTTAATTGTTGGATGCTGGTGTGAATGTGAATGTGATATTTATAATAGATGGGTTGTGTAGCTTTTACATGGAGAACATGCTGTGTATAATAAGAAATGTGATGGGGAGGGGACACTTGGTCATATTCACTTCTAGAGAGTTATGTCTTGCTTAATAACTTCTTGAGCTTGGGACAATTTGAAGATTCCTGATAGTTTCTTTGCGCAACATGTTGACAAGGTTTGAGATTCTAGGTATTAAGTTCTAAAAGGATGATTTTGAACCTAGTACATGGAGTGAGCGACATTTCTTTTTATTGAAAGAATTGAGATTCAAGGGCTTTTAGGTTGTACACTCTCTGTTCCACACTTTATCTCCATGGTGTAGGATTTGAAAAGCCTGTGAAAATGGACTTTGAAAGCCCTGTGTTTTGGAAGACATTGCTTGCTATGCTTAGTGAAAATTTCATATTTTGTGTAGATCTCAACTAGTTTAATGAATTGTGTAAATAAAGTTATTTCACTGATTGTTTATTCAACAGATGTCTTGTTTTTGCCAATATCTGGCCTAGTGGGTGCAAACATGAAAACAAGGGTGGACAAAAGTGTCTGCCCATGGTGGAGTGGGCCTTGCTTGTTCGAGGCCCTTGATGCTATTGAAGTTCCACTACGGGATCCCAAAGGTCCTTTCCGGTATTAAATTTCTGACCATCTTGCTCTTTAAGTCCTTCATAATATATTTTTTCTTTTATTTTTGAAGTTTACCCCCTTTGCTAAGGAGGTTCTGACTTGCATAGGATGCCCATTATTGACAAATTCAAAGACATGGGAACTGTTGTTATGGGCAAAGTTGAATCCGGTTCTGTTCGCGAGGGAGATTCCATGCTGGTCATGCCGAATAAGGTAGTTTTATTTGTTTTCTTTTTGGGTTGTTGTGAGCTTTCTTTCTTTTGCCTTATTCTTTCTTGAGCATGAAATGGGTAATAACTGCAGGATCACGTAAAAGTTGTTGCCATATTCATTGATGAGGATCGTGTTAAACGTGCTGGACCTGGTGAAAATTTACGGATTAGATTATCTGGTGTTGAAGATGAAGACATTTTAGCTGGGTTTGTCCTGTCTAGTGTTGGTAAGGTTTATTGTTCCCTCCTCTTGAAACTTTTAGGAAATGTGTTGTGGCAATACAATTTGGAATATATTTTTTAATTATAGCAGTCAATCCTGTTAGTCTCAAAAACATGATAGGAGATAACAGGATAACTGCTATTCCAATATATATATTTGATTATATGTGTGCTTGTGCACTTGCCTAAAAAAAGATTACTCAAAGTTTCATGTACTAATTGTTAATAGCAAAGTAATTCATAGTATGTAAACAAAACATCAAGCATATAGCAATAAAAATCAAGGAAATAAGTGCTTAAAGCCTCTTAAAGTCAAAAAATATTTTCAAGATTCTTTTTGTAAAGTATTTAATATTTATTAGAATCTTTCAATTATATATTTAAAGAAATGTTACATAATATTTTTTGCAAACTCTCAAGTTAATTTTTTAATGTTACAAGTATATTGGTCTTTCAAGATAATAAACTAGTTTTTTCCAAACTTTCACTATTTTAGTCTCTTAATAATTTTTTTATCAGCAAAATAGTTTCCCAATCTAATTTATATTAAATGAGTTTGATAAAAACCTATAACATCATCTATTTTAGTTATAGTGTCAACTTTTGAAAAATTAATATGATAATTATTAGACCATCGATTTGTTATAAAAACTTTGATAGTAGTTTTTTTGTATAAAATATTATAGTAATGCATATAAGTCAGAAATATGCATATATATTAATATATTATTTGATTTTTTTCTCATAAATACTTTCAAGGGTATGGTTATTAATATATATACTTTTAATTAAATCACACCATCATCATGTGTCTGAGAGATAATAATGACAAAATAAGCAGAGTCTGGAAGGGGAAATAGAAATGGCTCCACGACCAAGATTTGCTACCGCTCTGACTGCATTAGCACATAAGACACTACATATTTTGCTCTTGCACAATCATGCTGCTACAGAGCATGATTAACTACTATGTTCTTAATTATTTATTTTTATAGATATTTTCTTAAAGGGGCTAGAAAGCATAATTAACCCACAATTGCAGGCAATGTTTTTTCATTTTTATATCTGATTCTGATATGACGAGTTTAGCATGTTAACCCACAATTTCAGGCAATGTTTAAAAACTAGTTTGTCTCATATTTCATTTTTTATATCTGATTCTCATATGACGAGTTTAGCCATGTTAAATGTATTATGCCATGAGATTTGTCATACCAATGTCCTATTTATTGTGGCTTTTATAAGGCATAAACTAATTGTATTGTTTTAAGCTGGACATGACACCTATGCATAATTATAGACTAAAAAATGGTGTCAGATATGACCTTATTTTATTAAATTTAGATTCTTTACATTTATTATATTGTGGTGTTTTCATGTGGTTACACATTTACTGGTTGGTGTTTTTATGTGGTCTGTTTTTTCCCTTTTGCAGCTAAACCAATACCAGCAGTTACTGAGTTTGTTGCTCAGTTGGTGATCCTTGAATTGCTAGACAATGTATGCATCCTTTTTTTTTTCTTCTCATCCTCGGCATTTGGATGTTAACTTTAGTTTCATTGTATTGACCAATGACACGTCTTTCTATAAAATCTTTAGGCTATTTTTACTGCTGGGTACAAGGCTGTTCTGCATATCCACTCTGTGGTTGAGGAATGTGAGATTGTTGAACTTATACAGCAAATTGATACAAAGACAAAGAAGCCTTTGAAGAAGAAAATTCTCTTTGTGAAGAATGGTGCTGTTGTAGTGTGCCGTGTTCAGGTGCATTTTTTTTGCATTACGAATTTAGAAGCTAATTTCTTTTGTATTATTTCTTTACATTACTAAAAAATTGCAATGGTGGGAGGTGTCTCATCATTGGACCTGGAGGTCAAAGGTTTTTGTGGAACTGGAATCAGCCTCTTAAAGGTGAGGCTGCCTGCTACAGACCTACTTGGTGGTTTACCATTTCTGAGCCCTGTGCATGGCAGGAATCTTATGGTGCTGGACTGTGCTTATTGTGTTGCTGTATATGTGCTTCATATGGATATGAAATGTTTTTAACTGATTCTCAAAGTCTTAAATAGAGAGGATAAGTTCATTACTGATGGTGGTTTGAGTTCCCCCTGAAACATCAAGATTAGTTTCATTTTGTCATTGGAAATGTATTTGCAGGTTAATAACTCTATTTGCATTGAGAAGTTCTCTGATTTCCCACAACTTGGGAGGTTCACTCTTCGCACGGAAGGTAACAGTTAGAAAATTTGTCTTGTGATTTTGTTTCTGATATAAATTTTTGTTTAATCCTTATGATGTACTCTATCTTACAGGAAAAACTGTTGCCGTGGGAAAAGTCACTGGTCTGTGAGTTTGTAACAATTTTGACTGAGGCAAGTAGTGTTTATATGCATTTTGCTTCTTCCTAAGCTGCTCTTGCTTTCTGCTGCCAACTATGTAATACTGTTAAAACTTTCATATTCTGCTGCTTCTTTTGCTTGTGTGACTTGTGATTATCCTTGATATGTTTTTTATGCTTGCCACTCCAGTTATCTATTCTAGAGTAATCTTTGTAGTCTTTTTTCTTGTGTATAAATAAAATTGAAGTGGAATTTGATTTTGGAAACTGACTAGTAAAGAGTTGAACTGATGTATAATTTTTTACCATTATGTTTTAATCATTCTATCTAGATATTGCTTAGTAATTATTTTTATAAGATAACTAGTCAATTTGTTATGGCCACTGAATCGAGTGTTTGCTAACAGACACTTTCCATTTTGTTATTGCCTTTTTCACTTTTTCTGTATTGTAACAGTTGTTTTATTTGGACAGGACGGGAATTCCGGCACAAATGAATGGAGTGGCAGCTTTGAGGCATGGTTGACAGCATCAAGTTTACCATATATTCAGTTTGGTATTTATTTTGCTTTTACTTGGTAGTATTCATTGAAGAGTTATTTGTTGCTGCTGTGCCCATGTACTTGTATACGGCCTAACAAGGCCTGTCTGCTCCAGTATTTTGCGGTTGGCTGGCTACTGCCAACCGCCACTCTTGAGATATAATTTGAAATGGATGGTTTTAAACAAATCTGCCTTATTAGCTGTGGAATCTGATGATAATTTATCCCAACAGCAGTTAAACAAACTTTGTAGTCGCAGTTGCGTAACATTTAATTTTGATAGTGATATATGATTTCTTTTAGTGAGTCATATTGATGGAATTTTGTTTTTATGACTTGATAATGAATTTATATATGAAGACACTTTAATGCCATGCATGTGATGGAGAATGTAATTTTGTTCCTAATTAATCGTTGTAGGATGAAGCTATTGAAATACAGAGGTTGTTGGATCTTTTATTAATTGGCGTTGGAGCTTGCCTTGGTAGACACCACGAACTTAAATTGGGAGAAGTTTCATATAAGAGAGCTAGGGAAATAGAGTGGCCTATAATATTTGATTTATAGGAATAGCTGGCTTCAGAAGGGGGAGACACTGTGCACAAAATGCAAAGTCTAACAAGCTTAAGAGAAGAGAGAAACAAGACAATTTTATAGTGGTTCATCCTAAGTTTTGAGTAACGGTTAGTTCTTTCTTAAGCAAATTGTTTAAAAGATTCCACTAATCACAAATAAGTACAAATGAGTATACTAACCCACTTTAAGTTATTTGAGTACACATACCTTTCTAGTCTTTTTAAACTTCGAGTCTTTCATATATCCTTAAAAAATATGAACGTTGAGGCTTGAATTTTGGAAGACTTGAAGACTACCCTAATTACGCAGGTAGCTTTTTTGTCATTAGATGTTCCATAAGCAATTTTTTTTTTTGAAATCTTTTGTGTCTTGGATTGAAATATATACTAATAAAAATAAGTCAATTAGCATTGAGAAATAATTAAAGAGATTAAGATTTTTATTAATTCTTAAAACTTCTATTTCATAAACTATACTAGTAAGATCATTCCATTAACTTTTCATCTATGTACAAATTTAAAACGTTTAAATTAGAAATCCTTATGTTAACAAAAAAAACCCTTCCTATTTACGTTTTGGAAAACCTTGTACTTGTATGATTTTAGAATGTTGATGCATAGCAAAGTCTAGATTATTTTAATTGAAATAGAATCATAAATACAAATAACTTGAGATTTTAAGAAACTCTTCATTTATGAGACTAGACCGTCTAATACGAAGATTAGATCTTCTAGCATATTGACAATAAGTTAATAATGTATGTTGTCTATCTGTTATGCTTTAACATCTCCATATAAAAAAACATTTTATATCCTTAATACATCTTATAGTATTTATTTTATAGTGTTTGTTATTATTAAAATCTTATAAACTTTCTTATTAAAAGATACTAGGTATTATAATATTTAAAACTAAATTGTCTAGTGTCTTGACATGATTTAGAAAGAGATAATTTAGAAATCTATTTTAGAATTAATAACAATATAACATTGGTTTTTACATGTGAAGATTTATGTAAAGAGCATGAATAATAATTATTTTATTTCTTCACTTTATCTAGAATAGGATACAACACAAGTGTTTTCTTTGTCGTATGTGAAAAAAAAGAAATGAATTAGGTGATATGGTGGTTTCAGGACAAGAAATTTACAACAAATGTATTTTTGAAGTCTATCACAACAAAATTGTCATACTAAAAATTATGTTTTTTATTATATTTATGTTCGGTTCATGTGTATATAAAAATTCTACGACAACAAGGTGACATTTTAATCTTTTAACCACTTTATGGGGATGCAAAACAAAATGACCCAAGTTAAAATATGATTGAAGTTTCATTTTTTCCTACTCAACAAGTTTGTATGTAAAAAGGGAATGAACTAAAGAGGATTTTTTCTTTCTGCACGCACCTCTATATGTTCTTCTCTTATTTCTATAAATTTTTTATTTAAAAAAATATCTCTATAATATTTTGGATTATGTAATTTGAAAGTCATTTTTTAAATTCATAATTAATTTTCGAATTATATAATTTAGAAGTCTTTTTTCAGATGCATAATTAATTTCTGGACTACATAATCCTAAAGATACTCTCAAATCAGAAAAATAACATAAAGAAGGATAAAAAAATATTTTGATAAAAAAATATTTTCATATTTTATATGGAGTGAAAGAATACATAAAAAAAAATAGTGTCACTAAAGACTATTACATTTTATACCCGAATAAAATTTGAAATTCCAAATCTATCTTTATGAAGATAAATTATGAGTGTGTTTCTCTTTTTTTAGTTTAAGTTATGGACTTTGCAACCTTGTGACTTTCTGAATTGTACCTTCCATAACATTAAAAATTATATTTTGTATTTTAAATTGTGTATTCTATAATATATATTGTATTTTAGAATATATAATTCAAAATACAAAATTTCTATTATAAAATGTATAATTTAAAATATATTTTTTATTTTTTTATTTATACATCTCATAATACAAAATTTATATTCCATGCAACTTTCACAAATTCAAAATAAACAAAATTAATTAATTATTAAACAAATTAATCCATCATTTTGATTTCACATTCATTCACTTAAGATAGTTAATACAAAACATTGATTTAATTATGTAGATAATTAATATAAATATTATTTAATTATTTAGTTGAAAATTTTAAGGTATTATATTATATTCGACAAAAAAATTATTTAAAATATATATTTGTTTTCATTAAGTTAAAACTGTAAGCACAAGTTTAAATAACGATAAATATTATTTTACTTGATAAAATGTGCTCCCTTCAACTGCCCATACAAATTTGGATTTATTTTAACAAGAAAAACTAATATTTTGAATAAAAATAATTAAATATTATTATTTGAGCTTAAAAATTCTATATTTACGTAATTATATACAAATATTAAATTTAGGATAATTCTTATTTTTTATATTATTATACTTTTTTATGGAAACTAAAAGATGTTATTATATTACACTTATTAGAAAGAAAACAGGGTGTTATAGCAAGTGAAATTGCTTGATTAGATAAACTATTTAATAGAGATTTGAGAACCACATAAGAAAAAGAACAGTAGAATAAAGACAGTGAAATACTCATGGCCACCAAAATATGCTCAAAACTGGTATAATATAATAAACAAAAATGGTTGAGAAGTGTGAGACATGTTATTATAGCATCACTTGCAATTGTAAATGGCAACGAACTCAATGCACATGTTGTATGTTTCTTCCTTCAGTTTGTGTTTCCCGAATTCATCTTCCTTTCAACTTTCAAAGCTCTCACCACAATTTAAACCTCTGAATTCCACTCCTCTCAGTGGAAGAAAACACTGCAAAGTTGTTAGATTTCCCAGAGAAAGAACAAGAACCAGAGCAACCCTTGATGATGTTGAAACAGACCAACTTTCCTCAACACCCCTTGTTGAGAATGAGAAAGCCAAAAAGGTATAATCTTATCCTTTGGGGTGCCCATCAATGTTTCAAGCTTTGTTTGTTTGTTTGGTTTCTTAGATAATGTTGGAAAGTCTTTGGATTCACTTTGAATTCTCCAAGGTTCAGGTTGGAATTCAACTCGCATGTTTTGTTTTGTGTTAAAAAAACTGATTTTGGGGCTAGAAATGATGTTTTAGTTAAAACAACTTTAGTAGCTTTTCCGGGGATATAAGAATTTGAGTTTTGCCAAAGTTGTAAGAATAAAACCAATTTTGAAACGTTCATCCAAATACATACATACTAGGCTAAATTCTTAATCTTTAGGGCACCTTTTAGTCTTTCATTATGAAAATTTGATCCATTTTGTTGGGTGCTTTAGATTATTCTTTTTTCATTTTGAATTACTATTTGGATTCTGTGTTGGTTTTAATTTAATTTCAGTATTTGCTTAGGATGTAGATGAAAGTGTGAAAGTGTTAAAAGATGCAGCTAAGACAAGAAAGGTTGCAGCAGAGGATGTTCTTTCTGCACTGTCTATCATTGAGAAAGCAAAACTTGATCCTTCTGGCTTTTTTGAAACCCTTGGTGGCAATAAATCTCCTGGGAGGACCTGGATGCTGGTTTTTACTGCTGAGGTTAACATAATTTTTTGGTAGCTCTTCATTTGGCTATAAATTTAGTTACTATTTAATGATTTTCTTGTAGTTAATTGTGTTTTTTATAATGCATGTCTACACTAAACAATGCTTTTTTGCTGAACTTTAGAAAAAATTAAGTGGTGGTCGGTATTTTCCTCTCACAGCAGTTCAGAGGTTTGATGCCACTGTAAGTCTCTTTCCCATGAACCAATCTTTATTTCGTTCTTGTTGCATACATGTGCAGTGTTTGTAGCAAAATATCAAGTTTACTTTTATCTGTCTGTTGATAAATTTTCAAATTTTCAAATTTTCATGTTATTAAGAGTGCAGGTAATACATTTTCTAATACACTCTTTCTAACACACTCTATTATTAGTTACATTTTTTTCGAAAGTTACAAAGTTATGAGTGTGATTCTTTAAAGAAAGTGTGGGATCTATGTCACTTTCAATAAATTTCGACCTAATGAATGTTAGAAGATGTGCTGCTAGCTTTACATTTTTTGTGAGTTATTGAGTTTTCAACTGATGTTGTTTCTAGATGGAAAAGCATGGGAAATCTTGACACAAGAAACGTTTGATGGGTGTTAAGAAAATGTGCTAAAGAAAAAATGTTGTTTTAGTCTTTAGCCATTATGGTATTGTTTTCTTGTCCATTACCTTATTCTCTGACCAACATTCAGTCTTCATTGCTGACTTTTGAAACTATTAGTCTGTACCTGATGTCAAGTATGTTTGTATTATCTTTCTCAGTTTTTGAATCCGTATATGATGTCAATCATATCACCATTTGGTTTCCTATCTCTGAAAACACACACGAGTCACATGGGGAGAAGACATTTTGGAATTGAATTTTTTGCAGAGGAGCCAATTCCCATCCTTTCTCTCAGTGTTGGATCTAATTCAATTTATACCTTGAAAACTTAATTGATTTAATACCTCTATTTTGGTCAAACAATTTCAGTAGCTATGTTAACTGAAATAACTTGTCTGTCTTCTTGGAGAAGAGCTGAAATATCTTGTCAAGCAGTCTTAGGTGAAAAACTGAAAATCAAATGTTGCTATGAGGACCCTGTGCATGTGCACTTTATTCAGGAAGATGACTATTGTACATGTATGAGCTAATAAGGCCTCTCTAAAATTGTTTTTTGATTGCCTCTTTAGACCTTTTCATACAGGAAAAGTTGTATTCCTGTTGTCAGTTTCATTGTTTGTATATTTTCAATGTCTTTGAATAAAAACTTGGTGCTTCTGTCTAATTTGGTATATTAATTTGGATTTTTGTGTCTTGTCTTGAGAATGTGTTTCTTTGAAGGGCATGGAATTGTATATTGATGTGTTCTTGTATTTTGTTATGATATGTTAATGTGACTGATGTTTTGTAATGTCTGTGGGATCCCCAATTTGTATAAGGGTTGAGACACTCCTGAAGTGTCTCATTTTATTTTATTTATTATTTGCTGATAAAAAAAAATGTTGATAAATTATTAGGCAAAGAGGATCGAGAATGGAGTATATCTTGGACCCATTGGACAGTTAACATTTGAAGGCAGACTTTCATGGAAAAAGAGAATACTGGCTTTTGTTTTTGAGAACATAAGAGTAAAACTTGGACCCTTTGAACCTCTAGAAATCAGTCTAGGAAAAAAGGAAGACAGGGAACCAGATACCAAGGATCCTTTCTTCATCTGGTTTTATGTTGATGAGGAAATTGCAGTTGCTCGAGGCAGGAGTGGAGGAACTGCATTCTGGTGTCGGTGTAGTCGTGTCAATAACTGATTCTTTCTAACTTTCTTTCTTTTTAACTTTTGACTTTGGATGGAAAGATTCATGTATATATGTAAGCATTTAACTTCAGTTGGAGGTAAACATAACTGTACTGTACTTGTATTTTGTTTAGTTATATTGAAGTTTTTGTTTCATGATATTACTGATGTTGGGGCATTTGTGAAGAAAGCATTATTCAACAACTAAAGAAAGAAAAAAGGACTTTGAGAAGTAAGAGAATGAAAAAGGAAGATTCACCCATCACCAGGTCTGGTTACATAATTGAATAGGTCCATCTGAATTGTATGCTACAGAATGTGTTTCATTCAAAGAATTCTGCTGTATTTCTGTCATCTTTCTTTCAAAGTGGAATATAAAAGCTCTTCCACTCACTTTCTTTCAAAGATAAGTTCTTGAACAAATGAAAGGAAATACTTCCCCACTTTATGAGTTTTCTATTAATGGGGTATGAAAGAATATGTCTTCATTTATGAAGGTATAAACTCTTCATGAGAAAGGAAATGTTTCTTTTTATGGAAGTAAAAGTAAAAGTTACACCTCTTAATATACACAATAATGAATTACCACTAATTAGTTTATAGCATTTAAGCATCAAATATTCACCATGAAATAATTTTATGTGAGTCTTAATAAAACTTTGGCTAAAGTTGAATTCGCACAATAATAAAATGTTTATTGAAAAACATTATTAAAATAAAGCAATGTATGACAATTGCTTCTAATATCTATGTAGTTTATTCCCGTACCTTTCCATTGTAATGCAATCACAAAAACAACTTCTAAAATCCTCACATTTTCATCAAAACACAATCTGTCGGATTACACATTCTTAATAAATATTAACTTGAGCCTAAACCTTGAGAATCATGTTGTTGTTGTACTTGAATTGGGGTTGAACGACCATCCAGAATATGAGGACTGCAAGACCAACAAGGACTATTAGTGCAACCAAAATCTTCCACAAGATTCCCAAGTGGCAGCTTCTTCAAGTTTAGAAGTGATTGTTCTGCACCAGATTTTGATCAAGTTTTCTTAAGTCAATATTCTGAAAGGTTTTAAAGATCTTTGTTACTCATTTTGAAAGGTTTTAAATTTTATGTTTTCGGATGAAGAATTCTGAAACAGTTTTAAAACCAATCACAGTTAAATGTACTTCAAGAATTCTAGTTTTAAAATATATTCTTCATAATACTTGCAAAATTTATAATACTTATATATTTTGTATTATATTTTCTCAAAATATAAAAAATTTAAAAGATTGTTTTCTTCTATAAAAGAATATGTAAAGATAGGGAAAGATTCGGAAAATTCTAGCATGGTTCTAACATAATTAAAAAAATGAAATATATTAATTTTTTAAAAACTCAAATTTATTGTATAAATTTTTTTATGACTATAAAAATAAGAAACAAATCATTTTGAAGTCATGAGAAACATCTTTCTGCTAAAAAAAAACTGATACTTGTGAACATAAATCTTTATTGTCAATTTATATAATTCATAATTATATAATATATAGATTCGTGTCTCCGTATCCTACACTTTAAAGATTATACGGACACTCCGTGTCCGTGTCAATGTCTATGTTACATAAGGAATAACTTATAGAGATACAGGAAGAATTGGCACAGTGTTTTGATGATGATAACATTTCTCCTCCAACCAAATCAACAAATATGCACATACAGGCTGAAAAGTAAACAAAAAGAAAAGAAAATAGAGACAGGCTTAATGGGACTCAGTAGAGTTAAGCTACCCTTTTAAGGTTCAAATGCATATGTGCCATATATGACTGACAAGTTTTATTGGCTTTTACAAAAAACAGAACATCTTGAGACGACATTTACACAATCTTGTATTCACAAATCTGCACAAATTGTGTAGGTAGCTGCAGTGAGTGGCTTAGGTGTGTGGAGAATGAGCTTTCACTTGCACATCAAGTTGAATTTTTGTAAGAGACATGAATGCAAGAGATGATCCTTGGCATAACAAACAACAATAGAATGGAGGTGCTGTTTACTTAAGATTGATATCTGGATTTCTCATAGTTTTGAGCCACATGTCAGCAACTATACGTGAGGAAATGCTCCACAAGAGCTCTTGGTCCTTTGATGATGCTTGCTTCCCTTTCTTGCCTGCCTTTCCCAACCCATATGCAACCAACCATTGCATTGCAGTAAGTCTTTGCTTCCCACTGTCCCATGCATTCTTCTTTATGGTACTCACCAACTTGAAACCCCCCACATGCATGCTAATCACCTTGAACCTTTTCTCCTCCTCATTCCCATTTGTGTCAGTACTTGTTGCATGGATCAGCACAATCACAGGTCCCCCAACTGCTTCATAGCGTCTAATTGGATCCCTCAATTGGACAACCAATAAGAGAGTCACTTTTTCTGGTTCACCACCAGAACCTGCAGGACTTTTGTTGTGACTTTGGTCGATGATCCATTCTTCAAGTGGAGTAACTGAAGCCAAAAGATCATTTCCATCATCTTTTTTTGCAGAAATATCAAATGGGGCTTCTTCATCAGCCATTTCAGCTTGAATTTTCAAAGCTTCAATTGTCATGGACTCAATCTTCTGCGTTGCAAACGCCAGAAGCTTCTCTGCAGTGAGTGGCTCCTCTTCTACATTCCAAAGTCCTGTGGCTATTCTCTCTTTCCTTCCTGAACTCAAGGCACTTCCCATGCTTCTCAAGGAAGAAACTATTCTAGCAGCACTTGAGCTGGCTCCTTCCTTGTTTCTTCCTTGTATGATGGCATTAGCAATGCCTTCAAAAGCAACCTGTTCTGCAGTTTTGCCTATCATTTCATCTATTGGCATTAAGGCCAAAACCTTGGAGCTGAGTTCTTCAAAGCCAATCCCAGCCAATTTCTGAAACAACTCAAATCCTGTCAAGGATTGATGTGATGCTAGCACAAAAGGCCTTGACATCTGCATGGCTAGCTTTGGAGTATCTTTTCTAGCCACAGCAATGTCCAGAGGGTTCATGGAAGTCAAGTAGCCTCCATCCTTTGTTCTCACTACACAACCCAACCCCTTTCCAAGGTCAGGAAGATACACTTTGGATTCTCCGTCTCCATCTTCAGCATCATGGTGTCCTTCAAGATGAAGAGGAGGAATTTCAGGTTGATCGAACAAGTAATCACTGTTGTCTTGATTCTCAAGCATATGAAGAAACTCCCTGGTCACAGTTTCTTCATCTGCATCTAGCCTCTGTGGTTCTGTCTCTTCTTCTATTTTCATAAACTTATCATCTTCTGCCATCATAGACTCAAGAGCTTTTATCTGCTGAGCAATTGAATCAAGCTCACTCAATCTACTCAGGTGTACATGATCAAGTACTACTTCCTTGACAACTTCACTGGAAGCTGATTCCTCTTGCACAGGTTCCTCAGATTCCTCTTCTTCATTTCCTCCCTTGTCTTGAACCTCTACTCCTTTATCCACAACCTCGAAATCCGGAAGTTCAAAATCCTCCACCTGTTCCTTACCACCTTCATCAACTTTCTGGGTAGAGGCAGAGGAATCCTGAACCGGGTTTGGATCATCAAGGTTCAAATCATCCATTCCTTGAATATCCTCTCCTATTCTGGATTGTGAAGGAGTCCATGCATCATTTCTATTTGTCATTCTAGGACTAGACATGCTGAATGATGTCTTGGATTGTTTACGAGCAAAAGTAGAGAAACTACCAAGCTTGCCAGAGCTGGGCTTTGAATTGTCCACTTGGTTATTGTATATATCAATTCCTCCATCTTTCTCCATGATCTGAAAACCCAGTTTGAGAACAAGTTCTCCTCCTTTTGCTTTCCCAGAAAGGCCAAAGCTTGTGTCCCATTGCTTCACCCTGGTGCCTTGATGGTTCTTCTCAATGGACTCTCTTATCAACTCACTCAAGTCCACTGAGCTTCTTCCAAAATCTAGCTCCTTAGCATCAACAGCAAAAAGGTATATCGAAAAGGGTCGTGGCTCAAATTTGATCTGCTTTGCAGTGCCTTGATTGGAGGTGTGATAAACATGGCACCTGATGAAAAGGGTCTCTTCAAAATCTGCAGCTCCTTGTGCAACCCTTGATGGCATTGTCTTAACAGCACCATCCTTTGTTTCCTTTTTCCTAACACAAACGGATAGTCGAAGTCCATTCATGGAAGAAGGAAGGCCTTGAGCCGTGACCACTTCAACAGAAAACAAACAGCTTAGTTTCTGCATTCCAATGTGAGATAAAGCCCTCATAGGCTTCCACTTCCAAATCCCTTTCTTATCACTGTCAGAAGAAGTTGTTGATAAGTCATCGATCTTTTTGGTTTCTGCCTTGGCAGCAGCAGCATCCTCAGGCTTTGGTCTTGATCCCCATGGGGACATGGACATGCGCCGCACCCGAGCTTTGTTGCTGCTTCCATCATCCTCTTTGGCATCTTCAACAGGTGGAGCTGAATTTCTTGGCAGTACAAGGGAGGCTGTTCTTCTGGTTGTGGTGGTGTGTTGTTTGTAAAGGGATTCACTAAAAGCCTCTAGTTCTTCAAGAAGTTGTGCATTGGGGTTGCTCTTGGCAGCAGCCATTACTAGTGAGTGAAGAAAGAGTTGTTCAAATGAATGGTGACGATGATGTTTAATAAGATAAGATGCCTACATGCAGGATGATGATGATGATGGATACTTCTTTCTGATCCAAGAAAATAGGATGAATTGTTTGTGGAGGATATAGGGTGAAAGGTGGCGTTGCATTGTGGCTTGAAGGGTAAGACAATTCTAACAAAAGGCCATCTAATAGACAAAATGGTCCCAAAGAATTTAATGTTGCTTTTTCCTCATTGTTTGCAAGTGCCAAGTGGTAAGTGACATGCTTATTGCTTAGAAAGTGAAACTTACCCGGCAATTTCGTAAGGGAGTTGAGGAAATATGCTCAATTAAAAACAAAAAACATTGCAGCATGCAGATAAGGATCATTTTCTGCTATCTTTTCATTTCTTTCAGGAAGAAGAACTCAATGCTAATTGTTTCTTCTGAGATTGCCATTACTTTTGTTTTTTACCTTGGTTCTTTTTCTTAGCTATCTTCACAAGCCTAACTAGAATCAATTTCCACATGTCTCTTTCATCTGTCATATGGATTGGATGCTTCTATATTTTTATTTTTGAATGAATTATCTGAAAACAAAGTGAAGAGTGTAAGAAAAAAGTGGTGTAGATTCTATGGAATTAGGTGTTTTTGTTGGCCTTTATCCTCACTTTCAAACACTTCCATGTGAGAAACAAAAGATTTTAGATTGTTTGTGTCTGAGATTCTGATGTCAAGCTTCCTGGTTCTTTTGGTCTCAGGCACATAACACATAGAATGTAAGCACTAAAGACATTCCTATATACCTCTTAATACTTTATGAAGATAAACACTTCTATCTTCTCATTAAACAGCAAATACTCATCTGAACTCAGAAAATTAAAATTCTTTCTTTCTTTCTTTTATCTTCCTAAGTAGCCATAATCAGTTCACTAATATGCAGATTTTCTTGATGTTTCTTTATCTTTTGCTTCTAGGTTCGTCTATTTAATGATTCATTTCTCATTACTCTGTGAGAAAATCATCACTAACTCGAGCATCTTTTCTAAAAATAGATTAATAATAATAAAAGAGGTAAGCATAATAAATTTGATTCCTAGAGATTGCTAAAAAGCGAAAGTGGTAGATATTTCCTTTCATTTTCCAAACCGATATTTAAAGCCAAGTAATTAAGGCTGCATATATTTATCACCTTTATATAATTTTCACTCATATTTGTGAGACAAAAATATATATTACATTTTAGTTGAAAAAATGTTAAGAGAAAAGTTATTAAAGTGATACACGGACACTGATACGACATGAACACACGAGATAACATATGTTTTAGTTTTTTTTGAAACAGAAGATGTTTCTCAATGATTCAAAAGTATTTTTTTCTTATTTTTATAATTATAATAAAAATTTATACAATAAATTTGAATTTTTAAAAAATTAATGTATTTTTCTTTTTTAGAATTAAGTTAGAATCATGATAGAATTATCAGAAATTCAACCATTTTTTTTTGAATTAGACACTTAACTGATACATGTCCTACAAGTGTCGGGATACGTGTGTTCGAGATGTACACATGAAAGTCCAAATTAATTTTCATGTATACAAAAATTTCATTTGTATTTATGAAATTTCTCTTGCCTATTACAGATATGGACATGGACCACACTTTGTCTGCAGAGTTTTCTCAATTAATTGTAAGCAACAAAACAATATAATGTTGGAGAATAGAATTGTCAAATTAATTAAAGTGGTCACATTCTGAAATTAATTAAGCAATATAATCATGATTTAATACTAAACCTCCCTCTATCTCTCAAACTCTCCGTATTCGCTTTTACTTTCAGGTTTCAGCCACTGCAGCTGTTTTCACTTCTTCAATCTTCATGTTTCAACCGCTTTCTAGTTAAATTAAATCATAGATTTTAACCCTTTTCTGATAAAACCTCAATTTGATCCAAATGACCCACTTCTAAATTCTCAATTTTTTTTCTTCTAATTGTAAGAACCTCAACTCCCAAGTCTGGAACAGAAAATGGCAGGCTCGGATCCGTCCAAAAAAGTGGCTGATAGATATCTGAAGCGTGAAGTTCTTGGTGAAGGTACCTATGGAGTTGTGTACAAAGCCATTGATACCCACGTAATCCCCCCAAACTTTCTTCTTCAATTATGCGAATTCGAGATTGAAGAGTCAATTTTTCCCCTATTCTCTTTTGTGGGTTGTGAGAATTGGATCGTTATTTTCACTTGGTGCAAAGAAAATTGCTGAATCGGAGTAAAATAGATATTGGTGCATGGCCTTAGAGATGTAGGAAGGGAAGATGCATTTATTTGCTTTGGGTTTCTGACTTTAATTCAAGGTGTTTATTTTAACAATTTGCTTTTGGGGTTTGTTACTTTATCATGTCTGCTTCAAGCAATTATTTATGAAGAAGGGTATGCTGTGTGTCATTGGGTACGAGGAAGTCGTAGTTCTTAACTTTTGTTTAGTGATCATATGAATACAAGCGGAGGGAAGCTTGAGAGCTGGAAAATTCTTAATTAGTTTCAGTATAAGTTTTGTAGAGTTATGACTTATTCTTTGTGTAACTTGCAAAAATGTATCCATGAGATAGGTATGCTTACTTTCATGGTTCGATGTTCAATAATGAAAATGATAGTACTATTATGATGTGGTATTCTTATTCGAATTCATTGTGTTGACAGACAGGACAGACGGTTGCAATCAAGAAAATTCGGCTTGGCAAGCAGAAAGAAGGGGTAAATTTTACAGCTCTTAGAGAAATAAAGCTTCTTAAAGAGCTTAAGGATCCTAATATTGTTGAATTGATAGATGCATTCCCACATAAAGGGAATTTGCATCTTGTGTTTGAATTCATGGAGACGGACCTTGAAGCTGTCATACGAGACCGAAATATTTTTCTTTCACCGGCTGATACAAAATCCTACCTTCAAATGACTCTAAAAGGTCTTGCTTTTTGCCACAAGAAATGGGTTTTGCATAGGTAGAGTATGATGCGTGTTTGCTCGTTACAAAGTTGTTATTTGACTTAAGTGCTGAGCTCAAAAGTTTGCTTTCACATTTTCAGGGATATGAAGCCAAATAATTTATTGATAGGATCTAATGGACAACTGAAACTTGCAGATTTTGGTTTAGCACGAATGTTTGGAAGCCCAGATAGAAGGTTCACTCATCAGGTTTGCTTCTTTATATGGCATGTGGATCCCATTAAGTATGTGAGTTTTTAGCAGCAGTCAGTAATTTGAATTTAGGTTCTTTATCTAGGAGCTCATTTCTTTTGAACAAACTCAGGTTTTCCAATAAACTGTGAGCTTGAAAGTCAAATCATTCTGTTGATGTTCCTACTTGCCCCCAATTATTTTGCATTAAGTAGTGAAGTTTCCTATAATATGGAGTAGAGTTTTGCAGAATTGGAAAGGAATATACCTTATAGTCAGGCATGACTTATATGATGATTTAGTTTGAATTTGTATGCAATCCTTGGACCGTAATTGAGCAGATATCTTACCTTGGAATCTTTATTATTATTGCCTGCATAAAAGGTGAAGCCTGGGACAAAATGGTTAGGTTGTTGCCTTGTGATTTGGTAGTGGCAGGTTCTAGCCATGGAGACAGCCTCTTTGCACACAGGATTAAGAATTCATATACATATATGATATATCTAATCAAACCCTCTACACACCTAATGGTAGGAACTCATGAATTGGGATACTCTTTCTTTGCTTTTACATTTATGAAACGAGGGAAGATAATTGAAGACCTAAACATTTGAGCATTGAACTGGAAGTATACTAAATTCTGCTGAATCTTTTCTAGGACTGTGGTTCTCTATGGTAACTGAATATTGTGCTGACATTCATGGTGTAAAAGTGCTACCTGCATTGTATTGAACATGTTTCATCTCATGTTGTGTATTTTTCACTTTTTATTGGTGGAGAGGGTTTCTAGTTTCTACATTACATAACACTTGTGCTTATTATATATGCATGAATAGGTTTTCGCTCGGTGGTATAGAGCTCCTGAGCTATTATTTGGTGCCAAGCAATATGGTTCCGGGGTTGATGTCTGGGCTTTAGGTTGTATATTTGCTGAACTTCTTCTCCGTCGACCCTTTTTGCAGGTAATTTTTTTTTACATGATTGATGTTCTTAAGTAGATGGGCTTTGACATAAAGTGTAGTCCATTTATTTGGACATGCCATTCATTTAACTTTATCAAATAGTTGAAATTAAGTTTTATGTCTGAAATCCCTAAATCATTCAAACTGTTTCAACCGAGCTTGAATAAGGTCTGGAGCTGTCTGTGGGCTAAGATTTTTGTATTCATTATTTTTATTTGAGCTTCCATTATTCCTGCTCTATAACTAGCTTGTGTTAATACAATTTCCAAGATAGTTCATTGCATTGATTGTATTTCTTCATTTTCATTTTGTATTTAAATAATTAATCATGTTTCTTATTGTTTTTTTCACTAGTTTGTTACTATCACTTGGTAGGGTACAAGTGACATCGATCAATTAGGAAAGATTTTTTTGGCATTTGGCACTCCAACATCTTCTCAGTGGCCTGATATGGTATTCCTGCCTGATTATGTCGAATATCAATATGTTCCTGCACCCCCTCTGCGTTCTTTATTTCCTATGGCAACTGATGATGCTTTAGATCTGTTGTCAAAGATGTTTACATATGATCCCAAAGCTAGAATTTCATTGCAGCAGGCACTAGAGCATAGGTACCTGCCTTCAGCATCCCATTACGACACCAATAAATTTCTTTTCTCCATAATTAATCTCTCTTCTTCCACTTTAGGTACTTCTCTTCTGCTCCTCTGCCTTCAGATCCAGACAAGCTCCCTAGACCTGCTCCTAAGAAGGAATCTAAGGCTTCTGATTTCAATTTACAGGAGGGTCCTACTGTGTTATCACCTCCAAGGAAGTCTAGGAGAGTGATGCCAGGACGTGATGGGTTTGAAGGAAATTCCCAGCAAGCAGACAAGGTTGATGGCAGTTTTGGTGATTTCAGGCAGACAACTGATGATAATTCAGGCAAGAATGAATCAGCTCCAATGTCTGTAGATTTTTCTATCTTTGGATAAAACCTCCAAATAGACCTACAATTAACAGGTATAATAGTATTGATCACCCAATCAATTCAAAATGGCCTAATAGTTTTAAATTTTAACCGAGTCGAAAATAAAATGTTAACAAATTCAAAATGGCCTGAGTTCATTTGTATTGGAAGACAAAATGGCGAGGCTTATATAGAACCATATTAAAGAAACAAATTATATTTGTGGAAAAGTGCAAAATCGTATTCATACGATCTTCGGTTAGCGTTTGATTAATTGGATTGTTTCTTTATAGATTCCAGTACAAATGTTTTGTAGATATGTTTTCGGATATTCCTTTAACATGTCATCTAAGAAAAACAGTTCCTCCAATTCTATCAATTTTTAGAATACTCTTTTCTTTAATATCATTCAAGAAAATTTCGTATGTTAGAATTTTTTTCTGGCGAAGTTGCTGATTAACAATGATAAGATTGTAATATGCTACAAGACTATATGTTTAATGCTAACACAACATGTTGTAATCCCCAAGTAGTGGAAGAATGTATCAGTTGTTTGTTATCTTTTAGTTTCTACATGTAAATGGTGTTATTTAACTTTAGTTCCTTCGTTTTGTTCTGCAGTGCTGACAGAACATATTTAAAAAGAAAATTTCAACAGCCAGAATGAATACTCTGTGGCCAGCTAAGTCAGAGAAGCTTATGGAGGATAAAATACATTTGAAGAAAAGTGGTGAATTCTCAAAGGCTTGTTAGTATGTCATTCTTTGTCTCTGTTTCTCTGTGTGCCGCGACAACAAATATGTAACTGAAGAAGTCACTGAAGATTAGTTGTAGTTCAGATACCTAAAAATAACTGCTATAGAAAAAAAAAATACTTTTAATATCACACACCAATTCTGTTTTTCTTGTACAGTTTTGTTCTTTACATTCTCAGAGAACTTGTATACTTGAGTTCATGGAAAACATTGAGTGTGAGGGCATTTTCTTGAGCTGTTGCTGTATGTGGCGCTTGAGAAACAATAAATTTTGAGGAAACTTAATTTAAACATAAGTTTGTTATTGAACATATGAAATTTCTTATGCATGTGGAGGAGTATGTATGGTGTGTACTTTACTGGGTGTTCAGACTGTTGAAGTCCAATTTTAATTTGTTGAATGACTTTTACTTTTTCTTTTTGGTGTTTTTTTTTATATTTATTATAACGGTCAACTCTGATGATTCAATGATGATGATGACGACTATACACTACAAGAAAATCATTAAATGAAAACTGATTATACATACCAAAATAATTAGTTACTATTTGAGTAAATTAGACACTATTTTATAAACTAAAAAATTTATTGGTATCTAAATTAGTTTCTATTATTAATAAAATTTATAAAATAACTTATAAATGAGTATCTAACCCTTAGTTACCAAGGTTTTAACTACTAATTACTTTATATCCTAAATTAGTCTTTATTAGTCTTTTAGAGACCAATTTAGAATCTAAAATATTAGTAATTAAAA
>Ga0123341_1000279_pt1 | contig 28262 bp, 10 predicted proteins | sample Turbeapinknodule_FD_89959 | JGI IMG/M metagenome (GOLD analysis project Ga0123341, IMG submission 89959) | Root nodule microbial communities of legume samples collected from Mexico - Turtle bean Mexico pink nodule | ecosystem: Host-associated > Plants > Roots > Nodule | place: Mexico: Nepantla...
GTCCTATTTAAATAAAAATATAAAATTCTTAAAATATTCAAAATCGTAAAAATATAAATCCTAAATATTTAATGTCATATTTAAATAAAAAATTGAATATATAAAATTTCTAAATTTATTTTATCATTGTTATTTATACTAACCCTACCAGCTACTAACAAAACACCACCAGAAGCTAACCACACCCCACAACTAAGCCCGGAGTTTTGAAATATCAATTATCAACTAAAAATTCAACTTCGATTATGATATTTTTAGAGAATCGATTATCCATGCTTTATTTAACATTGTGCTTCGTTCTTAGATTTTCACGGCTCCTTACCTCTTAAGACTCTTGAATGATAACCAACCACAATCAAGCACCACCAAAACACAGCACCACCACTCACGTCCATGGTGAACCACAAAAGAGGATGGTACTACGGTAAAACCAGGCTGCCAACGTGATTTTCCCCTTGTTTCTTCCCCTCCTTTCCTTGCTCTCATTTCTTCGCTGATCATTGGATCCAAACAAGTGTGGTCCCCTCCTTTCAATCTGCTTGAACAGTGGACTGTTGGAAGCAAACAAAGGTTACGTATATGGGTAGAAGAGGAGCATTTGCAATCAGATTTATCAATAGACACGATCTTGCAACAGAAACCTTTTTGTTAAAAGGCTACCTTGGACGGAGAATTCTGCTTGTTTTGTTCATCAATCAATCAACCATCAACATAATTGGTCCTATTCTTTGTCAGAATATCCCTAATCTCTCTTTCTCTTGTGTCTGTATCATAGTAAAACTACTCTCTTTCCATTCGTTAGCCTAGGCATCGACCATTTAGTGGATGTCCATCGGTTAAAACCTCTTCGCCATTCACTTTTAAGAGGCATTGATGCTGGGAAATTGATCAATGCACAACTTAATAGATAAAAAGATGCTTAGAGCTCACCTTATATAAGATGACAAGTGTGTGTTTGGAATTCAATTACATTGAACTGAACGTGGATATATGTCCTCCCTTCCTTCTATGTTTGCAGCTTTGAAAAGTGGGATTTCCAATTCGGAAGCCTCTAAATTGATTCCCAAATACACTATAAATAATTTATAACTTCAGGTCTTGGACAATTCCCTCAACTTAATAAACGAGTGAATGGTGTTGCATCCATAATTTGAAAAATGCACCAAGATCATCCAAGGAAACACTCATAAGAAAGATTCTTAAAAAATAAAGGCAAATTCTCCCTGCACCATATCAATCCCAACTCACACCAAATCTGTCATTGAAAATAACGAAAATACCCCTACAAAATGACAAAAATAATCTTAAATAAAAGGAGGGTGTGGATAAAAAAAATACTTACAAAACTCTTTTTCTAGAAATAATCCGGATATAGATTTCTGGAACACATTTTTGAAATCCAGAATTTCTTCTCCAAAACACATTTTTTAATTTCAGATTTTTTTTTTGTAATGTATTTTCAAATTTTGTGTTTCACATTTTTTTTTTCATAATTCATTTCCAGATTTGGAAGGATTTCTGAAACATATTTTTGAAATCAAGAAAAAAACTTCTGGACTGCATCTTCAGATTTTGTGTTCCAGATTTTCTTTTCCATAACGAAATTTTGACTTTTAAATTATATTTTTTGAATTTTGGATTTTCAAATCCATAATAGAGGGTAGTTTTGGAAAATTTGAAAGATGATAAGGTGCATGTTAAAATTGATATGGTGCCAAAAATAAGTCTACATTAGGATGACGTTAAAAACCCTATAAAGCCAGCTCCTACAATCCAATATAGCTGTTGTCATGATTTGATGCCTTCTAAAATAAATAGATGCAGAACAATTAGTTAAAATAAAAATCTCAATAACGAAGGACCAAGAATCACCTTTGTGCTTTAAGAAAATCTGCTGGTAAGAAGAAAGTAGTGGATACCATCTCACACCTCATTTTCAACGGCAATTTCATCTCATCAATGAACTGAAGTAGTATGCGAGTTAAATCCAAACATCTTGAGAAATCTACAAATATAATTTATTGCTTCCATGCACTGAAATCAATGGACTGAAGTGATATATGACCAAGATGCAAATCCCTCAAATGCTGCTTACACAACCCTAATCGCCTTTTATTTAAGCTTGGATGAATACAAGGTGAAAATCCAGTCTTCCAGCTAGGAGACTTCTGCCGTTCCATTACGTGTAGAGTATAGACTCTAGGTGCTGAAGATGAGCACCCAATTACAAAGCAATTACATGGTCTTGCCTGGGTAACAATTCTTGCTAGAGACAACAAACACACACCACTAGAAGCAATTCCATACATTAATGCCTCATCGTTATCAAAAGCTTCAACATCCAATGCTTCCTTTGTCACCTCCTTCTCCGTTTCCTGTGTTGATGGAATCCGGACAAGTTCTTCACTAAACCGCTTTTCTATCTCAGTTTCATGTACCCGATACTTTGCTGCTAAAGTACGAATGCATGATTTCCTAACATGATATGTAATCAAGAGCTTTATCTCTTCTAAGTTAGCACAATTTTCATACCATTTCAGCCAGCGGCAAGAAATCGCTGAAAACCAATCAATAATTTCATTTGTATCTAGCATGATAAGCAAATTAGCAGACCGGGGGAATCCCTTAGTTGTTGTTAATCCATATCTCAGCAGACGCATTTTTATGGCATTGATAGGAGCAAAAGTCTCGGTTTTTGCCATAGGTTGTTCTGTTGAGCTGTTATTATTTGGCAAAAGCTTGAGAATAGAATCTGCCTCAGCAGATATATACTGCTCTGCCTGCTTTGTAAATTCATAAAAGGAATCTTTTAGCTCTTGAGGAAGAGCCGGCTCTGCAACACACTTAGATAAGATACTTTCCTCACTATTGACATTTTTTGCCTGAACATCTTGCATCCATATCTTCAATAAGTGCTTATACCAATGGTCAGTTTCCATTCCAGACTTACGGAAACAGGAAACCCTGTTCAGGAGGGAGCTGCTATCAGCTAAATGCTTGATTTCTGATTCCTTAACTTTCTTCAAACCATGACCCAACCATTTCTTCCCAATTCTAACTGTCCCATAATTCCACGCCTCCACCTTTTGCAAAGTGAATAGCTCCACTTTTTCTTTCAACTTATGAACAGCTTTTACAGCAGGACTCTCCCTAATTGTTCTTCTCACCAAAATTCCCAAAAACCGGATACTATGAGACCCATCACAGGGCAATACATCAGCTTGATCACCCACATCCAACAGCAAAGAACTCCTCAAATAACTCTGGACCTCAGACATAAAATTAGCAGCAGCATCCCTCGAACCAGAAACCGCAAAAAACATCTCATCCATATAGCGACAGGAGTAAACTTTAACACCAGAACTCTTCCTAACATCATCTCCATCCAACTGTCTCCTGAACCAATCGCGTAAGACGGAGCCAGACCTGTCTCGCTCATTTAGCCCTCCACCGCCTATGCCTTCATATTTCATCGACAGCCTGCAAAATTCACTGTCAAAGAGGTCAAGGTAAATATTCATCAGAATAGGGGATAAAACCCCTTCCTGTGGGAGACCATGTCCCTTAGGAAAACCCCCAAACTCGAGATTTAACACTCCAGCATCAAACATGCTCCGAATGAAACCATATAAACTAGGATCTTCTATCTTCTCCTCCATTACCGAAATCAGCTTTTCCAACACAGCAGCATCCAATTTCTTAACCACAAGCACTGTGAACCACCAATCAGGACTCAAAACACCCTTGCACACGTACTTCAACGCGGCGGTGCAGCCCCTCCCGCTCCGGCAGCCGTGCGAAATCTTCGAAAAATGTGGCTTGTATACAACCTCCAGAGCTATTCTCATCGCTTCCAGCACAACCTTCAACCTCAAATTGGGAAGCACTAATATCTCTTTGTTCACAGTACCTCTCCTCGTCGAGAACGACGTCGTATTTGCACACACGTCGAAATCCCCTTTCCCGAGCTCTTCAGCTAGGTCATCCAAAAAGGAAGGGTCGTGGCTCGAAATCGAAGCCGCGTCGAGAGTGTTCGAGTTTATCCTGATGCAGTTGTAAGCATCGCGAAGGGTTTCTGCGTTCGAAATCACGGTTTTCAAAAGGTCTTGGAACTTGCCATTGGCGTGTTGCTCCTTGACCCGTTTTTTTATACGGAGCTCGAGAAACCGCTTCAGCTCCATCCGACTCTTGGGTTTCGGTTTCGGTTTCGGCTTCGATTCCTCGAGTAGAGAGGCGAGGTCCATCGCCAGTGTTGACTGTCCAACGTGATCATTATCCGGTGAATTGGTGGCGCTGTGTGGTGGTGTTTCAAAGTGCGGTTTGTCTGGGGAAAAGTACACACTAATTAATCATCGTTTTTATCTTAAGTGTGGAATTGAAGAATGAAAAATGGGAAAATTGGAAGAGATGTTTGGCTTACCCTTGAACGGAAGGGGGAGAGAAGAGGTGACTCTGAGAAAGTGGAGGCTGTGGAGTGATTTGAGAGAGTTGGCGGCGGTAACAACGCGCATACTGATGAATACGTCGCTATCGTTTCGCTTCAAAGCAAAACAGAGCTGATACCGGCGTCTATCTACTGTCGTCGGAGCACAGGAAGAAGAACCGGTTCTTAGCTTCTGTCGCCTCCGTAAATAAACGCCGTCGCTTCCCGCTAAACTATGGTTCACCTTTTGGACATCCGCTTTCACCCATTTGCGTACTTAGGCAAATATCATTTTGCAATTCGAATTTGAAAAATTTAATGTCTAATTTAATTTGATAGATAATTTAAAATGTTTGTGACAAAATTTTCCTTTTAAGTAAATAATTTCAACAAATAATTATAACTTTATAACACTTATTTTTTAATATTAGATAATTTTAAATTTATCTAAAAAATTAAGAATTTGATATTTTTTTATTCTCATGTTTATGTGTTTTGTACTTAATTTGTTTTGGTTGAAAGATTTTCATTTTTTTCATACTTAGTAAGCAAATATTATTGTAACCACAACTTATTCATTTATATTGATCAATTGTTTTTACAGATGTTGGAATTTTTTTATTTAAATTGCTGGAATTATTCTGTTGTATGTTATTTTTTTGGTTTTATATTAATTACGTTTTTTCTCTTCCAATGTTGAAGATGCTGTTTTTTTTTAGGAATGTGGACTATATTTTCTTAATTGATGTTTGTATTTTTTTTTATCATTGACATGGATGTTGTTTATAGTCTACACTGTGTTATGTTTTTTCCTCAAATTAGGAAAACTTTTGAACAACATTAACTATATAAGAATTAAATATTAAATATAGTTAGATATTAACAAATATGACGTTATATGTTTGTTGTCATATATAATTTTTGCATTAAAAATTTAGCAGATCTCATCTATTTAGGTTTGAAGTTGCACGAAATCATATAAAATTTATGATTTATTCTAAAATATTTTTTATTTATTTATGCTAATATTTGTATTTTCTTTCTTTTCGATGAGTTTATAATGAATTTATGTTGGATCTTCAATCACTCTGATGCAACTTCATTCCAACTCATGGTGTCGCTGTAGGCTTTTTTTGTCTTATGTGCGATATGTTACGTTTAAAACCTTTTCCATAATCCTTTCTTCGTTATTATAATAACGGGCCTCTGGACTCGATAGGTTGAGTATTCTTAGTGGGCGTTTCTTACTGCACTCCTACGTTTTTCTTCCTGCACCCCCACAATGTAATACAAAGACAGAAATATTCCTATTATTTTTTAAAAATTCCAAAATACACATAAGACCCACACTACTCTTTCTTCTTCCGGACAATGCAATTTGGTAATTTTACGGAATGGGAAATCCACATTTATTTTTTTGCATTATGGATTGGGAAATCCATAAATCTTCCGGATTGGTGAATCCGGTAATCTTCAAGATCCATCAATCCGTAACAAAAATTAGACTTTTGGATTCAGCAATCCAGAAATCAACAAGTTGCTTTCGAAACACCCCTTTATTTGAAAAAGAACACGAATCACTTCCGGATTGATGAATCTGTAGCACACTCCCAGATCCCAATATTTGATAACCTAAAAAACTCTAGTTTTTTCAAATAAAAGGTGAAGGTCAATTTTGGGATTTACAAAATTTTGGGGGTGTAGGAAGAAAAACGTAGGGGTGCAAGAAGAAGAAGCCTTCTTAGTGAGTCAATCAAGGTTATGTATTTTTGTCCCTTTCATCTCCTTTTACAAAATTCTTAAGGATGAGATGTTTAAGACTTTTGTAGGTCGAGTGGTTCTCAGTATTTCTTCAATGATGAGAATAATTTGAGGCTCCCATTTTATTGGACCTAGAATCTGACTTGTTATCAATCGTGGCCAAGATCCTCCATGATCGTCAAAGATGAAGTGATATTCAAGATATTTGACCAACTGCCGAGGAAGTTGCTGATAAGTGCCTAAATTCAGTAATATTTCATATCAAAATATAGGCACTTATGAGTATTAATTGCTAATTTACAAATAAAATAATTTCTAATTTATGAATTCGTATCTTTTTACATTTTTTATGATCTTTATTTGAATAAGAACATTTTATTATGAAATTTGGTTTTAATTGTAGGTTTATAGGGAAAAATTGATATTTGGACTAAACAGAATTGTATAAGCTAGGAGAAAGTTGGAAGGTCACGAGAGAAAAAAAAGTCCAACTTAATAGTGGAAATTCTCGCTTGAGTGAGAATGCTCCACTAAGGATTTTCGAAAATTAACTCTTTTCTCGCTTGAGCGAGAACGTGTTAGACAAATTGGGTCATTTTATGTTTTTATCATTAAGTCTATTAGCGCGACGCAGGAAATCACCTAACCCTAGCAAATTAGGTTCAGTAGGGGGCTAGAGGTGTAACCCTACTGTACAAGATTGAGAGAAAAACATCATTGAGTAAATTGTAACCCAATTGGGATAATTGAAGGTGCTAGAAGTATGCGTGGCTAATTATACCATTTGGAATTGGGAGTGATGTGCTTGAACTCTTATGTATTGAGGTGATATTTTGTATATCATAAATTTGAGCTCTTGATTGATTATTGGTATTGTTGTCTTATTTCTAAATAATCATAACAAGTTTGAAAATTTTAAATCTAACCGAGAGGTATTTTTAGGGTTATGACCTAAACAACAATACTTAACATATTTGAGTGTTAGAGATAGATTTAAAATGTTAATTGCCATTAATGTCTGATTGTGATTTCTAAGTTGTTTTTATAAGTGTGTGAGAGATTGGTATAGATGAATTTTCTACGGGCATCAATTTCAATCCAATAACTTAATATTGACATGCTAATCAAAACACATAAGAGTGAGAGAGATAGAACTTAATCCCTATTTTTCCAACTTGAAGCAACTAATTCTTTGTCTGTTTTCTTATTGATCATTGTCAACACAATCAATTCAAAATATTTTTATTGTTTTGTTCTATATTTAGCGATTATTGTACTTGATAATTCATTGTTCCTTGTGGATTGATATTCGTCTTTAGAGACAATTATTACTTCTGACAACGCGGTGCACTTGTCGTAGAAAGTCATCGGTTGCCCACCCAAAAGCTTCTCGCCATTTATGACTCTCCCCACTTATAGATGGATTTTAATGGTGTGCGTTTTTTCTTTAACACACTTTGCCTTAGTTGGTATTAACTTTGTTGATCTTTCTTTATATATTTCAGGCGTCATGGTTAAGTATGCTCCCGATGTCCACTCCATGCTATGATAATTTCGCTAAGATTAGAGGAGTCAAGATAGGGGAATGAGGCACGACGAGTGTTCGTCCACTGCTATGTTGAAACCACTTGGTTAAATGTCGCTGCCATACCCATTACTGATATTTGTCCTCCCCCTTCGGCCAATGACAAGAGGAAAAAAGAAAAAAAGGTAGAATCGAGAAATCTCGGAGTTTCCCGTAAAGATCATAAAAGAGTCATCATTCATCTCATCCATCTCCTAGTAGTACCAACTCTGCCTTGGCACCGACCTTGGTAAGAAACAATCATAAGGTGTCGAAGGCGATATTGTGCTCACTTTTGCCCTCAGAGAAAGGGTCGGTGGTTGTTGCTTCTACTGGCGAGTTATTCTCGACTTGTATCGAGTTCCATATTCATGCTCTTGTACTTGCGTGATCTCTTGAATAAGAGTCATCTCAGCTTCTCTCGCAAAGATGGAAAAATTAAAGCAAAAGTTTGCCTATTCTTCTAGCTCCCTGAAGGTTGTTCTTAAGGCGAACTCTTACCTTTAGGGTAGGGTTGAGGTGATGGAGGGTGACAACGACCTATTTGTTAGGGAGTTGAGATCATTGAAAACCATACACGTGGATATGGAGAAGGACTAGTCCTTACTCCAACACAATGAATCTCAAATGTCAGACAATATGAAGGGGTTGGAACCGAGTTTGGCTAAGATGGTCATCGTTCGAGATGAATTCGAGGGTGTCTCGATCAAGATCGTTGACCAAAGACCCCTCTTAGTTGACGTGACCGATCCAGTTTTCATAGACCCCACATAGACCTCTTAACACAAAATGATTAACGTAATCACACTGCGAAATTTCACATAAAATCCAAAGATTAATCCAATAACCTACCTTAATCTCAGCCTATTGTCAGAGGCCCATCACGATCTTATAAATAGGCACACAAACCTAAGCAAAGGTACACATTAAATAATATGTATTGACTTAAGCATCAAAATACCTTTTGCAGGTACACCACCTACATCGACTAAAGATCGAAGATCGCACGACTCATCAACCAAGATCATTAACAACTTAGAGTGCTAATAACTGAGACATTTTTAACCCATTGTAAGAACAATTAAGATCTATGAGAACTATATCAATCACGTCATTCTAGAGATATTCAGTTAACAATCTTGACCAAGACCCATCCAAAACTGTATGGTACAACTCCTTGGTGAGATGCAAACATTAAGCATAAGTTTTGTATCTTAAAAGGTTGCATTACACGGTATAACGTATTAGAAGCTGTCGCATGTAAAATTATTAAGAAATTGTAATGATTTTTTTAATATCAATTTTTTTTTGTTCTAATATCTTAAATTTATTGTCAGATCCATATTATATATTAATAAAGCTCAGGTTTTTAGCTTATGATTCTAAATATAACTTTTGTAACGAAGATCTAGTGAAAAACTTACTTTTTAGCATAGGTCATTAAGGAATCTTTCTTACTTATCTAGAATACTTAAATACTTGTGTGGTGTAATAGGGAGAAATAATGATTTGAATAAACATATTTTCACTATAATATACATATATATATATATATATTTTATATATAAGACAAAGTGAATAGCTACTATATGTATCCATTATGATGCCTTATGCAAAAAGAAAGTGAGAGTGACAAATCTCTTGGCGTCACATTTTTATTTTTGTACTAAATACTTTAGAAAGATACTTTATCCTAACTTTTTTATTCTTTAAAAATTTAATACAAGTCTAATTAATTCTTATAGTCAACCATTTCTTTTGGATCACTGCAAAGGAAGAGATGTGAAAAAGTGCTTACTTAGTCTTCATCAATTTTTGAAGGATAAAATAAATATAAACTTACGAAATCACTGTTTAAACGTACAGGGTTTTTACCAAGTTTACGAAGTTAGTAATTCTACACCGTTTTCCACCTTAAATTTTCTCAAAAAGAAAACTGAAAAACGAAATGTCCACGCACAAAAGAAAAAGGTTGTTGAGATGAGATACGATGAGCAATCATATCTTTTTTCCCTAAAATTATTAACAAATTGGGTAAAAAAAAAGTAAACGAATGTGACTATTACAAGGGAGGCAGTTGTACACCTAGGCGCATGATAGTGGAATGAGTTGGCGTTAGGGGTGGGTCCCACTGGTGGTTCAGCAACATGCGGTTCCGGTTCAGGACCTCGTCCTCAATCGGTCCACTCCGCTTCTGCGAAATTTCTTCGTCTCTGACCCTCGCCTTCACGAATTGGAACTCCTTCAAACTTTGCACCATTCAACACGTCATGCTCTCTTCAACTCTCAGTAATGCCGTTACTTTGCTTCTATTTATCATTCTTCTCGTCAATTAGCTCCTCCGGTGTCCCTCTTTCCTTTCCCTCGCCATTTTCATTTTAGTGAATTTCACGAAACCGTTTCCGTTTCTCCTGCTTTCTTGGCTCGCAGCCTGATCAGATTCTCCGATTTGCCGGCGATCTCTCTCCGTTCGCGATCGATCAACGATTGAGGTTTAGGGTACAGAGTCCGTGGTCGCGATGTCCATGTCGGATTCCGATTCCTCCTCCTCCTCCTATGGCGCTGACTCCAGAAGTCTCAAACAAGTTAGCCGCGAGCGTAAGTATCTCTCCCTTTTTGTAGTTAATTTGATTCCCAATTCGCTTTTCTAATCAACTCGCATTAAGTTCCGAATCACTTCAAATATCTGTAAGCTAGTCAAACACTTTTTGCTTGGTTCTCTTTTCGCTATTGGTTCTGTTAAAGGAGGCTATATGCTCATTGCGTATTTTCTTACTCGTTGGTTCTGATCCGGTGAATAAAATACAATTTGCCCTTGGTGTATGTTTTATCTTTTGGGAGTGTTAACAGCTAAATGATAGAGCACGTCAATGCAAGTCAGCCGCTGGTGCGTTAAAATGTGAAGCGTGCTGGCACTGTCGCCTCTTGTGTTGTGGTAATGGTGAGCAACGGATTAAATTGGTTATGGAAATCTGCGAAGATTGTACTTAATGGGGATCGGGATCTTCTAATCTAGGAGCTAGGAATTTGCTAAGAGTGTTTTTCAGCCATTAGTATCTAGTTTCTGCACTTTTCTTGTTTGGGATGAAAATTGCTGCTTTTCTTTTCACCGATGAATTTACCCAAGCTGCAAGAAATACAAGGTTAATGCTAGTTTGTTTGATATGATGTTCTGCCTTAATGAATGTAGAAGTTAATTGTCAAAGGATATTGCTACAGATATGTTTAAGAATCGGACTTCTATATGTGAGACTAGTATTCTGTGTCATAATATTCATAGATTCATGGAAATATGAGTGACAGAAATGATCTTTATGGTTTGTGGTGTTAAAAATAGGAACCATTTGAAGCTTCTTTTGTTTGGGGAACTATATCAGAGTTTTTTTTTATGCTGCACCGGTCTGAATTGCCTTGCTTGAGTCTATTTGACCGTATTTCTTAGTGGATATTAAAATTTGTACTTTAGACTTCTTTGGGATGTACACTTGGAAGCAAAGTTCTGGTTCTTAATTCCTTCCCGTAATCTCCTTTTAGAAATCTAAGCTCACCTTTCTATGCCAAGTCTTTCTTTGTTGGTTTTGGATGAACACACTGACCTCTCACTAAATGCTGACGTTATGTGTTTTTCTTCAATTTGATACTTCTAGCCATTTATCTTTATGCTCTCTAGCTGCCGCATATTTGTTGTTTAGGTTGTTTGGTAATTTTTGTTCAAAGCTGGATCTGTTGGTGGAGCACTTTTTGAAATGCCTTGTCAGGGGTTTTGGGAAAACTGAAGAGAGTAAGTTTTTTGGGCAGCTAGGTGAGAGTAGTAGAAATTAGAATGTTAAGATGGCTTATGTTACAAAATGAATGTACGCGATTACAAGAAAATATTGGTGTAGCATGATTGAGTTAACTGGTTTGACGCCTACAAAGAAGGCCACTGAAAGTACCTGTTAGGAGAGTAGGTTGCATAGTTTGTAATCCTGTGAAAAAGGAATTGACAAAGACTAAGAAGACATTAGGGGAAGTTAATAACTGGAATCTCATGGTAAATAGTATCATGTGGTCCATGTAGTTGACTCGCTTAGTGGGATAAGGCTATTATTTTAGTATGTATGTTTTACTTGGAGCTTATGGTTAGAGAGGAATGATAGAGTTTTGGGACAATTTCTTGCTATTGAGCATTTTGTCTCTCCGGAACAAAGAGCTCGTCTGAATCTCGGCTACACTGCCATTTTGTTTTTACTCTGTCTTAAATTGCTTTGCAATGTGTCTTTTGTATCCATTCAAGATAGAAGTGGTCTTCCTTATTCCCAGTGTCCTTATGGTGTGTAGATCATAATTATTTTAGATGTGTCCTTTTAGCAAACATGTTCAGAAAATACAAGGTTTGGGTAATTTATTTGTTTTTCTTGTTTGTTGGCCTTTTATGCTTTTCATTTCTTAGTTGATCATCATTTTGTTTTTTCTTGTGCATCGCATTTGTTCTCTAACTGTATATCTACTTATGACTCCCTGAAAGAAAATAAGAGGAAACTACGAGATGAATGAAATTGCTTGAAATAATGTTCATTGTTCTTTAAAGAGTTATAGATCACTCTGATACTTTACATTCCATATAAACTCACCAAACTCAATATAGCACCATTTTATCCTTCTAGCTGATAGACTGAATAAAAGTTTTAAACTCAATAATACAAATATTTGAAGTCAGTAATTCCTTTGCAAGGATTACATATTTTTGTAATTTTTCTTTCTTTTAACATTTTTATCATAAATTGCTTAAAACTTAACCTTGACCAATTGCTTTTCTGATCTGATTATTCTTAATTTCCGTTTATGGCAAACTTTCTGCAGGATTATTACATGAAATGCTCAGGTCAGCAAAAACAGGGGATTCAAAATCTACATGGAAGGTATAAGATGCTGTTAGTGAAATGCATTCTGCCCAAGTTTTTTACTTCGCCATAGATACAGATGGATCACCCTTCTGTCTATTTTGGCTTTAGTTTGCAGTTTCATTCTAGGAACTTTTAGCAGAAATTTAATTTTATGATGCTGATGATTGGATGAATGGCAGATTTAGCAAAATCAAATCTATGAAGTATTTCACCTCGTACTCAATTAGCTAAATCATGTTTTTGGAATGGTTTCTCAATTCATTGGATCTATAGCTATGTGCTGCATGTCCAAGTAATTACTAGTTATCAGCTTAGCATAGTTTCAAGTGGGATTATTGTGAAAAATTTATCATTTTTCTGTAACTACGATTAACTATCGAGCAGCAGAGTTTGATGACTGTGCCTTTTTTACTATATCATCGGTTTGGTTTAGCTAAAATAAGAGGAATGATTTTGTAAGGAAAAAAAAGGGAAAACGTCACATTTTGAAATCTTTCAAAGTACTAAGGGTAAAGACAAAGTTATGGGTCCCACAAAAGAAGTGTTTCTTTCTAAATTAGAAAGAACAGAATATGAAAGCTTTTGTAAATTAAAAACCGCAAATGACTTATTTTTATCACAAATCATTTTTTTATGTAGGCATTTATGTCATTTTACCCATATTTTTTCCTTTGCGTTCTATACAAGTCATACAAGAGGAAGTAAATTTTTTACACCTTTTCTTTTCTCTCACTTTCTTTCCTAAACCAAACATAACCTAAATATATGTTCTTAGACGAGGGGTACATGATGAAAGCTTGAAAAACTAATGAAAATGAGACATTAGTGTGTGATAGAGAAATGGGGGATGAGTTTGGAGACAAGGTTGTCTGTTATGACTGTTAGAGACATAATTTGATTATGTTAGAGACATAATTTGATTATGTTAGAGACATAATTTGATTATGTTAGAGACATGATTTGATTATGTTAAAGACATGATTTGATTATTTTAAAGATGTGATTTTATTGCATTAAATAGGGAGGTATAATATGATAGGAAAATATCTTACCAAATATTTCCCATTATTATATTCTTAGAAAGTAAACTTCAAGACTAATACAATCTCATAAAATAGGTTTGTTAGGTGAGGTTTGTACCTACTTATATACCATAATTTGGTCATATATTTGTAGTCAATATGGAATTTCCAAACACCTCTTCACACCGAAGACTAAACATCTTGAGTGTGAGATTAAATATTTATGGGTGGTTTGATAGTGACTCAATCATGGGTAATACGATAGAAATAATAAATATTGTTAGGATAGACTTTGATACCATATTAGAAAGTGGACTTTAAGCTTAACTCAATCTCACAAAACCTACTTATAAGGTCGTATTTTTGTGCACCTACTATATGTTATAATTTGTCCATTTCTCTAGTCAATGCGTCTCTTCATTATAAATAAGAATACTCATGCGTACAAAACACAAAATTCATTATATTCCTTCTCGGTTTCTCTCTTCTTAACATGGTAATAGAACAGTACCAATCTCCGTGACCTGTTTTGTCACTAATCCTTTAAACAATGACATTTAGCAGTTTATTGGGACGAGCTCTTTATTATCTTTAATTTATCACTGCTGTGGAGTAAATAATAATTTTTTGGGATTTCTATTACGTGTTTCTGCTCAGTGTACTCTCATTGCTATGTATGTAGAGTGATTTTAGGACTTTGTAATGTTCTTTCCTTTAAATGTATTTTTCTTATATGCTTTGGTGTAGGTGTGTTAAATTTTGAAACCATTCATGAACCTTTATTAGGCAGCATAATCTTTTGCAATAGTTGGTTTCATTACATGGTGTTAGAGTGACGATGAAGTGGTCTAGAGTTTTAATTCACACACATTCATTTATTTTTCAAGGAAGCTGCTTGAGCTTGAAAAAGACTAAAAACATCATGCTTCATTTGTTTACCATCTTGTATTGGTTCATGAGTTGTTTGCTTGCAGGTACTAATAATGGACAAACTCACTGTAAAGATAATGTCTCATTCTTGCAAGATGGCTGATATCACTGATGAAGGCGTTTCATGTAAGAATCACAAGTTTGATTAACCATGTTTGTTCTGTCCACTGTCAGTGGAAGACCTTCTATTAATTTTCTACGATTTGGGTTGAATACCATGGTTGTTTTGTTATTCTCTGATATTCAAATGTAAAATTGTTACTTATCCTCCAAAGAATTCAATCTGAATATATGCTATTCAAGATATTTAAGATCTTTTAAACGTGGTTAATTTTCTGTTAGTTTGTTGTGTCTAATACTTCTCCTTTTGCCTGCGCTCTCCCTCTACTAAAAATTAAAAGAAAAAGTTACCTAAACAAAGAGTTAACAAAAGAACATTTGTTTCCTTTCTAGCTTCAGGATTTTGAGTGTACCAGTAATGAAGAAACTGGTGGATTGGTAAATATATAGATAACAAGGTGTTCCATGTTCTTCTATTGTATTCATCTTGTAGAAAAATAACTTAATTATAAATGTAGGAGTATGCTTACACCTTTTACCTTGTTCAACTATGTATGATATCATTCCTTTTTATATGACATTTGAACTGTGGGAGAAATTTGATTCTTCACGTACTAATCGCTGATATTGGAATGGAAAGGAAAGAATTGAAATAAAATGGGAAGTGAAGGGGAAAAATTGAATGGAATGGAGTTGCTTCCCTTTGTTTGGATAATTAACCAGACAAGAAAGGAAAAGTTAAAGTTTTAATACAACCATTATAAAAATTTAATTAATTATACTTTGGTTCACATTCCAATTTAGTGGGGAATGTAGTTTAACAGATTCCCTATATTACATCCCCATTCATAAAGCTTCTACCTTCTGAACAAGGGGAGTTATTTCCTTTCCATTCAACATTAGCTGCCTCTGATTTTAAGATTTGATGCTATTTTTGTGCCTTCAGAAATTTAATTGTAACATAGATGTTTTCACCCTTGTTAAACTTGAAGCTTTGTGCTTTGATTACACTTCTTGTTCAGCTATATGTTTTAATGAACAACAATCATTCCATTAAAGAAATATTTTTCTTAGTTTGGATTTAATTAACATGTTTATGGAAGATAGTTATCTCGTAACCCATATTTTGCATCACTAGTTCTAATTCTTGGACGGTGTAATATGTTTTTATATTTGTAGTGGTTGAAGACATATACAAGCGAAGGCAGCCGTTGCCCGCCATGGATGCTATATACTTCATACAACCAACCAAAGACAAGTACTTGTCCTTTCTCCAATGTTTGTGGTGGCATATTTAGTGATTTCTCTTTAATTAATCTGAGGTTGCTCACGGATCAGAAGCACAATAGAAGTTGACTTAAAAGCTGATTTTTCTGTTGGTCTGTCATGGTTGCTTTTTGCATGATTTCTGTTAGTTCTACAGGAAAAATTGAAGTTCCTCATGCTGAAGATTATTGTTTGGCAACATGTGAAAAATACTTGTAGAGAAGTGATTTTGTGTTAATACTGGCCAAGAAAACAAAAGGAGAGATTGTTTTGTTGATAGTTTTCAGTTTTAGCATTAATGTATTGAAAATGTGTAATTAATTTTGTTGTGCATGTCTATCGGTATGTATATTTCAGAGTCTCTTTTGAAGTATGTCTCTAATGTCTATACACATGCGAAAAGTAATTTTTGTTAGTATGATTCCCTATCTCCTGGTTGAACATAAAATCTCAGTGATTATAGGGTTCTAAATTTGAGAGTATTACTTTCTTTTTCCTTTAGTCTCTTATATTCTCTTGCAATTAACTCTTTATTTTATTCTTTATGAATGTGATTCTTTGTTTAACTTCCTCCCTCGTGTTTACTTTTAAATATTTCATGAATTATACTGTATTTATTTTCTCTTATCTACAAAATGTATCATGACACATAACTATTTTGTTATTCTTTCTCTCACTCTGTCACTTTTCTCTCCCTTTTACTGACGCACAAATATACAAGTTAAATGATAAATATTCTGAACTGTTGTGGCTGTAAAATGGTCCTATTCAGCTTTGGTGGAGGTTTAAGTTAACCTTTATGAAGTAGGCTTTTGTAGAATTGTTCCATGCCTAATGATTTCCTTGTTCATTTTTGTTGGCAGCATAACTATGTTTTTGTCAGACATGTCTGGAAGGAAACCATTGTACAGGAAGTATGTGATCTTTCTATATCTCCTTTGAGTGCAAGTTCATGTTGACTTTTGCTAATTGGCTTTCAATCCTCTTTTATTCTGGGTTTGTAGGGCATTTGTTTTCTTTAGTTCACCTATTGCCAGAGAATTGGTTATGGAAATTAAAAAAGATGCGCAGGTGTTGCCTCGTATAGGTGCTCTAAGAGAGGTGAAATTTTATTTTATTTTGGATCTACATGGAAATTGAATTTTCCCCCAAAAATTCAATTTTTTCTTATTCTCATTTTGTTACCTCATTTCAATGTAGATGAACTTGGAGTATTTTACCATAGACACTCAGGTATGTGGTTGTACATTTGTAGTCTATATCACTGCTTGATCACCGTAGTCTTCAATGACTGTCATTATGTCATCACTTTTCATATGAATAAAATTACTGTCCTTTTGTTTTCATTGAGATTAGATAAAAGAATTGAAAAGCTGTATTTTCTGATTGATTGATATGTAGAAGGGGTACAACAATATATAAATACAAGGTTGGTTGAAGATAAGAAAAAGATTCAGCTAAATCTAAAGTTAGATAAGGAAATGATTTAGCTATTTATACAGCAAATGTCCTAAAAATAGGCTATTATTATTAACATAAATGCAAACTATATCTCCTTGTTAAACTAAAGGAAGTAGAGAGAATTGAGCTGAAACCGTGTTTTCTGAGACTGCTTTATTTATATTGATATAAAATGGAATCAATACAATAAATAGAGGAGATATGATATTCTTTAACAATAAAGATATGATAGGGAATAAATACAAAATTCCTAATAATAGATATATAATCTAGATATTCTGGATTCTGAAAGATTATAAGATATATCCTTGATTATAAAAGATCTAAATCTTATTTCTATAATTATAACACTTCTAAATCTGCAACACGACAGTAACAAAATCTCTGCCACATCTGAGCAGTTTTCAAAATTTATGACATGTTGGATTGCAACACACGTTTGTCCAGTTCAGTTCCACATAGCCATTGTTAAACTATAGGAAATAGTTGAGCTGAAACCTATGTTTCTAAGACAACAAGAGTGCTATATTTATATTGAGAAATCAGAATCAATACAATAAATAGAGGATATTTGATATTTTCAAATAATAAATATATGATACGAGAATAAATATAAACATTTCTAATAATACGTGTATAATCTTGACATTCTTGATTATAGAAGATCTGTGCCTTATTTCTATAGTTATAAAAGCCATGAATGAGAGTGTCAAGTGACGGACAATGTTCTTTTAGTTAAATTGATTAGAATTTGTTAGCTGTTAAAGAAAACCTTCCTCAGAGTTCAGATGCAAAGTTTGTTATTCAATGCTAAATGAATTGAACAAACAAAATATTTTTATTGCTGCATCTGTAAAATTAGAAGGATTACTAGTAGTAAGTAAATCAATGTTTTATCGAAAATTGGAAGTACTATGAGATATGAGGATTGGAAATCCTATATTGTGTGCAAGTTGGCAATTTTAATCATTCATGCATATTGCCTTTACAATATCTCACCACCAACAGAAAAAATGATTGTAGAGCTACATTGTTGTAACACTAACTTCGTGAAACCTGCTTGTTGAGGTTCTTTCCCCTAAGGGAAAATATATTAGCCTTCATAAATATGCTTTTTATGATTTATTTGTCAATCTCTAATGTCATCATCATCCCATTATTCTGTGTCCTCATTCTTTTGCTGGTATTCTTTGTCATGATAATATAGGGCTTCATTACAAACAATGAAAGAGCTTTAGAGGAGCTATTTGGGGATGAGGAGAATAATCGAAAAGCAGTTGCATGTTTAAATGTGATGGCTACTCGAATTGCTACTGTTTTTGCTTCATTAAGAGTATGTAATCAATGCTTTGCTCTTTGTGACAGAAATTCAAAAGTTGTAATTTATAATCTTTAATTGTTCAAACAAAGATTGAGAACCCTTCTCTATTATGTAATCATCTTTCTAGGAGTTTCCTTTTGTCCGCTTTCGTGCTGCGAAGTCTCTAGATGCAACCACAATGACTACCTTCCATGATCTTATTTCTACAAAACTTGCTGCTGGTGTCTGGGACTGTCTTATGAAATATAAAAAAACTATACCTAATTTTCCTCAGACTGAGACCTGCGAGTTGCTCATCATTGATAGAACAATTGATCAGGTTTCTTATCTCCGTTTTCCAGTCACGTACATGTATTATTTCAATAAAAATGTTATTATATTGCTTATAACAGGGATGCTATTCTGGATATGTAGATTGCTCCTCTGATACATGAATGGACATATGATGCCATGTGCCATGATTTGTTGAATATGGAGGGAAATAAATTTGTTCACGAGGTATTCTACAATTTCAATTTCCCCTCTAAATTGTTATGTTCACTTTCTTGTTATGAATGCAAATCTACTGTATTCTTAAGGTTCCTAGCAAGACTGGTGGTCCACCTGAGCGAAAAGAGGTTCTCTTGGAGGATCATGATCCTATATGGGTTGAACTTCGTCATGCACATATAGCAGATGTATGTCCTGCTTTTTTATTTGATTTTTGTAGTGTTGGCTTTATTGTTTACTATTTAGCGTCATCTCTTCTATTTACCAATTAGCAACATGATATTGATGGCCTTGCCAGGCTAGTGAACGACTGCATGAGAAGATGACCAGCTTCATTTCAAAGAACAAAGCTGCACAAATCCAACATGGTTCAAGGTCAGTCCTAATTTTGTGTGAATTTTTCATCATTGACATATTGTGATCTAAAAGGATATTGATTTTCACCTAATTGTATTACTGGTGTAAAATATAGTGTAATTTTGTAATTCTTATCCCAAGCTTTTTATGACTTGTGGCAATATGAATTTTTTATTGTTTTTTATGCATAATGGTCTAGTCATGTTAGAAAGAAACTCTTCTTTTTTTTCTGTATGTGTATGTGTACGTGCATGCTGGGGCACATACACAGAGTGTTGATGCTTCTGTTTATCTATCACCTTTAAATATTAGAGTCAGTTCACACCTCTATTTACCACAAATATGACATTTGAATACCATTTCACATTGATATTTGGACCGTGTGAGTGTGTATAATTTGACCAGTTTGAACTTGTTTAGCTGCTGTCCAAAATGTGGGTTGAATTGAAGAGAATTACCTTCCTCACTTCTTGAACTTCCCATTGGACATTCAACCCCTCTTTATTTTCTTTTACTGTTATCATTTTGTCACTCACGTAGTTTTATCCAAACATTATCTGAAAATATATTTTTGCATGGCCGAGTTGCACGATTTAAAACTTTATCATGAATGTCTAATAATTAATAATTGTTGGAGAGGGGAAACAGCTAAGTTGAAAAGTAAACATGAAACTAACAAAACTCAAATTTTCACCTTTCTTCATTCAGATCTGTACCATTTATAGCATTTTTCTTATATTTTTATATCAGTTGACACATCCATTCCTGCAAGAGCTCTTTTGGGCTAAAAGCATGGAGAATATACCAGCCCACTTTACCTTGTGTTAATATTCAATTTTTCTGTTTAAAGGAATAGAGATGGATGGATCAAACTGTGACCACTTGCTCATAAAGGATTTGATACCAATCAAGGACCGATTCTTCTAAAAGCTAATATATACTGTGTACTGTAGTGTAAAATAGTCAAGTCCTTGATTTGAAAAATAACCTGAGGCGTACTAATTTTCTTGATTAAATAGCTTAGCCCTCGTAAAATTTAACTAAGCCTAGATCTGTTATTGATCTATTTATGCATTATCTAGTTATTGTCATCATAAACTTCACACAACTTTGCATTTCATTTAGAGGTAGTGGTGAAATGTCGACAAGGGACTTACAGAAGATGGTTCAAGCACTTCCACAATACAGTGAGCAAATCGACAAGCTGTCCCTCCATGTAGAGGTTAGTTCTGCTGTAATGCAATCAATGATGTCCTCTCCAAAAAAGACTACTACTATATTATATGCTTTTCTTTTTAAAAAGAATGTGCTATCTTCACTTGGAAGCTCGGCAAGAGACTTTCTAAGGTGTGCTAATATACCCCTTTTGAAATTTTTATTTTACACTTAGGTAATACCATATTTTTGTTGCATGTAGGTTAGTTGGGCATTTGTTTGAGTTTTGTTTTTGCCCTTATTACCATTTCCCTGTTTAGACAAAGAAAAAGAAAGAAAAGGAAAGTGACATCATAAGTAATGACCTTTATTTATTTATGTCGAGGGAATGAGAATGTTAAATGGAATGGACAAAATTTGGGTGATATTAGGGACTAGATCAAAATTTAAGAATTTTTATAGACAAAAAACATTTAACCCTCTCCCATGTTAATAATTTCCTTTGTGCTATCGTGTATCTTTGAGCAGCAGCATAGAAGACAAGGTAACCTTGATTTAACAATTTGATAATTCATTCCTATTTCGCGAGCATTAGAATTGTTTCCCAATTAAACTAGAGCTAGATGTGTGAACATTTAACAGTACTGCTTAAAAGTTTATGTCTATTCAAAATTTTAGTTGTTATCTTGCAGTCAAATAAATGAAGGCATAATATTATGCTGGGTAACATTTTCCATTCTTGGTCTTGGTATCCACCTACACATTAAGATTATGGCAAAGACAACCCCCCACCCCTCAACGCCCTATTAGATTTAATTTGTTAAATGAATTTATTTTATTTTAATAGTGGAAGGGGCTGTCATCATGATTTTCATACATGTGTATGAATGATGAGCTTGTTGTCCAGATTGCAGGAAAAATTAACAGAATTATTAGGGAGTCAGGACTTCGAGAACTAGGGCAGCTGGAGCAAGATCTTGTTTTTGGAGATGCAGGAACGAAAGAAGTGATCAAATTTCTGACTACAAATGAAGTAAGTAACTCTAAGATGGCAAATGAAGAGGGTGTACCTTGTACTAACTTAGTGGACGGGATAAGGAAGTTTTTTATTGTTGAAAAATGGTCATGAAATTAGAAATAAAACCTTGTTTTCTATTTATTAAAATTCTTACGAGTACCATATTTATGCAGGATACAACACGTGAAAATAAGTTACGCTTGTTAATGATTCTCGCGTCCATTTATCCTGAGAAATTTGAGGGTGAAAAGGGTCTGAATTTGATGAAGGTGCAGTTTCTTTAGATTTGGTGTCAACTGCCTCCTGCTGTTCATTTAAAGTCAAATAATAAATACTGTCATCAATGATGGTATTGTGCAATAACCTTGTAACCTTACTTTTTTTTTCAGGTAGCAAGGTTGACAGATGATGATGCAATTGCAATAAATAATTTGAGAATGCTTGAGGGAGAACCTGATACCAAAAAGACTTCGATGAGTTCTTTTGCTCTGAAGTTTGATATGCACAAGGTAAAGGTAATTTATAGTTTAAATTATATTATTTTTCAGTGTTAAGTTATTTCTTAAAAGTGTTTCTTTAAATTGTCAGAAAAAGCGTGCAGCAAGGAAAGATCGTTCTGGCGAAGAGGAGACGTGGCAGTTGTCACGTTTTTATCCCATAATAGAGGTACGAAGTGAGTTGAAAATTTTCCCCACATAAAATGTAATTTTTTAAATTTTTATTGGGGGGATGTAAAACTAAGGTTGAACAATCTTCTTTCCTTATTTATTTATTTATGAACTTTTGGCATGATAAGTGAGCCTATGATTTTTTCTAAGGCCTAAAGGATCAGATGTAGTCGGTTATTTAAATATTTCTACAAGCTAGGTTTTGAATAGAAAGGGCACTTAGTCAGCTATTGGTTATTTTCTATTATGTCTTACGGTCTTCGTCTCACCGTATTATTAAGAAAATGAAGGACACCATGTTTTCATGCTGTGATATTTTAAATTTATAACGTTATCTCTATCATGATCTTTTTAAAGCTTTCAGAGCCTCATTTGGTGACTGAATGGTTCACATTTTTCAGGAACTCATAGAAAAGGTTAGCAAAAATGAATTATCGAAACAGGACTATCCTTGTCTAAATGACCCTAGTCCAAGTTTCCACGGTACACCTTTAGCTGGACCAGTAAATCACCATCCTCCTGCTCATTCGATGAGATCAAGGCGCACACCAACTTGGGCTAAACCTAGAGGCTCTGATGATGACGGATATTCAAGGTTTTACTTTCTTTTTTCCTTATTACAAGTCATGAATATAAATAGTTCTAATGAAATCAGTCGTTTTTTTTCCTCTTCATTTATATGAGCCCGTTTGCCACCACCGTTTTCTTCCCAGCTTGAGCTGTGTACTTGTGTTCGATACGAGTTTGCTATTATTAGATAATTTGTAGGGGACTAATGAGTATCTGTTGGAATTGCATACTAGAACCCCACCCTTTTCAAAGCTCAATTTAATTTTAATTTTTTTCCTGTTGGCCTATAGCGATCCGGTGTTAAGACATGCATCCAGTGATTTCAAGAAGATGGGGCAACGAATATTTGTATTCATTGTTGGTGGAGCGACCAGATCTGAGGTTTGAACAATACTTTGATAACAAGTTGTTTTCACTCTTTTCCCTTTCAGCTTTTCTGGTCTGATACGTTGTTTAATCATCAGCTTAGGACTTGTCACAAGCTTACTGGTAAGCTGAGAAGGGAAGTTATTCTGGGCTCGTCTAGTATTGACGATCCTGCACAATATATTACGGTAATGAAATGTTTACCTTTTTCTTCAAGTCAAGAGTGTTCCTTATTTTGCAATTTTGTATAACCGCCCTTGTATACCGCCTTTCTTGTAGAAATTGAAGATGCTAACAGCACAGGAACCTTCATTAGATGATCTCCAGATATGACTTCACAGACTCACTGGAAGATGATCTACGTGTTGTAACCATATTGTTTATTCATTTACTGTAACAAATTCTTTGGACATTTGAGCTGTGGTATAGCCAAGCCACTGACTATTAAAAAATGTGCATATGTTAGGAATTTTTCATTGGTTAGAGACAATTTGTTTTTGACAAAATTCTGGTAAATGCTATTCGTTGGAGCAACACCTTCGTTAAATAGTCGTTTTACAAGAATTGGTTGCATTCCATACCAAAAAGGGTGTTTGTTTCTTCACTCCGCGTATTTTTTGGGTCACCTTCCACAGAATGGCTTTTTGGAATGTAATTTTAACATCCTGAAAAACCTATTTCAGAATAAATGGGTGGTGGTGATTCAAGAAATATTTCGGTGCAGGGAAGTTGAGTTCCATAAAAAGAACACATCTTTAATTTATTGAGTCACGTAAGGATTTACTTGTATGGAGATAAAAAAAAGCTTACTCGGAGAATAATATTTTGACTAACAAAGGGAAGGGCTTCCCACTTTAGCTAATAACATACATGTACTCAAGTATATTCGACCCTGTCTTCTTTAATTTAAGATCGGAAAAAGTTATGATGTATAGACTATAAATAGCGCAGGAATAAGTGCTTCCTAATAATCACAAAATTAAAATACTTAGAAAGCTTTTTAGAAATTTGTGATTCTTATAAGATTTTTTTTTTTTTGAATTGTGTCCTCTAAATTAATTATTTTTTTACCAACTTATTTTTAATTATTTGGCGATTCGTTCTTGTAGCCCATAAACAAGAAGTATGGTAAATTAATAAGAAAATGGCCGAATATCTTCAGTCCTAAAAGGCCTAAGGAATTGATTTTTGGATTTTAATTACAAGTGCTATAATGGTTTGTGGGTACATTGAAATTTTCATATGTTATGGTGCGGACTACTTAAAGGTTATAATGAATACATTGCTCTACTGATACGATCAGACCAGCATTAGGACTAGTTAACCACTTAACCATGGTGAGAATGTCACATGACGACATGTGACCGACCGATCCTTGATGACGAGCCAATGATTGACTAAGTCAGCAGGGTTAATCCATAGTTAAAGGTTGTTTAGTGCAACCCTAAACATGAATCAACCTCTTAATACGACCCACCAATGAAAGCCCATTAAGGTAATATAAATAACACACATTCCAAGGGGAAATGTACGTCATTATCTACAGTACTCTGACACCCGAGTGCTAACACCTCGACTGACTTGACCGTTGGAGTGTCTTTTGCAGGTACCACCTCCGCCTATGAGCCAGACGACCGAGAGAAGGCGGCGAAGCAGGAAGCTTGGAGCATCAACGACCAACCGAAGATATAGGCATGAGGAATCGTTCTCTAGGTCTCAAACCCGTTCAAAAACAATTGCTTTTTTTGTATAAGTTTATTTATAAATTAGATAATTATTCGGGTTTTTTAAAGTATAGATAACATTTATATAGAATTCTAATAATTTTAAAAGAAATATTCAAAGTAAGATTTGTTTTTTACATTGATCTTTTGTATAGACAAAATTAACTAATAAGTTAGTTTGTATACTTGATACGTTTTTTGAATCGTAAATTACTATTCATTTTGTTTTTAATTTTCTTGAACTGTGTCAGTGTCAAAGAGTACACATGGCTCTGTCCTCGAAATCTTTTAAATGTAATTTGAATCACTTGCCTCGAAACTCTTTAATGGAATTTGAACCACTATACCTTGTGGGAACAAAGGCATGTTAATTGTCTATGTTGTAGCTTGCGGATCCAATTCGTTGGCGAAAGTGCTTCCTTCGACAAAGAGAAAGATAGTGGCAAGTGTGGAGAAACTTCCTTTTGGAGTCAAAGGTGAAGAAGAGAAAAAGGAGCAAAAGTTGATGATGAAGGTGGTGAAGAAGATAAGGTTGTGAAGGGAAAGACTTCTTCAAAAACGTAGTTGAGAATTGAAGAATGTATGATCATCTATGAGAACTATGACTTTAATTTCAATGCTCTTTTTCCATGTTTAAGCTTCAAATTACACTATGATCTTTTTATTTTCATTGTAATTTGTACTTTTGCCAACCATAGTGTAATTTGAAAATTTTCAATCAAGAAAATTTTGTTTATGCAACTTTCCACACTTTGGTGAATTAGGGTTATGATTTGGAATCCATGTTAACATTATTGTCTTATCACCAAAATTGAGTTTTTTGCTATTTGATATAGGGTATATTTCAATAGAATATGAACATAAAAATGGATTAACACATGCTACCTTTATGAATTTATTTTGCTTAGGAATTTGTTCTCGACTATATCTTAATTAATAAAAACAAAGAGTTTAATTTACTATGTGAATTAAAAAAGTATGATATATGATTTTTGAAGTGGATATTGTTAAATTTAACAAATTTTATATGTACTTGATAATTTGTGATGAAAATATCAATGTAAAAAACTCTTGACACATTAAAGTTGAGGAATAGAACAAGTTCTAGCATCTCTATGGATTATTTAGCGTGTTTAGAAAACCATTCTTCCAAATGGAAATAAACATTATACTCAATAATCATACATTTAAAAGTTTACTCCAAATGAGAATTCAAATTCAGTATCAACACTGTTTCAAAATGAATAATAATTTAAAGTTTCAAAATTACATTTCAATCTTGTTCCTACCTACATGACACTTATGTGATGATAAGGTGACACTTAACCTGTCACGTCAACAAATTATTTTTCTTCGTTAACATAATGATACCAAGGACTAGCATGAAATACTAATTTTAGTTTAGGGTATTCATTTTTCTTTCAGATATTATTTTAAGAATTAAATAAAAGACGACACACAATTTTAAAAACTCGAAAAATTATTCAATTTTATTTATATAACTAAAAGTAATACATAATATAGAAAATAAGTAATTCTAATTAGTACACATTTCACAACTGAATAATGTTAAAATTTTATTAACGTAATGGTTTTAATATGTTGCATGCTGATATAACACTTTAAAAAAAATAAATATATATTTATTAGTTTAAAATATTTTATATTTGTAACATGTGTTTTATGTCTTACAATACTTATGTAAAAATTAATTATGCAGTACTTGTTCTCAATTTTTTATATTATTGTATTTAAATAGCCTTGCGTGTTTTTTAATTAAAATGGACAAGTCTAATTATAATTACATATTATATTTTGATGTTTTGTTATTTTTAAAGAGAAACTTTTTTTTAATTATTGATGCTAGTAGCAATTAATAAGTCTTTTATTCAGACATTAGTGGATACACTAATTACTGTGGAATTGTATAATTCATGTACAGTATATGACCATAATATTGAACGAAAAAACTGTAGAAATACTTAAATTCTCAAGAATGGTTGTGAATGAAAACTTTGATGCAAAATTTATTCTTTAACTTATTATCAAATATATATGGCTAGTTCTAAATGGACTAAAAACAATGATAAACAAATGAAATCTACATGAATTATCATTTAATTTAAAGATACAACTTCAGAATTAAAAAAAGTCATTCTATCCATTATAAAAGCCACTGATGATTTAGGGGGAAATTTTAAAATGGGAAAAACACAAAAATTAAATAAATATTATTTTTTTGGAAGTTTTAAAATTTCAATAACACATACAATTTCAGAATTAAAAAAAATCATCTTATCCATTATGAAAATCACTAAGATATAGGGAGAAAGTAGTGAAAAAACTAGAAAAAAAAAACAATAAATAAATAAATAAATATTATTTTGTTGGAAGTTTTAAAATTTCAACACACACATACAATTTAAGAATTAAACAAGTCATCTTATCCATTATGAAAGGCACTGAGATTTAGGAAAAAAAGTTGTGAAGAAACTTGAAAAAGGGAATAACACAATAAATAAATAAATATTATTTTGTTAGAAGTTTTAAAATTCCAACACACAGACACATGCACGCACTCACACAAACACAGACGCACATGCACACACACACGAAGACACACACACAATGCATATACACACATGTTTTTCGTTTTTGATTAGTTAGCTTCTAGGGATTGAGCTTGAGGTTGGGGCATAGGTCAATTTCGATTAGTTAGCCTTTAAAAATTGGGTTTGAGGCTGAGGGTTGTGTGGTGTCATAGGTTGGTTCTAATTAGTTAGCCTATAAGACTTGAGCCTGAGTCTAAAGGTTATGTGGTGTCATAGGCCGAATTTGATTAGTTAGCATCTAAGTTTTGGGCTTGAGGCTGAAGGTTGTGTGGTGTCATAGGTTGGTTCTAATTAGTTAGCCTATAAGACTTGAGTCTTAGTCTAAAGGTTATGTGGTGTCATAGGTTGAGTTTGATTAGTTAGCATCTAAGATTTGGACTTGAGGCTGGGGTTGTGTGGTGGCATAGGTCGGATCTGATTAGTTAAAACTTTACGGATAAGATAAAAACGATTGGAAAAAAATCTTAACGAAAAATAAACATTAAATATAACAATCTCATTATTTATTTTTTTGTATTAAAGTTGCATACATATACATATTGAAGATTGATTTTGAATGGGTTAAAATGAATACTAGATACAAAATATGAGAAAAAAAAACGTAAAATA
>Ga0123341_1000282_pt1 | contig 28101 bp, 34 predicted proteins | sample Turbeapinknodule_FD_89959 | JGI IMG/M metagenome (GOLD analysis project Ga0123341, IMG submission 89959) | Root nodule microbial communities of legume samples collected from Mexico - Turtle bean Mexico pink nodule | ecosystem: Host-associated > Plants > Roots > Nodule | place: Mexico: Nepantla...
CCGGGCAATGGCGGCGAGACTCGCCGACGAAAAAGCTGAGAGGGAGGCAACGCGTCGAAAGGACGGAGAATGGAAGGTTGCCGTTTACTGTGACCGTCAGATGGAGCATTCGCCGCGCGCGGCCGGAATCGCCGACCAGATGATCGCGCTCGGATTTTCGCGACAAATGGACCTGAACGACAGGAAACCGTCGGCCTTTCGTGTCCCAAGGCGGCAATGGCAGGCCGCCATCCTCTACAGGCTGAAGGAGACCGTTTATCCAGACAAGGTAAGCACGGTAGCGATGCTGGAGCGGCTGCGAGAACGGAAATGGCCGAAGCCCGAAATCGACTTCATGTCTTCTGCTGACACGAACTGGATCGCAGAACACATCGCCCCGGACTTCAAGTCGGCATACGAGGAGGCGGCCAGTTACATGAGGCGTCTCCAAAGGGCCGGGGTTGTCCACGAGGACACGGGCGATCGATTTTACATGAGTCAGGCAGGTCGCGAGACAATCACGAAGGCCGTGGCGCGACTAACGCGACCGACCGTACGCCGGCAGAAATTGGACGATATCCTCGAGGGAATTCGCGATCTCATGATACCGGACGACGGGGACTGGGTTGATTCTGACGCCTGGCTTCAGGAACGGGCGATCGATCTCGGTACCACGGTGACAGCCCTGCTCCAGCAAGAAGACGGCCGGTTTGACCACCTGGTGGGCACGTTGAATACGATCCGGACATCGATCGTCAGGATGCAGCGCTTTCAACAAGACGAGCCGCCGGAGGATTTGGCGGGGCTGCCGTTGACCGGACTTTTTCTCCGCCTGGGAAACGCGCGCCTCGAAGCCCATGAGCGTATCGAGCTCGAACGGGCCGAACGCCTCAAACAGCAATCCGAGGCCAGGGTTTCGGACGCCGTTCTAGCCGCGTCCAGGGTGTTCGGCGATCCGATGTCATGGCTGGACACACCCCTGCCCGACAGCGACGGCAAAACGGCCCGCGAACTGGCGGCCGAAAATCCCAGAGGCTTGGCAACTGTTCTAGACGCAATCGCAAACGCCAGGGCGAAGAGGATTGTAGAGGAACGCGCCGAAACCTTGCGGGCGGCCGTATTCCAGAAGCTTCGAACCGAGGTTTCCCGCGCAATTCCACGACAGGACCTCGCCGATCTCTGGATCAGGCAATCGTGGCCCCAACTCGGCGGTACAAGGCCGGAAGAATTCTGCGTCGACGAGAGCACCCTCACCCGTTGCCTCGAACTCCTTGGAGAAACACAAGGCTCTCGGAGGCGGCGTCGGTAAGTGCGGACGAAGTCTGTGAAATCGAATATGACCGTCAGGCAGCGGTGCCGGCACGCGATGTCTAGCCAGCAGTCCGGTCTCCAAGCGTGGGCGAGTTGAGCAACATAAAGCTCGCAGAAATTGCGCGACTACGGTATCGTCTGATTGTTCGGGCGGAGGGGAATGGGGATGAGAATTCGAGTTCTGTTGCTTGGAGCGTTAATAGCAGCGTCCGACGCTGCGCTTGCGTCGCAATTGACGACCATCCCGGAAATTCAAGGGCCGGGTCACACCTCCCCCTTTGAAGGCAAAATGGTGCGCTTCGATGGAGTTGTCACGCAAGTGCGGGATGGCAGCTTCTATGTTCAGGACCCTGTCGGCGACGGCGACGACATGACATCCGATGGCATACTGGTCAGGCGCAAGCCTGCGGGGCTTGCCGTCGGCGACATGGTCAGAATCGAGGGGATCGTAGAAGAGCAGCAAGGAAGGTTCCCGGAATTTTCCCAAACCACCTTGAAGGACCTCGTCTACAAGAAGCTGGGGCAAGGTGTCCTCCCGAACCCTATCATTATAGGCGATGGCGGCCGCGCTCCACCGACCGAGACGCTGGTTTCAAATGCGAAGGGTTTCGACTCGCGACGGTCGGGAGCGGATTTCTTCGAGACACTCGAAGGCATGATGGTCGAAGTGAGGCAGCCGATTGTCGTTGGCCCCACGAAGGATGACATTTTCTATGTTGTTGCTGACCTTGGAAAAGACGCGACCGGCATGAATTCGCTCGGCGGCATAACCGCAACGCCAGGCGACGCGAACCCTGAACGTATCCGGGTGAAAGTCGATAAGCCGCTCCTGCCATCGGACTTTCAGGTAAGTCTGGGCGATAAGTTCGCTTCACTCAAAGGTGCCGTAACCACCGATGGTGGCGCATATGGAATCCAGCTTTCCGCAGCCTCGGACTATACGGCGAAGGCGTGGACATGGACTTCGATCGCTTCATTGCCTGCGTCGAATGTCCTCACGGTTGCCAGCTACAACGTGGAAAACCTCGATACCCGTCTTGAGGACCTGACAATGGTACCTTCGAAGGACGACATCGACGACGATGTTGGCGAAGGGAAGTTCACCTCCATCGCCAAACACATAGTTGGTTTGCTCGGTTCGCCGGACATCGTAGCTTTGCAGGAGGTCCAGGACGACGACGGCGGAGAATACAGCGACACCGTAGGGGCCGGCAAAACGCTTGCGGCTGTTGTCGAAGCAATCGTTGCCGAAGGCGGTCCGAGGTACGAGACCATTTCCCTCGATCCGGTGGACGACATCGAGGGCGGCCAACCTGGCGGCAACATTCGTGTTGCATTTCTTTATAACCCCGACAGGGTTGCGACGGATCGATCCAATGCGAGTCGGATCGAGGACGTTTCGTTCGAGCGCACGCGCTTGCCTCTTGCTGTCCCGTTCGTCTTCGCCGGAAAGCAGATTATGATGATCAACGTCCATTTCTCCTCGAAAGGCGGGAGCGAACCGCTTTACGGGAAGAACCAGCCTCCGAAGGATGCGACGATCGCCGCGCGCACCGAGCAGGCTCGGGCAGTGCGTGAATTCGTTCGAAGACTTTCATCTGACCAGAACCGGTCGATTCTCATCGTCGGAGACTTCAATACGCTTTGGTACGAGGAGCCCATGATGCTCATCACTGGCGGTGACCCTGCTATGTCAAACCTCGCGATGGCTGAACCGGGAGTGGAACGGATAAGTTATGTCTTCGACGGAAATTCGCAGTCGCTCGACCACGTCATCGTGAAACTCGGCGCGAACCAGACGGCAGAGCTGACAACTTTGCACGTTAACTCTGTGATGCCGGAATCGAAGCAGACGAGCGATCACGACCCAAAATACGTCAAGTTAAAGGTTAACTGACCGCACTCAGTCGAAATCAGATGACCTCCGTAAAACAGTGCAGTCCTGGATTCGCAAATCGACGATTTGAAGATTCTGCGGTCGAATGCATATAGCGTTACCCGCCACGCTGGGCAGTTCCTATGACAATGATCATGCTGAAAGACATCTGGAAGCTCGATAACCTTAATGACTTCAAACTTCATTTCGCCCGCTTCAACGGCAAAAATCAGCCCCTTGACGTCTGGGCAAGAAATCGCGACGAGTGGCAACAGTGGCAGGAGTATCGCCCAGGCCGTGATGACTTCAACCGACCTTATGTATTTTCGCTCATGCAATTCTACCACGAGCCAGACGTCTGGCTTTTCGGCGGTGTCTGGCAAATAACAGGCCGACTGCCAGACAGGTACGAGGTAGCGATGACCGATCAGGGCGCAACCTTCCTCGGACGGCTGAAACTAAAGCTATCCTACTCCGACAGGTCGACGAGAGTCCGACTGGAAAATCACTACGATACATTCGAGGTTCAGGAAATAATCCGCGAGCCATATTCTGGAAGAGGCTTTCCTGGCTTCGAAAACATCGACATCAGTTTCGAGGAACTCGAGGCGCTTGTTCGCAATAGCCGTCCGGACTGGCTGGCGGCACTAGCGAGTGTCAAAGGCGTCTACATGATTTCTGACGTTCAGACGGGCAAACGCTACATCGGTTCGGCCTACGGAACGCAGGGCATCTGGTCTCGCTGGACGAACTACGTTTCCACAGGACATGGAGGAAACGTCGAGCTTCGGAGCCTCGTGAGCGATCCAACCCTCTCCTATTGTCGGCAAGCGTTTAGGTTCGCCCTCCTTGAGTACCGTCCTGCCACAACTCCTGACGACGTGGTGATCGCGCGTGAAACCTTCTGGAAGAACGTTCTTCTTTCGCGTCAGCATGGGTTAAATCGAAACTGAGGGTCGCTAACATTTCTCGTTGATAAATTGATACGAGATGGCTGACGTTTCCAGATTGATAAAGCTGCACGGTTTCGTCCATTTGCAGTTTAGCTGGATGAGACTCTAGGCGTTCCCGTGTCTTTGCAGCCACGACCCGATCAGGTGATCAGGTCACATTTTTTGCGTGCCCAGGGTAGTTTCCCCCTCTCGCGTTCCACCAGCCGTTAACCCGAGTCGCTGATTTTCCAAGCGTCATGAATGCGAAATTTGGCTCATGAGGAGCCCGGCCGACGCACGGGGAACCATGAGCAGCATCATTACCAACAACGGCGCGATGACGGCCCTTGCGACCTTGCGTACTCTCGGCGGTCGACTGAACGACGAGTCGGAGAAGATGTCTTCGGGCCTGAGGGTGAAGACGGCATCTGACAATGCGGCTTACTGGTCCATCTCCACCTCAATGCGATCGGACGTGAAGGCCATGAACGTCGTCAATGACAGCGTGGGCCTGGCTCAGGGTGTAGTGGATACCGCCTACGAGGGGATGGAAAGTGTGCTCGACAGCTTCGTTGAGATCAGGAACCTCGTCATCACCGCGAGCGACATGCCGCAGCCGGGCATGCGGGATGCGATCAAGCCGACATTCAGCCTCGATCCGGAATACGCGAAATCCGACGTTTACAAGATCGATCAGCGGATACAGACCCTCCAGGACCAGGCTAAAGCCGCCATGTTGTCCGCATCGTTCTCGGGCGTGAATCTGCTCTACCACGGCAAGAACGAAGCCGAAAAGGCGAGCCAACAGGTCTTCTCGTTCACCACCGGATATTCCGACGGAAAGGTTCAGACGCTCGACATCAAGGCCATGGACACGCTGCTGTTGAACGACGACTTCGGTAGCTTTCCCACGACCTTTCCGGGAGAATTCAATCCGGAGCAAACGCTGTTCGACGGCAGCGACACCATCAACGCTCCCGGATCGTTCACGCCTTTGGGGGTGTATTGGTACAACATCCCGGTTTCCAACCCGACGACGGGCGATCCGGAGGCCTATCCTGTCGAGCCGACCTATGTTCTACAGGCGCTCGAAAACCACGTCGTACGCTTCGGATCGGATCGACAGGGACTCTACAGCAACTTCGTGGCGAACCTAGACCATAAGATTCAGGCGATCACGTCGAAAATGGCATATGTCGGCACGGTGCAGAAATCGCTGGAGATGTACCACGAAATCAACAACAAGATGATCGATTCCGCGACCAGCGGCATCGGCCGTCTTGTGGACGCCGACATGGAAACCACGGCGACCAGGCTGCGCGCGCTGCAAACCCAACAGCAGCTCGCCATTCAGAGCTTGGGGATCGCCAATGCGGCTCCGGGCAACCTGATGCAGTTGTTCAGCTAATCACGCCGTCCTATAAGTCTGGCAAGTGTTCTCGGGTGCACTCGGTATCGTCGGGCAACCTCCTGAGCATCCTCCCCGTTTACGACGACCGCATTATAGGCCAGCGTGCACTCGTCTTCCGTTAGAGAAGGTCGCCGGCCGAGCCGTTGGCCTCGAGCACGCGCGGCTTCAAGCCCCGCCCGGGTTCGCTCCCTTACAAGCGAGCGCTCGAATTCGGCCATGGCAGCCATCAGATGGAATACAAGCCGTCCGCTTGCGGAGCTGGTATCTATGTTTTCTGTCAGACTGAGGAATTCCACTTTTCGTTTCGTAAGGCGTTCGATGATTCCAATCAGGTCTTGAATTGATCGGCCAAGGCGATCGAGCCTCCAGACTACTAGGGTATCGCCCGGCTTCAGTGACCGAAGTGCCGCTGCCAAACCAGGTCTCCTGAATTTTGCTCCCGAGATGCCCTGATCTTCGAAAATCCGGTCGCAAACCTCCCGCAGAGCCGCCATCTGGAGGTCGAGGCGCTGATCGTGTGTTGAGACCCGGGCGTACCCCACCTTTGCCATGTTTTATTCCATCCTCCGCGCCGCTTGACAGAATGCAGCGTTTTCGACGTGCGAGTGCGCGGGGTTGCATGATTTCAATCCGGGAATGGTTGCAATGACTTAGGCAAGTGACAAAACATTTCCCGAGCGATGACAAAAACGCTCGTATCTAGTCGCCGGCGGTCACGAATTACGCTCTGTCCTCCACCGATGAAGCTGGCGACTTTCGGTGATCTCGCCCAGCAGCTCATTGACGTCTGGATTTCCCGCGATGACGTCGAGCATTCTACCGTGCTATCGAACCTGATTAGCGATCGGCTTTCCGCGAATATGGTGCTTGCCATCATCGAAATGACTAACGGCAGCCCTACCGAGTTTGAAGTGAATCTCGTCCGCGACTACAGCGTTCCAACCAGCTACGCAGACGTCCCTGAAGTCTTGAAATCACGACTCCCAATGCTTCCTGGAGGACGTCTTCACCCTTCCATCCTGAAGGCGATCACCGGCCGCCGGCCTTCGCTCATCTCTGAAACCGGCCGCCACGACAACATGCAAACCAACTTCGAGATGCTGGCGCTTCCTCGCAAAGCCGCGAAGCCGAGAGGCGACTGGTGCCTCGTCCTCGGTGTCGTGAATTATATCCTGAGGTCCTCGGCAATACCGAAGGACCTCGACGACGTCGATTTAGCCGTCCTCCAATTGCTGCGAGAAGGCCTGCAGATGCGGGAGATCGGCCACCGGGTTGAGCTGTCCCCACGCACGGTCGAGCATCGTGTCGAGCGTCTCAAGGCGATGACCGGAGCAAAAACGCTCCATGATCTCGTCGCGCGCTCCCTGTAAAAATCGGCATCGTTAAACGGTCGCTAACGCTAACCGCTGTTCTCGAAGTCTCGATTTCTCTGCGAGGGTGGAATCCCCCTCGGAAATTGCCGAAATCACAATTCCGACGCGGCAACTTCCAGTGGCTGCTCCTGTTGGAGAAGCTCATTGTCGGTCGCTTTCCGGCAATGACCATTCGAGGTATCCGAGGGATTCATGAGAGCCGCTATCCTACATCTCGTCACCGCGCTCACGCTGAGCGCGGCGTCCGTGTCCACTGCGCTGGCAGCCGAACTTGACATCAATGGAATGGCACTTGGGATGCGCGCCGACGAGGTGATCGCCAAATTCCAGGAAATCCGTCCCGACGCGCAGTACGAGTTCGCAAAATGGAAACTGCCGGAAGGCACCGAATGGGTCGCCAATGGCAGAACCCTATACAATGACCTCAGCAATCCCAACGACATGGAGCACGAACGGTTTCAGTTCGCGTTCACGGGCCTCGGCTCCGGCAACAAACTGTTCGCGGCCAGGCGTGAACTGAAGTTCAGGCCGTCGCAACGACCGACGACGGAGTCCGTCTATGCGGCGGCCGTCCAGAAATTCGGGGAGCCTTCGGTCACGGGGAAGAGCGCCAGCGGCATCTGGGCAGCGTGGAAATTCAGTTCAGCGGACGACGCAAAGGCCGAAAAGCTCGAGTCACCGATGGCCTGCATTGAGACGAGCGATTTCCCCGCCGGCCTTGACGAATTCACGGCAAAGAGAACGAAGCAGTCCGCGGGTATGTGCGGCATCTATATTGATTTTGTCGTCCGGGGCGACCTGACGGGCCTGGCGGACGAGCTTGAGATGAAGATGATGGACCAGCTGCATCTCGTGCAGGATTTCGATGCGGATAATTCCGACGCCAGGAAACGGATCGATGCGGCAAAAGCCAAGAACGTTGGAAATGCGGCACCCCCTCCAAAACTTTAGCTATATCGGAGCGGCAAGAACTGGGCAGGGCTACCATATGAAATGGTAGCCCTGCCCAAATTATGAAGCAAATCTCCTGGTCTGGAGTGCCACCTCGCAACAGTGAATTACTCGTCGAGGCGGTTTTCAACTTTTTTTCTGCTGTTACCGACGGCCTTCACGGCCTGCTTGACCTTCTCCTGCGACACCCCTTCCTTTTTGGCCTCGTAGCGGACTTCGTGATCCTGGCCTGCGGCCACACGGGCGCGGTCCTGGTTGCGGCTACGCGTGTTCTTCGACATTCTATTACCTCCGAGCTTCTAACCCAGTTGGATTCCACAAAGTTCCGGCGGCACCGTCGGCTCAATCGAATTTCAAATTAAATGCGGGCACGTTGGTGAGAAGCGGCCGTGAGATTGCCCGGAGTTCCCTGCTAGAGCCCGTCTGGGCAACACGAGATAACGGTCGACGCTGCGATCGCCGCCGCGATCGGATGTTGATCTTCGGGATTGTGAGATAACCCCAAGGATCATATATTCGGCACAGGCACACAAAAGCTAAAGGAGGTTGCCTATGACACCGCGGGACGCCTGATCCAGAACTATCGTGACTTCTGCCTTTCCAAAGGCATCGACTACGCATGCATTCAGTCCGTACAGCCGCACGACGACTCCACGCTCTTCTGCAGCGCTGGGATGCAGCAGTACAAGCCCCTCTTCTCCGATCCATCCTATAAAGGAACCGTCGCGAACAGCCAGGCCTGCCTGCGCATGGGCGACCTCGACGACATCGGCGACGGCACGCATTTCCTGCACTTCACCATGCTCGGATTGTTCTCCTTCCGTCAAATGACGGTCGGTGAAGCAATCGATTTCTGGCTGGATTTTCTTGGGACGCTCGGGCTCATGCCCGACCATGCCACTATCCATCCAGACAAGCTGGAGGAGTGGACGCCTCTGTATCGCGGTCGTGTGCCCATCAAGCCCGATCCTGAATGCACATGGAGCGACGGCAATATCAGCGGATACTGCACGGAGTTCTACAAGGACGGGATTGAGATCGGCAATATCGTCAATCCGCTGGGGACCTGTATTGACGTGGGCTTTGGGCTCGAGCGGCTCGACATGCTGATCAACGGAACGCCACCGGCTACCGCACTTGATACGCTGGCTTCCACGGCAATGACGATTATCCGGTCCGGCTACGTCCCAGGCAACAAGGAACAGGGATACGTCCTCCGCAAGCTACTCAGGCGCATTCACCTGATGGGCGGACAGGTAGAACACCCGTTCTTCATTGAAGAGGTCGAACGGCAGAAACGCCTAGTCCTCAGGTACGAACGTCTTCGCCACCAACACCCTGGAAGGTCGAAGGACTGGTGGTTCGATACCCACGGGATCGACCTCGATCTCCTAAAGGATGCCTAATCAAAATACGTGAGGGCTCAACAGAGCCCGCTCCTTCAAAGCCTTAGGCAACGGCACGGCACCCTTTGGGCTGCCGTGCTCGTCGAAGCCTCCTATGCAGACTTCGCCACTGCTCGGGTGGCAGCGGGATAGTCGATGTAGCCTTCGGGGCCCTGGGTGAACCACGTCGATGCATCGTCTGGGGCGAGCGGAATGCCTTCCGCCAGACGGTAAGGCAGGTCGGGGTTAGAAATGAACGGACGTCCGAACGCGACCGCATCACCGATACCCGCACTCAACTCGGCCTGCGCACGAACCATATCGAAGTCGGAGTTCAGGATGAGTGGCCCCTTGAAGGCGCTCCGCAGCTGTGACGCGAGCGGGTCCATGTCGCCGACACCGAACGTGCCGGTCAACGGAGGCTCACGCAGTTCCAGATGGGCGATACCGATGCTCGACAGGGCCTCGGCCGCAGCAATGAACACGGGTAGCGGGTTGCTGTCCTTGACGCCCTGCGTCTCGCCGTTTGGCGACAAACGGACACCTGTCCGTTCACCGCCGATGGTATCGACGACCGCTTGGGTGGTCTCGCGCAGGAACCTAACACGGTTTTCAATCGATCCGCCGTAATGGTCGTCGCGGAAGTTCGAGCTGTCTCGCAGGAACTGGTCGATCAGGTAACCGTTCGCAGCGTGCAGCTGGACGCCGTCGAACCCGGCTTCCATCGCGTTCTTCGCACCGTCGCGGAAGTGCTGCACGATCTCTGCGATCTCGTCGACGCTGAGCGCGCGCGCTTCTTCGTATGGCTGTTTGCCATCGTACGTATGGGCGTGGCTGGGCGCGGTCGTGCCCGATGCTGAAACTGGTTGGTCCCCGTCGAGGAAGCTCGAGTGGACTACGCGACCCATCTGCCAGAGCTGGGCGATGATCCGCCCGCCTTTTTTGTGGACGGCGTCGGTGACTTTCCGCCAACCAGCGATTTGCTCCGGCAGCCACAGCCCCGTGGCGTATGGCCAGCCGAGTCCGAGCTGGTTGATTCCGATGGCTTCGCTGATGATGAGGCCGGCAGAGGCGCGCTGGGCGTAGTAGTCGACCATAATCGGTGTTGGAATATGACTACGTGTGCCGCGCGCGCGGGTCATTGGAGCCATCAGAATACGGTTGGGAGCCTTGATAGCGCCAAGTTGAATTGGATCAAACAAGCTGGTCATGGGGAATTCCTAGAGAGGAAGTGGAATGCGCGCCTCAAACGAGGCGCGATCCTCCGTCAACATTGAGAACGGCACCGTTCATCCAGCCGTTGGCCATCAGGAAGACGACCGCCGCACCCGCTTCGTCCGCAGTGCCGAGGCGCTGCAGCGGGAGCGCCTGCTTGAGGGAGGCGACGTATGCGTCGCGGCCTTCGCCCAGTGCCTTGTAAAGGATCGGAGTGTCGATCGGGCCGGGAGAAAGAGTGTTCACGCGGCGCGGCGCGAGTTCGAGGGCTAGGCCCCGTCCGAAGGCTTCCATCGCGGCGGAAGCCGATGCGAGGATGGCCGTGCCGTAGGCGTTCGGGCGATCTGCAAGAGCGCCGGAAATCAGGGTGATGGATGCGTCTTCGGCAAGCTTGTCGCCGAGAGCGCGGAGCGTGTGGACTGCTGCCCAGATACGTTCGTCGAAGGCGCGCTTCAAATAGGACACATCGGCTTCCAGCACCGTGCCGGCGACGAAGGTGCCCGCAAGCAGAACAAGGTGGTCGACACGGTCGATATTTGCCACTGCTTCGGCCATCGAGGCCGGGTTGGTTACGTCGGCTGCGCGCCAATCGTCGAGGCAGTTCTCGGAGGCAGCCTGTTGGGCGCGCTGGCGGTCGTTGCCGATGACGGTGACGTTTGCGCCGGCGGCCTTGGCCTGGATGGCGGCAGCGAGGCCGATACCGGATGTGCCGCCGAAAATGACGACCTTTCTGCCTTCGAGCGAGGAAGTGAAGTTGCCCGCGGGGACCGTAACTGTCTGGTTCATTTCGTCTCTCCGTTGTTAGCGGGCTGGTGTCCAGCGCCGATGAGTAAGAATTAAATCCAATCCGCTCGCTTGATAATCCGGCTATATTTCATTTTAATAGTTCCATGGTGGAACAAATCGGAATTGACAGGCTGACCGGGATCATTGCTTTCGCCCGCTCGGCCTCCTTAGGAAGCTACACGGCGGCTGCCCGTTCGCTTTCGATCTCGCCCTCAGCGGTAAGCAAAAGCGTCCAACGGCTTGAGGAGAACCTCGGGATCAGTCTCTTCAGCCGAACCACGCGATCACTCACGCTGACTGCCGAAGGTCGTGATCTGCACGAACGTGCATTGCGCCTGCTCCGCGAGGCCGAAGAAATCGAGCAGGCGGCTGTCGCGGCTCGTGGCGAACCTTCGGGTATGCTCAAGGTGACTGCGCCGTTGCCGATCGGGGCTAATCTTATCGCGCCCGCCCTGCCCCGTTTCAGGGAGCGTTTTCCGAAAGTCTCGGTGGACCTCCGGCTCGGCGACACGTTCACGGATATCATCGAGGAGGGCATCGACGTCGCGATCCGCGTTGGCGAGCCAGCGGACTCGCGCTTGATCGCCAGAAAGCTTGCTCCGAACCGCGTCTGCGCATTCGCATCGCCGGATTACATCAAACGACGTGGTGTTCCCGCGCGGCCGGAGGACCTTGTCCACCACGACTGCGTCAACTTCCGGCTCCAGAGCACGGGCCAAACGTTGCGCTGGCCGTTCAAGGTCGGGGATCGAGTCCTTGAAATCGTTCCTAACGCCACGATCGTCGTCGACAACAGTGACGCCGTGCGAGCTATTGTTGTTGCAGGCGGTGGTATCGGCGTGTCTCCGACGTACATCGCGGCTCCGTACCTCGAGAGCGGCGAGTTGGTGCCCGTTCTCAAGGAATACGCGGTCGACCGCTTCAACATTACCGCCCTCTGGCCAGAGAGCCGCCGAGGAAACCCCACCGTAAAGGCGTTCGTCGCTTTTCTCGGAGAGGTTTTCCCCGCCGAGGCCGCGTGGGAACGCATCTTCGCCGCTAGCGAAGCTGCTCAACCGTCGTGAAGCACGTCGATAAGACCATAGTTCATGTACCCGCAATTAGGCTGCGGTTCAAAATCTCGGCCGTCCTGATCGACGTGGTGGCATTGGTTTACCAAATCCGCGTATGGACGAGCCAGACAGCATGTGGTCCACCACGCTCTGGCGGTCCACGGGCGTCGCGATCACACGCCCGCCGAGAGCGTAGTTCAACCACCAAAGTACTCCTGTCGATGACATCCGGGCCAGTGGAAACTCGGCGTCACCAAAATCGAGGAAAACGGGACGCTTGCCTCCTCGCCAGCGCTCGATGAGCACTGCGGCGCGATCAAATAGCAGCCATGAGCGGGCATCGGTCTCGGCCCCGACCGGCGGAGCATTGTGCAACGCTTCACGGAACGAAGAGAGGTCTCGTTTGAGACGAGTACCATCGACAATCCAGATCATGGAACCGTAAAACGCCTCGCGAGAAGCCCTCTCCTGCGGCGAGATCGTTGAGTGTTGGAATTCGACTACGGTGCCGCTCGCTGTTTTCACATCGGCAATGTGAACCTCGCCGTCCGCAGCCCGATGGTGAACCTCCTGCCATTCCGTCGGAAACAGGTTCTTCCACGCCCGATGCCATTCGGTTTCGGGCTCCCACCAACGGTCACAAACAGCGGTGCTCACGTGGGCCCAGTGATGCAGTCGCCTCATACCGCACTTGGCGAGCGTCGGCGAGCCGCATCGAGGGCAAGTTCCACGGCTGCCAGTCGTCGCTTCCTGACGGATTCCTTCTACGAAGGCGAATTTCATTGTCATCTCCAAACAGCCATGAGTACGCCGGAAAGGCGCTAGCTCGGTTCCTAGTAGGGAAGTTGGCGGGCGGCTTGGTTGCCGCTTGGAGGTTCTTCGGGCAGTTTTGGCTGCCTCATGTTCTTATTCGTCTGGTCCGCCTGACGAATAAGCTGAGGCTATTGTGACATATGTCACAAATCAACTGTATTGACCGTGTTATACACAGATCAGTATCGGTGATGCCGTCGTTCGTGTGTATCGGAGCTCAATTGTATATTGGCGTTGTTCGAAAGCCAGGTGGTGTGGGGGCAGGTAGCTCACAAACATCTTCGCAGCAGAAGTACTATGAGGAACAACAGCAAGCTCCAGGAGTTAATGCCTTAGTCGGGCGTAAGCGTAATCGGAGCGTGGCGCTCTCCTCATTCCTCGGGTATCCGAGGTTGCTTCCAGCCTTCGAGCTGTGAGGCGGGGTTCGAATCCCTGCCCCGACAACCAATCTCGATACAATCGAATAGAGCCTTGCGGTTTCTCGGCTGCACCCAACCCAGTTCTTCCGCCGACCCTATCGAGAGTGGTTTTCCCCGGGGAACAAGGATTTCCTAAACGGGTTTTCCTAGCACTGACTCGGTCTGTTCAGGGTGATATGACCGAGTTTCCGGTAGGGGCTCGCTCATGGTCGAGAACAGAACTATCATCCGAAAGCGCAAGTGGCTTGCCACGGTGCGGGGTATTGTCACGCACAGCGTCGGCGGCCCTGAAACAGAGCATGCTCCATGTGATATGCTGCTTGGCAACGCCATTCTTCGTGTCGCCAGATTGGATCAGTCTGTTTGCAGCGCGGAGGCTGCGACGGTCACACTGGACGACATTGAGCTTGATTGCGAAGATTGCAGGCGGCTAGCCCTGAAATATGGAGACAGTCTCAAAGTTCGGGAGTAACGATATCCTACCGCGCTATCGTCGCCAAACAAACGACCGCTTGTGGTCTCGTGAGTCTGATTAGCGCTGCGGTCTGCTCCACGAGGTCCTCGCTATTCATGTGAGCAGGACAGCGTCGACACCCACGTGGCAACTTTCCTCAGGGTTGAAAGAGGTATGTTTCTGCCTATGGTCATGGGGCCTCGCGAACTCCATCCTAAGACTTCGGAGGATTTCCTCCCGGGAGTGGCCTTGGGAGTGCAAGTCTACGACCCGAGCGACGAAGCCCTGATGATCTGGAGAAATCTTCAGCTCATTGCATGCATCGACGATGATCGCCTGGAGGGATTCGAGGTCGTCAAGATCAATCGCCAAATCCGAAAGCGGGCCCAATTCATACCCTCGCAGACAGAGGTAGAGAGCGTCATTCGGCGTCAGTGCGAGGTGATCGCACGACCGCTTGACGCGAGATGCTCTGTAATGGCGCGCCGGATTTCGGTAACCGTGTCAAAGAGCCTGTTGTCCAGGTCAATGACATTGAAGCGGACCGCGATGAATTTGAGGCGGTTTTCGACAGGGACCGCGATCCCGACTTCCTGACCATTGAATACGACAGCTTGCTTTTGCATAACAAACCTCGGGCGCGCCACACGGGGAGCACCATCTTAGAAAAGTTGAACAAAGGATTTACGACGCGTCAGATTGCCGTCGTAGGTCGGTATCGGATGGAGACGAGATCACGCATTCGCTACACCATCACGAAGAAACGAAGTCGGACAAACAACGTCATCATCCTCCCTCCAAGCGAGGTCAAACGACCGCTGAATATCGTCGGCGAGGGCTGGTTGTTTCGGAACTCTTCTTAAAAAAACGTAGTCGAGAAACTTCGAGTAAGCAACTGATTTTTGTTATTATTTAGCACTTTGAATCGTATGATAATTACCGCAGGTGCGAAGCAACGAATGATGTACGTTCGTCCGACGCCATTGTCGAAGGCCCGTCGGCGCGTGCTTGAACTTCTCTCATCCATCAGTCGTTAGCGCATACCATCGTCCGGTAAAGCGCAGATGGATGCCCGCGGCCGGCAGCTCGAGCACGCTGCGAGATCGGCCAAGGCGCGGCCCCACTAGGTGTCGGTCCGCAGTTCCTTCGCCAGCAAAGGATTTTCTCTCGCTGCATCAACGATGATCCATCCGAGCGCCTCGTAAAAGCCGACAGCATCTGGCGCGGAGTGAACGGTGAGCCTTCGAACCCCATGGCGAACTGCGATATCATCCAGGCCTGCCATGAGTGCCCGTCCCAACCCACGTCTCTGGAAATCTTGGCGGATCGCAACCGTCCGTACGCACGCCTCGCGGTCACCCATCACGTCGAGCCGAGCTGTACCGACAGGCGTCGTTCGAAACATAAGCAGGACTGGCATATGCCCCTGCATCCGATCATCGGGATGGTTTGCATTATACCCTGTCAGTCCTCGTGCCTCGAAAAGCACCGTTCGGCGAATGTCATGATAGGACTGCCATTGTTCCGGCGTTGCGACCTCAACGATCCAGACTGCGTCTTGCCAGGCTCTGTTTTCCTCGAACAAGATTTTATCGAGACCGAGATTCGAAACTTTTCTGTCGTCATCGTCGCATTGCATGCGGAGCTTCTCCTGAAACGAGCGGACCGCCTCGACAGAAGGACTGTAAACGGCATCCTGATCCCAATCGCGGGACTTTTCATTCGCGTTCAACGCCGATCCAGAAAGTAGCCCGAGCCTCCAGGACTCAGATCGCGAAGATCAAAAAATCAACGAAAGGAGCAACGCGTTGCGACTTATCGATTAGCCAACATGCCAAGCGGCGGTCGATGTCCAGAATGGCCGCACCTATCTTCCACAGCGCTCCTGACATGCCCAGGTCGGACGCGTGAACAGCGGTGCTGTCATCGATCGTAACGATGCCTGCCATCTGAGTTGTCCTGTCCTTGCTTTTGGCCGAGCCGAGCCGTCAATGAGCGACTGCAATCACAGGAATTCCGGCTTCCTCCGCGGCGCGAATGAGAGCGGCACGCGCCACCTTGGCGGGGACATTGCCGTAGATGGCATCCAGGCACGTTTTCACAGCAGCCATATACTCCTTTCCATCGTCACTCGGCCAGGCGACGACGAGAGCCTTAGCAACCTAACCGAGAGATCGGACAAGCCTGTTTTCTTCCTCACCACTCATCACAAGCACCAACGGAGCGAAGTCGTCGTTCCTTCGCCAATTCACTAAGCCGAGCCTCGGCATGCCAAGAGTCCCTGTTATCCTTGCAAAGAGCGCTTTTCGCCATCCGCTGCGAAAACCTCTGACGCCCGCGACAACGACTAAACCCTTCCCGATGGCATTTCAACAAAGACGAGGGGCATTACATCGGCTGACGCCCGGTGGTATCCCGGACTTAGGTCGGGGTGGCAGCCAGACGATCTCTTTCTTAGGATGTCCGAGCAAGAAGATGTTGCTGAGATAAAAGTAACCTTCGTGGCGTGAGCAGCTTTGACAGGGTCAAACCAGGCTAAACGTCATCGGATGATCTTTAAAAGGTAACGACATGCGCAAAACAATAGTGTTCGGTCTGGCGGCTTTGATCGCCCTGTACTTTGTCGGCGGCGAGAGCGCGAGACATGAGATATTTCCTTGGCCGCAACTTTCCGCGCTGAAGAAAACGGTTGGCGGAGAGAAGCCGGCGGCTCCAAGCCGTTATACATTCGACGACAAGGAACGACTCATAGGCGATGAAACAAAATCGGCTGTGCCCTGCCCGGTTCAAACCGATCGAACTGCCGTCCTACTCATTCTAGGCCAATCGAACGCCGCCAACGACGGCGGGCAACGGTACCGGTCAAATTATGGCGCTCGCGTTGTAAACGCCTTTGACAAGCGGTGCTTCGTCGCGGCGTCGCCACTTCTCGGATCGACCGATACCAAGGGAGAGTACTGGACGCGTCTTGGCAACGAACTGATCGCCTCGGGCCAAAATGACAACGTCATCCTCGCACCGCTCGCCTATTCCGGCTCCGAGGTCGCACGATGGGCGAAAGGCGGTGACCTCAATCCGGTGCTGATCGATACAATGAAGCAGCTTCAGGATTCCGGCCATCGGGTAACGAGTGTCCTTTGGGTACAAGGAGAGAAGGACCTTGTTTTGGGCACCACCACGGAGGCCTATCAGGAACGTTTCATGTCGATGGTCGACACATTGCGCCAGCACGGCGTCGAGGCACCCGTTTACATTTCGATCGCATCGAAATGCCTCGAACCGAGCAACGGCGGCTTCAAGGAGCATATTGCAGACAACGCGATCGTACGGGCGCAAATGGCCCTGTCAAAAAGCGGCCACGGCATCCGAGAGGGCGTGGATTCTGACGCGCTGCTCGATGGAGACGACCGCTACGACGATTGCCATATCGGGGGCACCGGCGCGGAGAAAGTCTCGCTGGCCTGGCTGGACCTTCTGAGCGGCGACCGCCGCCTGGAAAGCTCGCGATAGTCTTGTCGGCGATTGCACTCTCTGTTCCGTGCGGAATCTTCGTGAAATCACCGGGACCCGAAACAACAAGATGCCCCGCAGAAGGGGGCATCTTGCATCAGGGTGATGCCGCCTTATTAGCGATACGGCACCGAGGGGCGGATGGACATCAGGATGACACAGTTCGGAAGATCGTCAATTTATCTGAACTTAGTAATCCTACTGCGAACCTGGTTGGCGCTCAGATCAACGGGATTTATGACCTCCGGCCCTACCTTTCTGACAGTCAATACGCGACGGGCAATGGGCCACATCGTCATCGCGGCGTCATCGAAGGGCTTCATTAGGTCGCCTGGGTCTGGGTCTGCTGACAGCAAGCGCCTGTAATCCTCGGGACGAAGCACGACCGGCATCCGATCGTGGATTGTCGCCATCATCTCATTCGCGGGGCAGGTGACGACAGCGAAGCTTCGGATATCGATGCCGGCAGGATGACGCCATATTTCCCAAATTCCTGCTAGCGCGAACATCGACCGGTCTTTCATGGCGATCGCGTAGGGTTGTTTCTTGTCAGTCCCGGAGATGTCCATCCATTCGAAGAAACCGCTTACCGGGATCAGGCAGCGGCGCGATCGGTAAGCGTCCTGGAATAGCTCATTCGAAGCTATGTCTTCACTCCGAGCGTGGACGGGCTGTTGACGACGCGGCCGGTCCATCCACGATGGAATAAAGCCCCAACGAGCGATGGCGATGGCAGGCTTTGGACGATCGCGCGGGCGTTCCGCGTCTTGAGTGATGATATGGTACACCTCTGCGGGGGCACCGTTGTATCTCGGGAGCCGGCCGCCCAGATCGTCGACCTTGCCCCGCTCAGCGAAGCTAAAACTTTCGGCCAGCTCCTTAAATGAACGATTGATGTAGATGCGGCGGCACATGCGAAAATCTCATACATATTCCTGGGCGGTCAGAGCATCACGTCAACACATAGCGTCCTGAGCATTTTCCCGGTCTCCCCGCATCATTCAGGCAGTCGTAACAAAACTGTAGTCGCCCGATTGGGGGACCTAAGTCGGGCTGGCAACCTCACGGTCCGCTGCACATATTATTTTTGAGGCAACATTAGGTCCGCGGGAGGGTCGGAGCGGAACAGGAACAAGAAAATGAAGTTTGGCCCCAACAATCATGAGGATCGCTGTCCGGAAGGCCACAGTACGGCGGCGACTATAGCGACCATCTTGGCAACGCTTGCCGCCGATCCGGACGTTGACAGCAGCGCCGTCGAAATCAGAATGCTCGGCCCCGTCGTTCTGCTCGAAGGCTACATGACAAAGGCCGCGGATCGCGACAAAATCATCGCGATTGCAGCGACGATCGTAGGCTGGGACAATGTCCAGGACAGAATGTTGAGCCGCTTCCCACCGCCCTAATGATGTCAGTGCCCGGCGCTCAATAGGACCAGGGACCAAGGTCGGGCCAAGCCCCGGTACGAAGTCCCACCCGGGAACACTTCCTCCCTTTCGCGGTTTGGCCCTGAGCGGACCTAACCGCATCAAGGAGGAAGATCAGAATGAAAATCAAAGCAATAGGAATTGCCGCCGGCATCCTGGCGGCATCGGCATCCGCCTTTGCGCAGTCTACGACAGTCATTGCGTCTCCGCCGGAGAAGGTGGTGACCTTTGTCCAAAAGGCTCCCGCCCCGACTGAACGCGTCGTGGTGAAGGAGAAGGTTGTCGTCGGGCAGCCGCTGCCGGAAACGGTGGTCGTGACGCCAATTCCCGATGACCCGACATATGCATACGCGATCGTCAACGATGAGCGTGTGATCGTCGAGCCTTCCACGCGGAAGGTGATCCAGGTCGTCAAGTGACCGATGGGCGGCTTGAGCCGCCCCTTCCAACAACAAGGGCACGCATGCACCGCACGAGAATGCGGATTGCATCGCGTGTCCAAATCTCGGAGATCGATCATGAAAAGCAGCCATCTCGCCATTCTGGCCGCGGCGCTCTCGCTCGGCGTGTCGCCGCTCGCAGCGCTGCCAGCCGCAGCCCAGCAGGACACGCAGAAGAGCGGCCAGACCCAGTCCGGGTCGCAGTCTGACACGAAGACTGGTTCGCCATCCGGCTCCAGTGCCAGCGGCACCAGCACGGGCACCGGCACCGACTGTACGCCGGACGCTTCGGGAGCCTGCCCGCAGGGCAAGGGTCAGTCATCGCAGCAGAAAGCAGGTCAAGGTTCCGACACGCAAAAGAGCGCCCAGCAACCTTCGAACGACAACACGTCGACGAGCGGAAGCGCGTCCGGGAAGTCTTCGACAGAAACCAAGCCAGGTTCGACAGACGCCAGCGGGAGCACGACTACAGAACAGAAAGCCACCACCAAGTCTGGCACTACGGACACCAGTGGCTCGGCCACCACAGGCTCGAAGAGCAGCACGCAGAATGCCAAGCCGGCTGAGGGAACGAGCAGTGGCAGCACCACGCAAAGCGGTGATGCATCGAAGCAGTCAACCGATCAGAACGCGTCGACGACCAGCAAGAGTTCTTCCGAAACCAACGTCAACATCTCCGTCGAGCAGCAGACCGAAATTCGAACGGTGGTGAAGGAAGTTCATGTTGCTCCGGTGAAGGAAGTCGATTTCACGGTCTCTGTCGGAACGAAAATACCGAAGAAGGTCCGCCTTGAACGGCTCCCCCCGCGCGTTGTGAAGATCGTCCCGCAATACGAAGGCTACCGCTTCTTCATCCTTGCGGATGGTCGGATCGTCATTGTCGATCCCGATGCGCTGACGATTGTCTACATTATCGAGGCATAACACGCCTCCCCCGGCGGTGCTTTTGCCGCCGCCGGGGGCAGGAGTATTCAATGATCTATCCATGAAGAAAAACGGTCTGGCATCGGCTTCCAGATCGTCGTCATCTTGATCGCTATGGCCGCCATTGTCGGCAGTCTCGCACTTTCATCAGGTCCCCGTGCGCCAGCACGGGTTTGGGTTCCCCAGAGTTCGGCGGGACATTTATCCCATCGTGGCGGCGTCAACGCTTTGAGTGTGGACGCTATGACTGGGGCGTTGCCGGTGAACCACCAGGAACTCTCGTTGCTCGTCCATGAAGTCGATTGCCGTTCAGACGGCGACGTGACTGCTTACCAGTCCATCGCCAGTGAGACGATGAACCATGATCATCGGTGGCTCGTTCGCGGCGGGAATATTCCGGCCCCCGAGCCATAGCGGGTTAGCTGGGCAGATCGAGCCACAGATATGTGCGGGAATTCCCGCCAACATGGCACTCATTGGCCGATGGACATGGCCCGAGGATATAGCGATTGGCGCAAGAGAGCGCCGCGTCAGCAAGTCACCAAGCTCTGCTTTACCCTCCGCGATCACCGCATCCATCGGCGCGATCCCGCTTGGCACGAAGTGGTGATGCGCAAAGAGAAGCGTGGGGCGTGAGGCTGGCTCCTCCAGTACTCGTTCCAGCCAAGCAAGATGCTGGACAACGTCGCCCGCCGAAGTACCTGGTAGGCAGGTGTCAATTCCCACCAACCCGAGCCCTCCGATCTGCGCGCGGAAATGCATGGCGTCGCTGTCGTCAACCGCTCCATAACGTGTCGCGAAAGCGGTTCGCATTGATCGCCGATCATCGGAGTTGCCCGGCACCAACATGACCGGACAATTCAAGGCTCCAAGACGGGCCGCTATTGCAGTGTAACCATCGGTCCAGTCATCATCAATCAGGTCTCCCGACACGACAAGCGCATCCGGCTCAAGCGCGGAAAGCCACGACAAAGCGCGGTTGAGCCGCAGCAGGTTGTCGTTACTCGGTGCAGCGTGAATATCGGAAATCTGCGCTACGATCATTGGCACTTCCGTACATCTCTCTTTCATGGTCGTACCCTACGGCCGAACATGCGGTTTCGGAAGATGAAGTAAAGCTGGAGAAAGGCCACTCGCCTGTCACAGCGGTGATCTTCGAAACGGCACAACGGGCGTGGTGAAGGTGCGAGGCAAAAGGCGCTTACGCCGAAACTGCTCAGACCGCACGAACTTCGCCAAGCCGCCTGACCGAGTACTCGTCCTGCCAGCATACGGCGGCTTCCCATGCGGCTGACGCTTGCGCGGCGGCGTCGTGCGCGCCGTCGTCCAGACCGACGGCGTTGCCGGGCAGTACCAAGTTGAGGTCGGGAACGTCGACATGTGACTCGTCCCAGTCGATCAACGCGACCCGATCGGCAGTCATGCGGACGTTGGCAGGACTGTTGGGGTTGCCGTGGACAACGCATATCTGACGCTGAGCCGCGCCCACGCTGCCTGGTATCGCATAACGCCCTCGGGCGGCATTGCGAAAAGGTCGATCCTCGTTCGGTTTCGGCATGCAGGAGATCGGTCGACGATCGCCAGCCTGGGCGCTGCGGCCAGCCTGGGCGCTGCGGCCAGCCCTGTGTCAACCGATGCAGTTCGCGAAGCGTGTCGGCCACGCGACACCAGTCTGCCTCCGTCTCGGGCGATCCGCCCTCCATGTATTCCATCACCACCAGACCGTCCACGAAGAGCCGGCCGTCAGTCGCCGGGATCGGCATTGGAACGCACATGCCTGCACGTTCGAGGTATTGGATCAGCTCGGTTTCCCATTCGAGGTCGGCGTCGGTCCTGCGGCCGAGGCGACCGACCGCGATCTGCCCGTGAACGCGAACGCTCCACACGTCGTTGGCAACTCCACCCGTGAGTCGTTCGATGCGAACCGCGTCTTCGCCCCAGTTCCCGAGTGCTTCCCATTGGCGATACCCTTTCGGCCAAAATCACAGCCGAAGAAATTGCGGAAGGTTCGGCCATCAGCGCGACATAGGCCGATGTAGCGTATCTAGGGTAACCCGAGGTTCACCATCCCACCAAAGTATGCTTGAAGTAACGCACCGCTGCAGTTGATTTCAAACAGATTTCAGGCTGATGTGGAGCATCCAATCTATGGCTTCAGTCATGCAGCGCTACGACATCCAAGCACTCGAAAACGGAATGTGGTCGGTCATCGATCATCAGACCGGCAGTCCGCTCGTCGACCGGGAAGGTTCGACCGAAAAATCGAGGCTGGAAGCCCAGGCCTGGGCCGATTTCCGCAACGGGATGTTGGTTCCTCCCGCAAAGGAGCGGGTGTCCTCGCGACTCCAGAAGATGCGTCGCGCCTGGGAACGGCTATCTGGGAAGCGTAACCCGTCTGTGTAGTCCCGACCTCGGCGTGACGTCGACACGGGCTCCAATGGATGCCTGATCACCTCGCCGTCGAATTGCGCCGGCCATCAGCTTAACGAGTTTCGATCCCACGCCTTCCCCGAGGTCGGGAGGCTACTCCGAACCGTTGTCCTCCAAGGTGAGGAGGAAGTAGTCCCCCTCCGTAACCACGGCTCCCGTCCGGTCACTTAGAAGACTTTCAAACGTCTCGAAACGCAAGATTCTTTCGTGGAAAGGAAGGCTCAGAAGGAGACCGATAACATACACCAGCTGCGCCTTCCTTCCATCGTCCATCAGGGGTTGGACACCCGACGCTAGGCCAGTTGATAGGCGCTTGGAAGCCCGGACTTAGGTCCCGTTCGTTTTCGTACCAAAGAGCGTCAGTTGCCGACCCACTTTGCGATCACGACGCGCGGGTAGAGCGTGCCCTTCGCCCGTGCTGACGCCGATCCGTCGCTAGGACCTAAGTCCCGGCCTCTGAACTAAATCGAGTTCCCGCTGTTTCCTTCGCATCCTCGATCCGATACGATGTGGATTTCAATGCAGGGTGATCGCTCTCTCTGGCACAGCGATCTCCTCCGCGACGAGGCCGTTGACTGCGACGGCCACTTCATCGAGAGACCAGCCGACACTGAGAGCATGATCAATCATCAGGTGAAATTCGCTTTCGAGCGATTCCTTACATTCGTAAAGACGATCAGACGAAACAACAATTTCACGTAAATTAAGTATTTTTGGCATCCCTTTGCCCTCTTCTTCGACGATAACGAGCATTACACGGCATTGTTCCTGAAGTGACCTTTGGAATTTCTTTAAAACCTTCGGAAAACGATCGGCACGAAAGCCCACGCTTCGAATGGTTGGTAGAAGAGCCATCACGCACCCTCTTGTGGTGACGTTTCCGGGCTCCGTCGGGCTGGTCTGTTGTTGGGAACGTACCATTGACAGGACAAATATATCCACTATTCTGGATATATGGAAACCAAGAACGCTATCGCGGCGCTGGCCGCCCTCGCCCAGACGACAAGACTCGAAACCTTCCGCCTGCTTGTGAAGTCGGAGCCTGATGGCATCCCGGCGGGCGAACTCGCTCGGATCATGGACGTGCCGCAGAACACCATGTCGGCACATCTCGCTACCCTATCGCGCGCAGGTATCGTGAAAAGTGAGAGGCAAAGCCGCTCCATCATCTACCGGGCGGACCTGGAGGGTTTCCGCGAACTCACGCTGTTCCTTCTCAAGGACTGCTGTGGCGGGAACGCCGAGCTTTGCGCGCCGTTGATTGCCGATCTGACACCATGTTGCACACCGGAAGGATCGGGAACATGCGTGAACTGACGCTCCGACAGGTCACGCCGAATGCCGAAATGAGGTCCGCACTCCTCGCCGCCGGACTTCCCGTAGACGATCTTGACGAAGCCGGCCGGCTCTATTTCGAATGCCGGGACCCCGAGGGACGGCTGGTTGGCTTTTCGGGGCTGGAAGAATGCGGACAGGATTTCCTTCTTCGATCCATGGTCATCCTTCCGGAATTCAGGTCACAAGGATTCGGACGAGAGATGACCGCGGCGACGATTGCCCGCACGTCATCAGCCGGTATTTATCTCGCAACGACAACGGCCGCGGCGTTCTTCGAGCCGATCGGCTTCGAAACTGTGACGCGTGACAGCGTGCCGGCACCAATCCTCTCCACCCGCCAGCTCTCGGGGCTCTGCCCCGCGTCGGCGACGATCATGAAACTGACCAGGCCACCGACCTAACCACGGAACACGACGATGACCGACAAGACCTACAACGTGCTCTTCCTGTGCACGGGCAACTCCGCACGCTCTATCCTTGCCGAATCCATCCTCAACAAAGAGGGCGCTGGACGCTTCAGAGCCTTCTCCGCAGGCAGCCAGCCCAGGGGCGAAGTGAACCCGCATGCGCTCAAGGAGCTGGCCGCCCTCGGCTACCCATCGACTGGGTTCTCGTCCAAAAGCTGGGACGTCTTCGCCAAACCCGGCGCGCCGGAGATGGACTTCATTTTCACGGTCTGCGACAGCGCCGCGGGCGAAGCCTGCCCCGTCTGGATCGGTCATCCGATGACGGCGCATTGGGGCGTCGAGGACCCCGCCGCCGTCGTCGGCAGCGAAGTCGAAATCCAGCGCGCCTTCGCCCAGGCCGCGCGTTTCCTCAAGAACCGCATCACCGCCTTCATCAACCTGCCACTCGCCTCCATCAACCGCATGGCGCTCGAACAGCATGTTCGCCAGATCGGCTCGCTCGAAGGCGCGTCCGTGAAATCAGCAAAGGCCGACTGAGATGTCCACCTTCGAACGTTACCTGACCATCTGGGTCTTCCTCTGCATCGTCGTCGGCATCGCGCTCGGGCACGTGATCCCCGGCGTCTTCCATGCCATCGGGGCGGCCGAGATCGCCAAGGTGAACATTCCGGTCGCCGTGCTGATCTGGCTGATGGTCATCCCAATGCTCTTGAAAATCGACTTCAGCTCGCTTGCGAAGGTCGGCAGCTACTGGCGCGGGATCGGCGTGACCCTCTTCGTGAACTGGGCCGTCAAGCCGTTCTCGATGGCACTGCTCGGCTGGCTATTCGTCGGATGGCTCTTCCGCCCCTTCCTGCCTACCGAACAAATTGACTCCTACATTGCTGGGCTGATCATCCTGGCCGCCGCGCCGTGCACGGCCATGGTGTTCGTGTGGTCCAACCTCACCAAGGGGGAACCCCACTTCACCCTGTCGCAGGTCGCGCTCAACGACGCCATCATGATCGTCGCCTTCGCTCCCATCGTCGGTCTGCTGCTGGGGCTGTCGGCGATCACCGTGCCGTGGGATACGCTGACGATCTCCGTCGTCCTCTACATCCTGATCCCGGTCGCCATCTCGCAGATCGTCCGCAAGCGCTTGACGGCTGATGGCACGACGCGATCTCTCGACACCCTGTTGGCAAGGCTTCAGCCTCTGTCCCTCGTCGCCCTGCTCGCCACCCTTATCCTTCTCTTCGGATTCCAGGGTGAGCAGATCATCGCACAGCCTGCCGTGATCGGCCTGCTGGCTGTGCCGATCCTGATCCAGGTCTACTTCAACTCGGGTCTGGCCTACCTCCTGAACCGGATGTCGGGCGAACAGCATTGCGTCGCCGGACCTTCGGCTCTGATTGGAGCCAGCAACTTCTTCGAACTCGCCGTCGCAGCTGCAATCAGCCTCTTCGGCTTCCAGTCAGGCGCGGCGCTCGCGACCGTCGTGGGGGTCCTCATCGAGGTCCCGGTGATGCTGTCGGTGGTCTGGATCGTCAACCGCAGCAAGGGCTGGTACGAAGCAGCGCCGGCCGTTTCCAGAAACACCGTCACCGAAAGGACATGACCATGGACGTCACCATCTACCACAACCCCGCCTGCGGAACGTCGCGGAACACCCTCGAAATGATCCGCAATGCGGGCATCGAGCCGACCGTGATCGAATATCTCAAGACGCCGCCATCCAGAGCCGAACTCGTGAAAATGATCGCCGATGCCGGGCTCACCGTGCGCCAAGCCATCCGCGAGAAGGGAACGCCGTATGAAGAACTCGGCCTCGACAATCCGGCGCTGACAGATGACCAGTTGCTAGACGCGATGCTCAAGGACCCGATCCTGATCAACCGTCCGTTCGTCGTCACTCCTCTCGGCACCCGGTTGAGCCGGCCGTCCGAGGCGGTGCTCGATATCCTGCCTGACACACATAAAGGGGCCTTCACCAAGGAAGACGGAGAGACGGTTCTCGACGAGAAGGGAAAGCGCATTGTCTGAGGCATTTCCAGCTCTCGAAGAGCGGCATCTGCGTCAGCCAGACCTCGATGCGTTGCGCCCGCAGTTCTCGACCCACAAGCCCCGCATCCTGGTCCTCTACGGCTCGCTCCGGGAGGTCTCTTACAGCAGGCTCCTCGCCCACGAGGCGCGCCGTCTCCTTGAGCGCTTGGGGTGCGAGGTCAAGGTCTTCGATCCCAAGGGCCTTCCCTTGCCCGATGAAGCTCCCGTGACCCATCCCAAGGTGCAGGAACTTCGGGAGCTGTCCGAATGGTCCGAGGGACAGGTGTGGGTCAGTCCCGAGCGCCATGGCGCGATGACAGGGATCATGAAATCCCAGATCGACTGGATTCCTTTGGCCGTCGGCGCTGTGCGGGGACACAGGGAAAGACGCTCGCGGTCATGCAGGTATCGGGCGGCTCGCAGTCATTCAACGCCGTCGGTCAGCTCCGCATCCTCGGCCGCTGGATGCAGATGATCACGATCCCCAACCAGTCCTCGGTTGCCAATGCCTATCAGGAGTTCGATGCCGACGGACGGATGAAGCCGTCGTCGTACTACGACCGTGTCGTGGACGTCTGCGAGGAACTGGTGAAGTTCACGCTCTTGACCCGCGACGCCTCGTCCTACCTGACGGACCGCTACAGCGAGCGGAGGGAAGACGCGGCCAAGCTCGAACAGCGGGTGCAGTTGAAGTCGATCTGACACTCAGCCGGCGGCGACGAGGCTCCGTTTCGTCGTCATAGCGACGCTGACGAACGCGGCCGTGCCGACTGTCCCGAGAGCCGCCGTGGCGAACAGCGACAAGCCGATGCCGAACTGGGACATCGCCATCGCGAAGACGAAGGGCGCAGCGGCTCCCATTGCGAGCCGCGCCGCCGCCATCTTGCCCGTGATAGCGCCATAACCGTCGCTCCCGAACAGATAGAGCGGCAGGCTGCCCTGCGCGATGGAATTGATCCCCGACCCCAGGCCGAGGCAGATCGCGAACGCGACCGCTCCCGGCAACCAGCTCCCGCTCAGGCCGAGGATCAAGATACCGATGACCATCAGGGCGGCCGCAATGACCGCGAGCACGGGCGGCGACAACCGCGTTCCGAAGACCATATTGATCAGACGGCTCAGGACCTGAGCGGGGCCGAATAGCGATCCTATGACAACCGCGGCCCCGCCGAGACCGAGATTGCCGAGCATCGGGACCATATGTGCGAGGATCGACGCCAGTGTGAAGCCGAGGAGCGCGAAGGCGGCCGAGACCACGATCATTGCGCCTCGCCGGCCTTCCGGCGGGATCGCACCGATGACCCGCTCCCGCTCTCGGATGGCTCCGTCAGCCTTTGCCGCCCTGCCTTTTCGCATCATCCAGAAATGCAGTGGCATGCAGACAAGCAGATTGAGGGCGGCGAACACGAGGTAGATTTCCCGCCAAGACAGGTATCCCATCAGTGCTGCCGAGATCGGCCAGAAGATGGTCGAGGCGAAACCGCCGATGAGCGTCAGATAGGTAATGCTGCGAGACGCCGTCTTGGGTTCAATCTCGACGAGCGCCGCGAAGGCTGCCTGGTACTGAACCATTCCCGAAGAAATCTCCAGCAGGACAATGGCGAGCGCGAACACGGCCACCGATGGCGACCAAGCGCATAGGGCGA
>Ga0123341_1000283_pt1 | contig 28082 bp, 19 predicted proteins | sample Turbeapinknodule_FD_89959 | JGI IMG/M metagenome (GOLD analysis project Ga0123341, IMG submission 89959) | Root nodule microbial communities of legume samples collected from Mexico - Turtle bean Mexico pink nodule | ecosystem: Host-associated > Plants > Roots > Nodule | place: Mexico: Nepantla...
ATAACATTGAATGATAAATTTTCTAATTAAGTGAATAAATTTTCTATAAAAGAAATAATTTAAAATACAATGTTTTTTATGTTGTTATATATTTAGCTCAGCTGGTTAGTGTAACTGTAATGCATAAAGTGGGTTGGAGAAGATTGCGTGGCCACCCAGTTATAAAATAATTCCCTTTTTCTTTATTTTCTTTACTAATACCAACGCATCTCATACCGTCCTACTCGAAGTATCAGTTTTCAAATTTTCGATTCCATCACTGATATTTCTCTCTTTCTTTCCCTTTCTGTCTCTCTCTCTTTCTCTCTCCCTCCGCCGAAGATGGCGCCGCCTGCGGCAGCAGTTGAAGGCGGCCAGGCACCGCAAGGGAGGCAGCAACAGGCGCAAGGAGGGTTTGGCCTCACAGGAATCATACGCATGGTCGTTTTCTGGTACTTCGCTTCCAAATTCTTCTCTCCCAAAAAACCTACCGAACCTTCCGCTCTCATCTCCAATCTCTTCCAAAAAGCACAGCCTCTGGTACTCTCTCTCTCTCTCACGCACACTTTCACCTCTGCTAACTCAACTTCTATTGCATGATCTCACTTCGATTTTTTATTGTTATTATTTCTCTAAATTCGCCTGTCCAGTAGTCACTTAGATTCGTTTTTGAACTTAGGTTAGGCATGTATACGATCTCGATGATTCTTTTAGGTTATGATTTGTGATTGAGTGGAATTTCGATTTCCTCGTCGCGAAGAGTTATGATGTTATGTGTGTAGCTTATTTCACGACCAGAAGTCTCAATAAGTAACTTTGTACTGAAAATCGAAATTAGGTTTTTGTGTATTATCTTACTGGTCTGTGTTCTGATGCTGGCACAAGCTGCAAAGGCTTTCCTAGTTGGCGTTGCCTTTTGTTTTTGTTCTTAATCAGTTTGTTTTCTGGATGCTATTTTTGTTCAGGATATGTGGCTTTATCTTTCCGAGAACGAGAAGTTCAACGACTTTGGTGCTGAAAGTTCACTTGTATGGCATGAAACCAATATTCCGTATGCTGTTTGGGGATCTGAGAGTACTAGGACTCTTACTTTGGACTATAATCCATCGGAGGTATAAAATTGAAACTTGAAAAATGCTACTGCTAATTATCCATGGTTAATTTACATTGGTTTTTGAAGAAAAGTTAAAGTAGTTCGCGTAATTTATGGTTTCTTATTCTACTTTCAGTCTTTGAAACATAATGGGAGTCTATATGCTCATGTTTTCTTTGCACACTCTGGCTTTTCACCTGACCCAAGTGATCCGGAATACCAGCCTCAGGCGGCATTTGGAAGGACACATCGTATGTTTTTTTAACTTATTGATATTTTAGCATTAAATATGTTTGAAAAAGTGGCTTATAAGGTGTCTTTATTTTTGTTGGTCTCAGCTGTTGTGATGTACTTGCCCAAGTCTAAAGCAGATAGAAAGAAAAGTCTGTTGGGAAGTGCGTCAGATTCTAGTGAGGCTCAAGTGACACCCAAGGTTTGTTATTTCTCCCATAATTTTATAATTAGCTTGATGTGAAACTGTAATGATAGTAATCTGCCTTGCGTTCAAGATCTTTATTATAGTTATTGATTTTTTTAAACATAAAAAATGTCATATTGTATTCTGCATAATGTAAAAAATCCAGTTACCTTTTAAATATCCTATTTCATCTTACTATCTAAACCATTGTATTATTTTATTATACAATATACAGTTTTCTGGGGAAACATGGGTGATTTCAATTTTTGTTACCATCTTCTAAACCTCTCATTCTAGAGACAGATGAAAACTATGACATGGATGGAGCACCAACGGAGGCAAAATTAATGTTGAAACTCGTATAATATCGGGGAAGGGGAAAAGTATGGAATGCTATCATATATATGCAGCATAAAGTGATAGAGGCAATTCAACAAGGAGATTCATATTCCTTTTTCTCCCTATTAACTGAGTCTTTTGGAGGAGCATATAGTATGCTGTCATTAATTCTGTAGTTGAAATTTCTGTTGTTAGAAGTTTTGAGAATAACTTCTTGTTAAAATCTTAGTCTGTAATCCTATATCTTAACCTTACTGGCCAGAAGAGTTGCTGCTCGATCTAATCCTTGTGATTTGGCTCAGTATGTTTACATGGAACAACTTGCACCAATCAATATAATTTATTTTCTTACTGAGTTTGGTATCAATCTTGTTGTCAGTTTCTCAATTTGTTAGTGTTTAGTGCTTTCCATGATGACATGTTACTGATTTCAGGATGATCTCATTATTGTTCTCTTTTGGCTTTGTCAGGTGGTTGATGATCCCGAAGAAGATGATGACGATTCTAAGGATGAGGAGCCTGTGGAGTGGGTTTCATATTGGAAACCAAATATAACAATTAACTTGGTTGCTGACTTCACTCAGTATGTTTGCTTGGAATTCATTTAATTTTTGGCACATTTTTTGAACTAAATATTCTGCCTTTTTGCCTGACATAATTTCTGTTTAAGTTAGATGACATCTGATTATAATTCTATGGAGGAAGTGTTGTTCAGGAGTTGAAAGAGTTTGTCAGATAAATTGGCCTTCTTTTAATTGGAATTTTGTTTTGCATGAGGTAGTATAAGAAGAAAATAGTTATGCATTTTACTTGGAATGCAATTTCATTTTTGGGGTGAATTGGGTTGTTGGATTGGAACTTAACAAAATTTCATGTGGAAGATTCAGTTCGTTAACCATCAGTTCGTCAATCCAATCTCCAAAACTAAAGAACATTATACTCGTAAGAAATAAGTTTCGCTAAAATCTTTCAATTTTTTGGTCATTGTATCTACATCTTAAGAATCAGAATCCTACATATTTGTGTCCCATGGCTCTGCTGCCATCAATCCACTTCAATCTGTCTTTCTCTTGATCTCAAACCATCAACATGCAATGTAATGTTGCCTATGGCGGATAACTCATTCATAGTAGTTAATACAGGAAATTGTGCTGCCATAGCAGTGATGCTGAGCCAAGCCGTAAGTTCTTTGTTACTTTACATTTTTCATTTGTGATCAAGATTATGGCCTTTCAAGCACAGAATCACACTTGAGAAGTCACAGTAGATGAAATCCTTGTTTTGTCCTCTCTTTTTTGGGCATAGGAAGGATTTTAGGGTTAGAAATGCTTCATCCATAAAAATATCCGGCTGCTCAAGCATTTTCCAGCCAGTTCAGTCCTTTTAATTCTTAAGGCTGATAGGATGGGAAAAACAAATTAGGGTTTTTTTTTGCAGCGGTTGGTTTCGGGCTTGCACTCATAACTGGCCCACTCTCTAAGCATTTTTTAGATTGACCCTTCTGTTCCTTTATATAGGAATGATAAATATTCTTGTTGATATTCCTCTGCATTGCCGTAGCCTTTGGTAACAGTGAGAGATTGAGATGAAATCAGAATGAAAAATGATGAATCTTAGTAGCATAGTTTTTAGTGTTCAATTTTTTCTGTCTTTTCTTTCTAGTTGTCAGTTTTTGGTTCAAGGGCAGGTGTTTGATAGACGAAGCTTGAGCGTTTAACTCATGGACTGTTTACATTGTGAAGTAATACCACAGAATTCTGTCTGTGGTTTTGATGGGTTGAATCCATGTTAAACCTACTAAGCCAATTCCAAAATGTGATTTTGGTTTTTTAACCCACTACTGGTGGGGCAAGTGTATCCAATTCCCAAACCTGTTTCAACAGCACTTTAAAAACTGGTATTTATGTCCGTGGAATTATGCTTGTAATCTCACTCTTAACCATATATTAGTTGTACATTGAATTTAAACAGTTTTTCTCTTGTTATCTTTAAAATGAAAATAATTTTTATTTATTGTTGCCTTGTAATAGCACTTGTGAGCAGCTCCATACCTAAGGTTAAGCATTGGACATCATACAGTTGCCATTGCAACAGCGGTTGAAATGTACTGACCCATCTTAATACATTTTTGGAACTACTACGAGAAATTATCACTATTTGTTTATGATTTGTATATCGCACTATACCAATCCCATGAACAACTTGTGTCCTGTTACAAATTTGAACTGATGACCATAAAATGTACTTCTTTTGATTCTGTACCCATTTTTGCAAGCTTACATGCTTCTTGGCTTGTATGTTGTTGGCCGAGAAAATTTGTGTATTATGTTCAAAGGTATGTGTCAAAAAAGCTAGCGCGCTGGTTAGAGGGGGAACTAGGACATAAACTTCTGAGGGTGGAGGACAAAGGAAGTTTAAAAAGATTAATTTTTTATTTTATACAAAATATAAAAAGTTTGGATGGGCTATCACTGCCATAAGTGTATATGGGGTTTCTTCATTGTTGCAAGTCTATAAATCTGAGACCCATAGTTATTTGCTGTCCAGAACTTTTCTCAAACAAAGCTAGTGAACTTTTTTTCTTGACATTTCCTACATTTAATTATAGTAGTAAAAAACCTATGAATATTGCTTCTAGATTTTGTCTGTAGCTGAGCCACTTAATTGATGTATATTCTTTATTGATGTTGTGTATCGTTGTAATAAAATTTTCCTGTTTGCAGGTACCCAAAAACAGGTGCAGCGCCAAACATTGCTCCATGTATCCTTGTTATTTACTTTGTTTGCTATTCATTTTTTTTTTAAATTTTACTCCCCTTTCTTGGCTCTGGTTTCTGGATGTCTTGTCTATCATTTAACATAGTATGTTCACATTATGTGAGATTAATATTTAATCATGGAGAACTTATAGATGGCAATGCCTTGTGCAACTGAATACTTTTTACTTTTTGTATCATTTCACTTTCGGGAGGGTCTTATTTTGACCTTTCTCTTATTTTTTTTTAATTTCACATGTTTTGTTTGACCTTCCAATATGTTGACAGAGTAACTGGTGTATTCATCGGAGTTAGCTGACTATATGTTTATATGACCTAGTTTCCTTAACTTTGGTTCCTAGACTTGAACATCGATCCTTTCACGGGGAACTACTATCCAATTGTTTATTTCAATGAGTTCTGGTTACTCAGGGATAAGTTGATACCTTTGAACGAGACAGTGACTGAATTACGACTTAATCTGGAAGTTGGTCCCATTAGTATGACAAAGTGGCAGTTATTCCTGCAGATTGACCAATCCTTCCAGATTCACCGTAATTATGGAAGCATGCTTGAAGGCGAGGCTGATGAACTAAAGGTTTGTAGGTTTAGAAAATTTTCTCAATTGTACATAATTATCTGTTATAGTGATTTAACGAATTTGATGAAACACTCATGTTGAGTACTTTGGTACTATGTTGAATAATGGGTTGCTTGAACTCTGAGACCTGGTTTTTATTTTCCTTGACTTTGCATTTTTTCAGTTGTGATATCTTGTTATTTTGTTCTTGAACTATTGTCCTCTTTGGTTGTACTGAGTAGTTGTGTTGTATTCAACTGCTGAAGTACTGCTTAATAGAAAATTACTTTGAAATAAAATCTTGATGAAAATATAAATAGTATTTGGTACTAGTACAAAATCCTGTTTACATACCTTCTTGAATTTATTTTATTTTTTATTCAAAGAATGAGGGCATTAAGGGTTGAGTTGTTAACCACTTGGGCATAGAGGTTCTAATATCATGTCATAAGCTAACATTCCTAAAACATTCCTAAAAGTTTGAGCTCTATGGTGAAAAACCTGATTTGTGTTTGATTATTTTCTTGTTTTTTTTTGTTTGTGTAACCATCAACCCTTTGCATGTGCAATTTTTCATTACATCTTACCATTTCATACCTGACATTTGCTTCACAATACTCATCTCCATGTTTCTCGTAGCATCTTGGCATTTCAACCATAAAGTGGTGTTTATTTATATACTGTATATTAATCTCTTAAAGATTTTAAAATGGAATTTCAAAATGTAAAAAAAATCCTATGTTCTGCATTTTTTTCTCGCTTGTTGAGTGTCTTGTTTCTCTAATTGGCTAATATTTGACTTTGATGGTTATTACAGAGGGTATTCTTGGAAGGAAATCCTTACCTCCTCGCAATTACCATGGTTGTTTCTCTTCTTCATTCAGTCTTCGACTTCTTGGCTTTCAAGAATGGTAAGTCTATTGTCTATCAATTTTTGAGAAAGCACATCCAATAAGGTAATCTCTACGGGTTTGGTTAGAGGCATAGATTATCATCTAATTATTTTCTTTCCTCCCAGACATCCAGTTTTGGAACAAAAATAAATCTATGGAAGGACTCTCGGCAAAGACTGTTGTTGTGAGCTTTGTTTGTCAGCTTATTATCTTCCTTTATCTGCTTGACAACGACACCTCCTGGATGATTCTTGCTAGCTCTGGAATTGGTTGTATTATTGAGTTCTGGAAAATTGGAAAAGCCATGCGCATAGAGGTCTTTTTTTGTGATCTCTTGAATTTTTTAATATGTTATTGTCACATTTGATTGGTATGATTTTATGAATTTTTTTATATATGTTAGAATAAATAGTCTTAAAATTTATTACAAAGGTGTTGTGTGCTTTGTGCTGTACCTAGTTCTTACATATGTCTTTTCATATTCTCTTCTCTTCCCTCTCGTCCATTGTATCTGATGTATCCAAAGTTATTATAAATATGAGATCCTAAGAGAGGGAAATTCACTCTCAAATTCATTATATTATTTTTGTATTTCTCAAGTATATAAAAATGGCATGATACTTTGTTATCTTGCCCTCTTTAATGTTATGATAGTTTGTACTGGTTTGCATATGCAGAACATCTGCTGAGCTGAGACCTTTCATGCTTACAGATACTGTTTATTTTTTGTATTGAATTTTTCCCAGATTGATAGGACAGGAAGGATACCTATGTTGAAGCTTCGTGATCGAGAATCATATGTCCGAAATAAGACAAAGGAATATGATGATATTGCAGTCAAGTATTTATGCTATGTTCTGTTTCTCCTTGTTGCTGGGTTTTCTGTTTACTCACTGATGTATGAGCGTCACAAGAGCTGGTATTCTTGGATTCTGTCTTCTCTCACAAGTTGTGTATACATGTTTGGTAAGCACTCTTCTAATTGGTTATGCTATGATTGTGTTTTCATTGATATTACCATATATTAAATTGTCACAAAGCTATCTAAGTTAATTAAATTAAACCGAAGTGCTTTGCCTCTGGTAAATTTGGTATTAATTTTCCTAACCACTGTGACTTATGCTTCCCTAGCAAGATTGTACTGAATGACCGAATCACTAGTTCCATACTTTTTCTGATGGTTGTGTTAATCTCAAGTGCTTCTAGGAAAGCCGAAATTTTGTGAATGAGTTGAAAAGTTAAACCTTAATAGAAAGAGAAGAGTATTTTACATTTGTTTTAGTCAAACTTTATGCTGAAGTAAACATGAGTATTTCTGAGTAAAAAATAAATTAGAATACTTTTCACATTCTAATCATCATTTTGCTGTCCTTGTACCGAAATAGAATAAATATGAAATTCACCTATGGGAAACACTCTGCTATTTTTCTTTGCAGCATTTTTATTTTTCTTTTGTTGAGTAATGTCTTCTTTTTTACCCACCTTTATTTCTTATGGGCAAGGAAAAACATGATATTTTTCATTACAAAGTATTCACCGAGGATGTACAAGTTACTAAGTGGACATGTATGAGAATTCAAACCAAATACCCACTCATGCACTTGACCAATTTCCATGCAGATTATCATGATCATTAAATTCACAAGTATTGTAAACTTTGTAATGTTTGTACTCTCTACTGGAAAACTGTTGCAGGTTTCATTATGATGTGCCCTCAATTGTTCATCAACTACAAGCTTAAATCTGTTGCTCATCTACCTTGGAGGCAAATGACTTACAAGTTTCTCAACACCATAATTGATGACCTTTTTGCCTTTGTTATTAAAATGCCAACACTCCATCGGCTTTCTGTTTTCCGTGATGGTAAGATTATGATCATGACCACCTGTTATTCTGTACAAGTACAACTTGACCTGATAGTAGAATAACTGGATAAAAATCTTTATTACTTATCGGAATTAGTGACCTAGGTGCAACCAGGCTGACAAATCCTACGATATTTGAATGTGTTCTATAGTGGAAGCTTTGTCTGTTAAATTTATATTATATATAGTGATGAGTTTGAGTCCCAGTCTACCTGAGAGCTAAGAAAGTTAAATTTGAACTTCATGGTTGTGCATTAGCGAGATGAGGGTAAATTAGAACTTTGTTTCTGAGAGAGGACTCCCAGACGAAAGCTGTACCTTCTCTCCATCAGAGTTTTGAAGCTGATATTAGTAGTTTTTAGAGAAGGAAAGGAGCTTGCGTTTATGTATCATACTTCTTTCCCACCTTGTCTTGCATTCACGAACCTTCATGACTGCCTTATAGCTGAAAGGATAACCATTCTTGAATCCAGCCCTTAGTTCCATAATTTTACAAATTTGAAAGCCATTTATGAAACTGTGTTCTAATTGTGATTTTTTCTCTGAAGATTAGGCACTTTACAAGTATATCACAGTTCATCAAATGTTATCATTGTCTTAGTATATCTTCTTTTGCACTGCCTTGCAGATCTTATCTTCCTCATATACTTGTACCAGAGGTGGATTTATCCAGTGGACAAAAAACGTGTAAACGAATTTGGTTTTGGAGGTGAGGATGATCAGGCTGTGGCCGAGACAGGCCCTGCAAAGGAAGTGACAGACCCTGCGAAGGAAGAGACAGACCCTGCGAAGGAAGAAGAGAAGAAAACTAAGTGATTTGGTTTTCTCTCTACAGTTTGAGAAATTTTTACAGTAGATACTTGATGCTGTAGAATCCGAAGGGGATTAATTTATTTTTCTCCCCCTTTTGTTACACATTTGCATTTAGAATTTTGTCTAAAGAAAGCTTTAGTTTGGCCTTGCCTACTGGAAATTTTACCAGGACCAAAGGATGGCGGCTATTTAAACTACTGAGACCTTCACGGTTGACTGTAATGGTCTAGCAGATTTTAGTTTACCCCTCTGTAGCTTTCTTTATTTTCAAATGTCTTATTTTTGTGATAGATGACCCTTTTATGTATTATTTTATTCCACTCATGTATTTTTTACTAATTTAGCCTTGGTTTTGGTTTATTCTATTGTAATTTGTTGTGCGTTTTACGTGTAAAACTAAATCAATTAAGTCACATTAGAGCATCTTCCCGAATCTCGACTGCCATTTAGGGAGTAGAAAAAAGAGTGCATGCTTTATATCACCACCTTTTTGGATAATAAATAGCTTCATGGGGGCTCCTACTTCCTGCACCCCCTATATGATCTTATGGCACCCCATAAATTTTGTAATTCCAAAAGTGCCCTTTTGTAAAAATGTTAAAATGTATGAAGTTTTGGTTTAGAGGTTTGGTGGTGTGGAATTGTTGGTGCGTGAAGAGAGTGTTGAAGACACTGGTGGTGGATCGTAGTAGTTTGAGGTGAGTGTTAATGTTGGGTTTTGTGTTTCTATTTTTTGTTGGTGCGTTTTTGTGCGTATATATCGGATTGGATAATCTTGTGAATCTTTGAATTTCATAAGTTATAAGTTGTAACATGTATCTTGATATTCCGACTGAGCATTCCTTTCAAGATTTGATCCATCAGTCTTTGCTAAGTGGACAACACTTTTCAAATTGAATGACATTATCTCGTAATAGAAGTTAGCACAGTTGGTCATGAATATTGTTTTTTCTTTGTTCATTTGATGCATTTAGATCTTATTGTTTCTGGAATACGAATCCTTGAAACTCAAGACTCGGTGATCAATCACTCCATCTACCAGGCGAACTATGCTCGATAATGAATTGGCAAGCTTTGTTAAAATTTATATAATTTGTGTATATTTTCCACTTTCAATTGAACTTTTTTATCATTACTACATTAGCTAACCAAGTGGTGTACTGTGCTTCTTTGCAGCGTTGCGCTTTTCTTCATCAATTTTTCTTTTCTTTTGGGTTTGCAGAGTTGCGCATTTATATATTGACAATCGGTGTAATGATGTTAGGGTTTACCTCTGGCATGTCGAACATGGTCCGAACAAACAAAACATTTATTAACATGGTCCGAACAAACAAAACATTTTGAATAAATGTTTGGCTTAACGATGTTCCAATATTTGTGGAATGTTTATCATCTTCCAGAGGTACCAGACATAAGTTCTTTCCAGGTTCGATTCGAGCATCATTTATTATTGGATTTAGGTATGATGATGATTACGAAAATAAATGAAGCAATGAATAAAGTGATGATCGAATAGTAAAGGAGGAATTAAAGAACATAAAGAAAAGGAAGGAGCAAATGCATGGAAAGAAAAGAGAAAGAGTGAAAGAAGCTTATGGAATGGGGATGATTCACGCCACTTAGAGGGTGGGAGGCTCCAAGATAAGTGGTGCAGAGACGTCACTTGAAAAGCACTGCACTCAAGATAAGACCCTGATAAATGGAGTACTCAGACTCACAAAACACTCACGCAAAGTTTCTTTCTTTTCTTAATGCAATTTTAATGTGTCCATACATGAACCAAGGCACCCTTTATATAGGGAGGAATGACTTAGAGAGCAAGAGTGAGAGAAAGGTAGAATTAGGAGAGGAGAGGGGTGGCTAGGTCAAGCCTAGGTTAGAAAATCACACCCTTTTTTCCTTCTAGAAGGTAAGTTAGCAAAAATCCTAAATCTAGACGCACTTTGTCATAAAATATGGGCTTGACACAAGTCCATTTTGTTAAGTACATTCCTATTTATGTTATGTAAACCCTAAACCCTAAATCTACTCTAACTTATTCTTCTATTTGGACCCTCCAAAGCGAGTCCAATTTATTTACATAACTTTTTTTGTGAAAAGACAAGAAGGAAAAACTTCTGATGTTCTGGTTTATATATGGTTCTTTTTTTGTTGATGCTCTCTCGAGGTTTGGTGGGGTGTGACTTTGTATACTGAGATGACTGTCATTTTTGTGAAGTGTTTGATATGTCCTTAATCATTTGTTGGTTCTTGTGGTTATCATGTCCCTTAGGTTCTTCCTTCAAAATAATAATGTGTATCGCCTGATGAAGTCTCGATGATGCATGAGTCTCTATTCAGGGAGTTGACAGTGATGGATTAATCTTCAGAGTTGATGTCTTCTCCTAATTATGCGTGTCCTCAAATTTCTCCGGGAAGGGTGGTCTTCTAGCTTCTGAATCCGGCCTTTGAGGCCTTGGTTCGAGTATGATCTCGGTCAGTTCCTACCTCATTTTCTCATTCTGTTCTTGGAGGATTTGTATGTCCTCCTCATTCTTTTGACGCATGACTCACATCTTTTCTTTGTTTTTTTGGCGCATCTCTTTCATCTCTCTCTGCAAGGTTTGGAACATACCCACCTGCTCGACCTTAGTCATTCTCTCACTCTCACTTGCCAATCTGCCTCGTTGATACCATTTGTTGTCCTTTAATACTATATCGGCCTCACCGATGCCAATTGTACTTGTATAAAACCTAGGATAGTACCTGCTACTTATTGAATAATTGTTACTCGTCACTTGGTTGCTCCTCTTTTACTTCTCTTCTCGTATCCGTTCCTTAGTACTCGATCGAGAGTGACCTTGCAAAAGGTTTTCTGGTGATCAAGTAAGTGTTTTGTATTAAAGTGTATATATTGATGAAAGCGTACTTTATTATTGTATAATTATGTTTGTTTACAGTGTTTATAATGGATTATCTCATTTATCGGTCGTATTTAATGTATATCTTTGTTAAAACGATATTACATGATTTGTCATGTATTACGTGATTTGTCGCGTATCTCTTTATGTAGTCAAAACTGTTGATCAAGAGTGATCAAGTGCTTTGAAGAATCCAAATCCAAGGTATTTGATGAAAGACTGGTGTTGCTGCTGTGCGTGGATGGGATCTGGGTAGATTATTTTGTAATCCACTCCTTGTTTGAATTCAGAACTGGTTTGAATTGAAAACCTTTTTAAAATAGAATGTTTATTAACTAAGTGAAAAATAACATGTTGTTTTGTCGAATCAACCGGTTGTTTTACTCTTAGGAGTTTTGAAAAAGGTTGAAAGTTGTTTGACTTGGTTGACTTAACTGTCAAACCAAATTAATCGGTTGTTTCGTGGTTTCAACCGATTGTTTCTTTAAAAATCCTAACATAATTCAGTTTTGATTGGTGAATCTGTTTTAAATTATTTCTAACTGAATACGCTCATTCATTAAATGTTTTGACCAATCTTTGGAAAATATAAATAGTTTGTTTATGTTTTCTAAAATTAAGAAACAGTTTTGAGAAATTTAATTTGACATATTTGATCTCAAGTTTTCAAGATTCACATCAAACTTTGGATTTTCATGTGAGAGTGGAATAGGATTACAATTGTATTCTTTTCATATTGTACTTTGATCAGGTGTAATCATTTTTCAATCTTCTGCATTTCTGTTGTTGTTTTGTCGAGGAGTATTATGTGTTCTTGAAGTGTTCAAAATCAATACTCTTGGTGTGGTTTGCCAAAGGTAGTGTGTTTCTTGAAGGGTTCAAGGTCACTACTTTGGTGTGTTGTGTTTTGTAATCTGGTTTGATTGCTTAGTGGATTACCCAGTGGTTTCTGGGAACAGGATGTAGCTCTTGGCTTAAGAGTGAACCAGTATAAACTTGTTTGTGTGATTCTTTCTTTCTCTGAACTCCTTTAAATTCTATTTTTAAGTTGTTTAAGTTTTACCTGATATAAACAACCAATTGTTTTTTATGTTTAGCTTTATAACAGTTTGTGTTCTTGGCTAACTTGATTCCTCTTCTGAATTTCATCACAAAGTTTCATTAAACCTTCAAAAGTTTTCGAAAATCTCTTATAAACAATTCACCTCTCTCTTGTTTAAGGTCATATATTCTAAACAATGAATCAATTTAATGTTTATGTAATCTAGATTGTGTCTTTTTGTAATTTTACTTCATCGTAATAAAAAAATTTACTTATTGTTAAGACATAGTATTAGCAATGTGAACATAATTAACATACCTAACTAGTTTTCTGGTTACTCATCCTGACCACGGTGGATTGTTCCATATAATTCATTTGAAGTATTAGTTTAAACTTTACCTTCTCGTTAACACGTTAGTTTTTATATTTATTTGTTAGAAGACTACTAAACCCTATTTTTTGCCAAGCATACTAGACTTGTAAATGAAACATTTACGTTAAGAAGAAACTTTATAGTTTTAATGTTCATTCTTTGGTAGAACTTTTGCTTTTTGAACCTCTATGATTGTTACCTATACGTCCATGTTAACAACAAAAGAGTAAAATACCCTCTTTACTATACTATATCGTCATCGCTCTTACAATATTGTTATCTTCTTCTTCGTTGTGTCTTGCTGTTGAGTCTTGTGACTAAAGGTGTTTTGAAGCCTAGATAGATTTTGGGTAATAAAATGTAATTTTTTTCTTTCTAAATTGTCTAATATGAAAAAAATTTAAATTGTCCTAATCCATAACATCTCTAGAGGTAAATATTTATGTAAGATTTTGAAAAACTTATTCTAAATACTTTGTTTTGAAAATCTTGTTCCAAAAAACACGTCACATGTTCTCAAAATCATGTTCCGAATTTCATTTCCTCTTCCTTTATAAAAAAGAAAATGCTATTTTGTAATTTCTTTATTTTAAAATAGTAACTCCAAAATGATAAATGACTTAGAGTTCTTTTTTTCCTTTTATCACATGTTTCTCATTTTATTGAAATTAAGAGGGTGTTGGATATGAACCGGGTCTAAAAGGGTAAAACCAATCGCTGCCTTTCCCTGTTCGCGTCTGAAATTGTTGTGATGAATCTCTTCCTAAACGAAGCCCTAATCGCGGCTTAAATCAAACTACATCAGGTACTCATCTTCTCCTCATCCTGTTGCGATTCTCATTCTCTATGTTTTTCTTGTTTTTCCTTTCTTCTTATATTATATAATTATTCAATTTTCTATAATTGAAAAACACCACGCCAGAGCAATTAAAATTACCACAAATTTATTATATAATCGCGAGCAGAGAAGAGCAGAACACCACGCGAGCAAATCGGAACCGCGAGTGGAGAAAATTGCGAGAAGAGAGAACCGCGAACGGAGAGCACGACGCACCACCACGCAGCGAAACGACAATGAGTTTGGCGTGACTGGAGAAGAGAACGACGCGGCGCGGCGAATAGAGATCAGAACAGGGAACCCTAATCCGCGAGGTGGAGGAGAAGAACGAATCTAATCGCGGTGAGTTTCTTTTTATTTCCGCACAAGAAACGACGATCAATGGCGTTGTTCTGGGTTAAATAGAAAACCCCTCTGTACTCGCCAACGCGTTTGCTTCGGAGTCAACTCCGGCAATGGGCGTGGGAATGTAAACTTGAACGAGTTTACGAGTTAAGACGTTAGTTTGATAACCATTTGGATCCCAAACTAGCGTCCCTATCTGCTTCTTTGGCAAAGTAAATACTTTGAATTTCAGTGGGAGATTGTGAGTTCTTTAAAGTTAAATGTTATAGATTAATGTGAGAATGTCATATATGGATTGAAATGTCGATAAGTTACAAATAAAGGTTCCACTAGTACATATAATAGCACAATTTATTAGCTCAATTATATAGATGTTTTTGTAATGCCAGCTCCTGTTTAGTTGATTGATGCAGTGCTACTGAATAGGTGTATTGAATAAATGTTTCTATTTTGTACATATTTTTTAGCTAGCTGCTATTTTTAGCGACCGAGGGTACATACCCATGTTTTGTAAAAAATGGACTGGTCAATGAACCAAAAAGAAGAATTTCTAGGTTTTAGGGTCGAACTGATACATATGACAACAAAAGTCTTTTCTTATTGGACAAGGTTTCGACGTGGATAATATCACACCATTGGATTTTGTCATAACCTAATGTACAGAAAGACCATTTAGATCTATTTTCTTTTCAATAGTTTCACTTGTTTATTTATAAAATCCTTTGAGCTATAATTTTGGGTCAACTTCCACTTCGTCAACTCTTCTTTATGAGTGAGATTTTGTGATAGGTCAAGGTACATACTAACTAGGGTTTACAAAGGGGTGTTTTTATAGCTCTAGAATCAGTTACTGTGAGCCTTTATAACTCTGTTACCGAGTTAGGTACAATTCTGCTAGGTTTGGAAGAATATCACTGCTGTTGCAAGGGATGTTGTGGGAAGCTTCTGAGTGTCAAATACTCAGTTACATCTATATCTCAGGGGACGTAAATCGGGCAGTGATAGGATATACTTCATTTAATAACCAAGTTTTCTATCTGCCGATTTCTATCATTTCACCATCTTTTCTCTCAGCAAGTACTGCTATTCTGTTCTCTCTTTTGTTCCTGATTTTATCTCATTTTATGTGTCCGTTAATCCTTGCAACATAAGCATCTATATAACATTGTTCTTTGTCTGCTCTTTACAGCTCATCATTCAGTCAGTACCATAAATCATTGTAGGTTATTTGACATTGGGTTTATTGGGATCTTGAAATCTTTTGTGATGAACTAGAAAATGTTCTTCGGATTTGCACAAATTGTTTGAAATTCATTTATTTCTTGTACTAGGCTTGTTTTGGTTTTGGCAGTATTGTATGGTCCTGGAATATGGGTATCCGGTCCTTATAGGAGCATACAATCCTTAAATATTGCAAAAGTTGTGGAAGATTTTGATCCTTTTTTACAGGTGGGGGGAATTGCTTCTCATCATATTTAATGCTGGGTATTTTCAACATTGGGAATAGATTATTCTTGTTTGCGTGCGCAAATTCAGGTAGTTGATGTATAATATTTCACTAACAAAATTTAAAAGTGAACATAAAGCTCTCTGTTCAGCTGGTACCTCCCTGACTTGGATCAAACCACCAAACTTAGCAATTGCTAATCACACTGTCAATTGTTTTCTTAATATTTGATTGTGAAAACAAGCTATTTGTTGCACCACATCAGAAGCGAAGGGCAAGGAACATGCTGAACCTAAACATCCTAAACATGAGAACTGTTTAACTTAACTTTATGCTCCACTGGATCACTAATTCAACGGAATATTGTTTTTCATTCCCCACTTTCTTCAGGACACTGGCCCCTTTTATTTCCTGTTATAGAACTTTGTAACATGGGATTTGGTGCTTGAAGTTATGTATAGATGGTTGAGTAAAACATGATTGAGTTGCTAGCTCTAAATCTTGTTAAAGTTTGTCATGATTTGAACAATTTATCTTGATTTGCAAGATTTTTGTTGCTATACTAATCTGATTTCTATAAACTAAATATAGGGCAATTTCTTCCACTTTTTTGCTTTTAAAACCAATGTTTAAAACTGATTTTGCAGAAGAAGTAGTTTTAAAAACAATGATTTTTAAACAATGTTTTGAATTATGGGATTCCAACATTTTTTAAAACCATTGATTTGGGATTCAAACACATTTATAAAATCAATAACTGCCTAAAAACCGTAATTCTCTTGTTAATAATCTAGTTAAATACCGTGAGGATTGCATATGTTCATTCTAGAGCGGATGTAATTATCCATGTGTCTGTTCCCCAAGGACCAAGGCAACAAGAACATGATAAATGCTATTAAACATAATAAAAAGCTAATATCAGTTGATCAGGATTCACTTTTTGAGAGCTAATTTTCTCTCGCTGCTTTGAATGCTAATGTTTTGCTCAATAATAATTTATACACTAGTTGAATATGCTTGTTTTAGATTTTTGCAGAAGATTCAACATGCATTCGATCTTAATTTGGACGGAACAAGCCTTAGATATGTAGACTGAACTTTGTTTCATTTTGGGCCGAGTGTAGGGATTTCTGGTCTTGTGGAACTGAGTTCAAACTAAAGAATATGTTCTGTATTTTCATGGCTTATGTGAGCCTTTTTGTTTGATAATCGGCTAGATAGTCACAAAAGGCACACATACTTGAAATTTATGTGCATTAGCTATAGATATGCTAGTGCATTAAACCCTTCTTTTTTGTGACACTTCACGGATTTTTTTCCTTTTGGGTTCATGATAGAGTAAAAAACTATGACCGAATTAATTTTATTAAGAACGTTCCTGAACTTTTAAGAGGTCCGAGTCTCTCCTCTCCCCCAATTCCTGGACAAATTCCCACATAATTAATCACACCTCTCTCAGTCGTCTTCCTATTTATATAACATCATCAGCCACTTAAGTAACCACTTGATTCTTCCCAATTCTCATAACTATAACTAAGGGCCCTCAACTAACAGGACCTATCAAGTCACTTCTACGATATTTTTTGGGGGTAATCTATAGTTTTGTTATTGGAGTTTGAATGGGATGCTTGTGAATTCAATATAAGATGCGTTATTTTTAATTGAGCTTCGATTGGAAGTAGGAAATTCTTGTTCGGTTAGTAGTATTCGATGAACTGTCCATGGATATCAAATAGTCACTTATCTGTCATAAGTGATCGTTCTTTAACTCTTTAGTAATTATCGTATTAGTAAAGGAGCTCAAAAATGAGTACTGTCTCTGGTTGGGTATGCGTAAAGAGTTCCCCTTTATTTATGATGGATATAAACTTTCTTCTTTGACTTTTTAGCATTTTCCCTAGTACCTAGCTGGTGTACCAGTGTAATGATGCCTCTTTCTTATTTTGTTTTATTTAGTAGTAGTTGTTGCTATTTGTAAGTTCTGAGCGTTGCTTAGTTAGTTCCCTCTCTTGATTTGGTGTCTTTGTTGTAATCTGTTTTTGTATTTTATTAGAATTAGAATGAGGCTGAATTTTTGCATCTTCAGCCTTTTTGCTTTTATCCAGATTTTTTCTAAATTATCATAATTATAAATGCAGTTGGAATATGCTATACATTACGCTAAAATAAATAAAAAATTGAGAAACACATAACTTTGTGAAAACAAATTTTGATTATTAAGGATTGACATTATTTCATATTCTAAGTTGACCGCAGATTGAAGGAGAATAAACAGGAACAGAACAACCTGCAGAATTACTCGATCTAGGTCCCACAAAAACAGTCATGGACAGACGCACGAACACCACCAGGCCAATAGCGTTGTCTTCGCCTTCCATCACTGCCACCACCACCATAACAATTGAGAACTCTGAGCCATCAACCTCTTCATCTCAGCACGAACAACAGCAACCAGAAGTACTTTTCCTCCCCCTAAATCGCAAGAAGAAAAAGGTTAGTTGGAAAGAGGGCACTGTAGACAATGAGTTTTTGCAGAAGAAGAGTTCCAAGAAGTGCTGTATCTTCCATAAAGAGAAGCCCTTTGATGAAGATGACAGCGATGAAGATGAACATCCCTCTGACGAACGCCCTCACGGTAGTGGGTTTTGCTGTAAGAATCATGATGAGGCTGGCCCAAGCAGCTAGAGAACTGATTGATCTGAGCGCTCATTAATCAAACCTAAAAACATATTTTGTAGAGTAAATGATGAAATCATTGAACTTAGTTTTGCAACTCAAGAATTATTTAATTTCGGTTGCAATTATAAAATTACGACATTGAAACTAGAGGATGTTCCATTTAAATTTGAGTGTCTCAAACAATTGCCAGTTTAGTAGTGAAAAATAGTTTCACTAATTTTTTGTCATAATTGCACTGTTTGAAGAATAACAAAAATATTTGGTATCGAAAAGTGTGTTAATGAATGTTATCAGAGTATAATTTGTAATAAAAAAAATTATATTTATGAATTAAAGTTCTGCTAATATTGAATAGAAAAATTGGGTATATTGCTTTTTTTATTAAAAGCTTTTCATTTTTCAGTCTTTTGATTTTGTAGCGTGATATTTTTCGTCATTGGTGTTGATTGTCGTTAATAACGTTAATAATATGATACAATGATTTATTCATCATTTGTTATGTGAATTTAGAGAGATGAGATGGTTTTATGATAGTTTATTGAATTTGTTTAACTCGTTAAACAAAATAAGTTTTGATTATCCAACACAATTGAGTTTGGGTCTTTGACAAATTGTGTTAGCATTAAACAATCTGCTTTACATATAATTTAAGACAACATCAATAGTTAATTTAAGAAAATATATAAGGCATAAGAAGAATATTATGATAAGATACAAATTTAAGTTGGAAATTTTCATAACATTCTAAAAGTCATCAACGATTGACTTGTTCCAAGAAAATTCTTGACACAACAAACAAACTTTTCTGTTGTGTGATAAATTTTGTTTTGTCAATAAAAATGTATTTAGTATGAAAGCTACTTTAAGCGTAGGAAGTGCAAAAGAGATTTGTGTCAATTATAAAGGCTTCCAACCTCTCATATATTTGATAAAAAACAAATTAGCACTTAAGTCACAATGGTCATCAATATTCTATAGATAAAAAGTTTTACAACTTAGAACCAACTAACGGCCTTATGTAATATGTAAAATCATGATTTATATTGTATGAACATTTACTTCGGTTATCGTGTGTTAGATAAAAAAAGAATTCATCTTATACACTATTCAAGTCTAGTGAACTATTGAGATCAATCATTCTTCTTTGATCGGTCGGATGTATCATATTTCAGCTTTCCTCCTTGCAAACTCTTTCCTCTACTCTACTTGTTTTATCTCTAAGTCTTCTCGTAATCCAGGATGGTACCTGCAGAAGGCACTCTAACACTCAAGTCAGTAATGATATTCGACACTCGGTAGTCAGAACATTGTATATGGGTGACGTACCTCGATCGTGGAATTTGTGCTATTTATATTATTTTAGTGGGTCTTTCTTATTGGGTCAGATTAGGGAGGTGAACCATGTTTAGGAATACATTATATAGCTCTTAATCATGGATTAACTTCATTGACTCTGCTAAAACGTAACTGGATTCGTGTTGTCGATCAGCCCATTGATGAGACCTTGACATCGGTCGGCCAGTGATAGGAATCGAGACATGTGATCAGTTGTACTCACCGGTATATACACGAATTAGAAAAGATGCACCACTTTTGTAAAATCTTCTTTATGTGAAGATCTCTCTCTCAAAGAATATTTATTTGTATAAATTATTTTTTTTTAGAGCTTTTCTCATATTTTTTATATCCAAAAATGATAGTAGGAAAATATTAAAAAAAAGCTAAAAATAGTTCAGTGAAAATAATATTTGTATATTTTTTTTTTAATCAGAGGAGATAAAGAAATAATAAAGAATGACTTTGTATATTCGTTATAAGCCTAAAATTGTATAGAAAATACTTGTAATAATTTTGAATATAGTTTCATGTAAAGAATTGAATATTGTCGGTATAAAAACCAAGTGCTTATTACTTCTTCTATTACACTTGTATATATTTTTACTTTCATCCAAAAGTTTTTTTTTTCTAAAACTTTTTTATGAATTTCTTATAAAAAATAGACGATCAGGTCGTCAATTTGTTCCCTTACAAAAAATCTATTAAAGCATTTTTAAACTTTGTTCAACCATTCCTTTTAAAGCTAATAATTGTTTTTTTTTAAGTCTTGGTGTCCATCAAGATCTTCGTCAAAAAGTGGCAACTCATTCAAAACATGGTATAAGTTCCACTTGACATTTCTCATTGGTGATGCCACTTCACTATTTGACGACATCATAGCAATAATAGACTTGGTGAAGAAGTCTCACGAGTTGGCGGGGTGGGATTTGATTCTAATAAAGAGATTTTGGTTAGTATTCAAGTCATCATGTTTTTTACTAAAAAAATTTATTGGCTACAAGATATTATGTTGATTGAGCATTCAAATACTTATTCCAAGAAATGTGATTAATTTCATCTAACCTCATTAACTAAAAATAACATTTTGAAAAGTTGAGGTCTAAAAAATTAAGTATTGTTAATAGTAGGAGTAAAGAAAATAGGTTCCCAATTTAGAGGATTCATGGTGAGATTATTTAAGTTCCACTTCTTTTACGCGGTAAACAGACCAAGTCAAATGTAGTACAGTTGAGGATTGTCGAATCCACATGAAATTAATAATATCATTAGAAATATAACTTTTAAGATGAAGTGATACAAAGATAGAGAATTTTTTGCATATATTTTATAAATAATTAATTGATAATACTTGAATTGTGACTATTGAGTTATATGGTTGGCTAAATAGGGCACAAATACATGAATTCGCCTTTTGACCTTATTCATGTTTTATGAACAATCAATGATCGTTCTTCACTATTGAACATTAAGCACGGTATCAGACCCAAGGAGTTTAAATCTCAAATAAAAAACATGCAATTACAAACAACAATGACTCCAAAGATATCACATTGTCATTCAATTTAAACAAGATAGATTTAACAACTCATAATAAAATTTTATAGTGAAAGTTTAAGTATCAAAAGCTAAGATACAACAAGCATGGATCCCTAAGTGTTGTAGGCCAGCTTAGGCTTCAAAATCCTTTTCTCCAAAGATTTGTATTCATTTCCTTTGAGGCTTTGGTCTAATAGCCTAATTGATTATGAAGTTTAGTCTTTTTGAGCCTAAACAATTAGAAGCTCTCTATATTTTCCTTTTCCTAGATCTCACTTGATCCTTTTAATGGCTCTTAGTGTTTTATCTCTCAATGCCTCTTGTTGCCTCTTGATTTCTCAAGGCCTCTCAATGGCTCTTCCTTTTGATGCTTTTGAACAATGTCCCAAGGTCCCTATTCATAGAAATTTTCAATGGGATTCATCATTCGCTTAATGGATTGGCTCAAGCCCATTTCATGGGATTCATAAAAAATCTTTAGGCTTCTTCGGATTCCCAAAGTAAGAGATTTATCAGGGATTCGTTCCAAGCTTAGTCCAACTCTGACCTTTCTTAACCATGAAGCAAAAATTGGCTTGGCTTAGGCTTTAAGCGAAATTCTTTTGTTCCTAAACTTGGTGCAAGTTGGCTCAATACCTTTTTAAGAGAATTTGGGCTTTCTTCATAATTAATGATTCTATTCGCTCAACCCTTTCGAATTCGCTTAACATTTTCATTTGTGGATCTTTTTTACTGTTATGGCCTCAATCTGATTAGCGAATGTAGAGGCGCTCCGCATTTTGAGTGTTTTATCATGACTTTCTTCTTTAGACTCAATCCACTAAGTCATTTTTCATGCAGTAGGCGGATTGACTCATTTTGTTTCATCATTGTTTGCTTTGTTTTTTACATTTTTCTGCAAGATTTCTGCATATTTCCTCTTTTCTTCTTTGTCTTTAAGCGCAACTGGAGTTGGGGAGCTTTCACATGTTGTTCACATGTTTTTGAACATTTTCTATATAAATTGCATGTTTATTGATCTATGATTTGTTTTACAATTTGACCCTTATCAAGGACTAAAAACATATTTAGGTCTTTAATATGTTTAGAGGGCCAAGTTTAGAAGGAAGTGAATAGAGTTAATAAAAATGCTTACATTGGGCTTAAGGAAGCCTAAGTGTAACACTAGATAGCTCACACTACCTTATTCTAACCATATTCTATTCTTGACCTAAATATAAGGTCCAAAACCTACACTACTTGACCCAAATATTTGGCTCGGTTATTTTATGTTACTAGGCCCAATACATGACTCATGAAATCTTAAAATACTTTATACAATTGTTTAAGCTAAAGTTTGAACCAAAACTAATGTTGACTAGTCTCTTCTGAAGTCAGTCGAAACTCAAGTCTTCTTGTGTTCTTTTGATCAAAGTTCTAGTTAATGTTTTGATGACTTGGAGGTCTCCTTGGATATGCTTCACATTCCTTTATCCTAGAGTTTTCCTCTTGATTGGGCCTACAAAGATAAACAAAAGTCCAAATAGGCCTATATTTGCAAGTAAGACTATAAATAGACTTTAGGCCTTCATCCTCCTTATTTTGTGGTTGGACGATTTCCATTAAGAAGTCTCGTCATTTACCTCTGGTTGGACCATGTCGCGTTAGTTCTCATGACTTGTTTGGGGAGGTAGGATTGGTTTTACCTACCCCATGGTAGGCGCCAGAATATTCTAGTTCAAAGTTTAAATGGCTTCAATTTAGAGCATTTCATAATGTCCTCGAAATCAAAATTTTCTTGTATTTATAAGGAGATCCACTCTAAAATTTAGAAGAAAATTAAAAATTACTATTAAATTTGTTCCTAGATCTGTGTAGATTAATCTATAAACGATCAACAATTTAACTACCCCAATTAAGATTTAGGGTTTTAAAACTAAGTTGAGGAACATTGAATCTTTAATCAAACCAACCATAAGGAATCATGCCATGATTATGATATTCCTACTATACATTAACCCTCAATTATCCAAAGTAAAAAGAAAAGTTTTTGAATGTTTTTTTTACACAATAAAAGTCAATTGGACTCTAATTGATTATGTTGTAAACTTTACAACACTTTTTTCACGATCTATATTTATTTATATATATAAAGGGGATTCTCTTTCTTAACTACTCTCAATTTTTTTCCTATTTTATCCTTATATCAATATATTTAATTTTATTACTGTATTATGGTCATTGCGTCATTTCCTATTTTTTATAAAAATATTAAAACAGTTATCATAAGCAAATATTTTTTTGTTTTGAATTTAATTTTCTGAGATATATCTCCATTTCTTCAATTTTCGTGAATGTTTTCCAATTTGAATTTTTGGAATTTTATCATCGTTTTTTCTCTCTTCGCTCTTACTTTATCTCTCTTCTTCCTCAAATTTCAAGAAACTCAATGAGATAACTCTCATGCTCTCTGTGTCTCTCATACTCTTTATGTATCTCATACATACAGATACACATAAATTTATATTTTATTTAAATAAATATAAATATATATAATAATAATAGATATTTATGTTTTATATATAAGAAGTATTAATTATAATTCTTAATGCCTAACCTCAAAAACATTCAAAATGTTGAAAAAAAAGGTTAATTTACCTTAATATTTTTATTACAGTCTTATTATTGTTATCTTGAAATACTATTAGATATTATTATTATGTTATTAAAGTAGGGTTGCAAGTGCTGTGATTTTGCAATAGACTATGATGATTGAAATGAAGGAGTGAAAGTCAATGGGTAGAAAGGAAAGGTGAGATTTTGGAACAATTAAGAGAAAGAAAATCATCAAGAAGTTGGAATTGGAATTGGGAGGGAGTGAAAATGGATTTGGAAGCGGTGAAGAGGTACTTGGAGAAAGGAGTGGGAACATCATCGGAGGTTGATGGGTTACCACCAAGGTTTCTCGAACCCTTAGTAATGAATTCCCTTAAAGTTGATCTCATCCAACCTGGTCGCATTGTCTGTTCCATGAAGATACCTCAACGTTTACTCGTCCGTCCACTCGCTCACGCCTTTGTCTTTTTTCGGTTTTTTATCTTCTCTTTCTAATTCTTTTCTTGCTTTTTGTTTCCGTAGAACGCTGGCAATTCGTTGCACGGTGGTGCCACCGCTGCGCTGGTGGATGTGGTGGGGTCCGCCGTGATTCCCACCGTTGGATACTCAGGTTCCACTACGGGGGTTTCCGTCGAGATTAATGTTTCCTATTTGGATGCTGCCTATGTCGATGTATCTCACCAACTATCTATCTCTTTTGATCCATTTATTTGCTAATTGAATCATCGTTATGGGGTCAGGTTTGGTTTGTGAAATGCAAGTTCTCGTGTATGAATGAATCATCTTTGGTCTTTCCTCTTTGGATGTCTGTCACGTTGCATTGAATTGAGTATCTTGAGAGTGCTGTGAGAAGAACATTAGTTTAGTATGTATTCGGGGTAAAGAGAGTGGAAGGGATGTGGGTTTTGAATTTCCGAGATTTAGTTGCTGAAATGCGTTGTTTTGACCAAACATGTTGCTCAAGTTCTGGACTTGGCCACCTTAACTTAACTTCTCTTATGATTTGGGAATTGTTTTGCAAATGAGTATTTCTGTCTTTTCTATGTTAGAGTAAGTGTGGGTGAGGTATGTTGGTTATTCTTTGAACTATTGCAATACCAATCTGATTGTATCAAACATGCATTTGGAGGAGTGGAATTTAAGGAGTTGTTTTAGTGGTTTCTGATAATGGATGTAGCGCAAAAATATTACTTCACTAATAATAATAATACTATTGAATTGTTATGTTAGGAGGAGATTGAGATCGAGGCCAGGGCACTGCGTGTAGGGAAGGCTGTTGCTGTTATAAGCGTAGAGTTCAAGAAGAAAAAAACAGGCAAAATTTTTGCCCAGGGGCGTCATACCAAATTTCTTCCTCTTTCCAGTAAAATGTGAAGGAATATGCACCCAAAACAAACGGTTCAAGTTCAATGTTGTCTCGCCCTTCTATAGCCAATATATCAAAGTGTAACTTCTGATTATGTTTCCTCCACCATGTCATGCAGTTACTTCACTACCTTGAATTTTCTGTACCAGTTCTGGTTGTTATATATGCTCGAAGTTGTTCTCCAGCTTTTGATTTTGAATCTTATAGTTTATGCATATATTTGACCTCTAGAAAATAATTTTTACTTCAATCTTCCTTTAGTGATGGATTCATAAACGTTGGCCTATCTTGTCTATCTAGTGGGACAAGGCTCGCTTTTTATTGGCCTTCTCGGCTGTTCTATTCCAATTCTATTCCTTTTGAAATGACTAGAAGATTATCGAACGTAACACTTGTTGTTTGCACTTCATTATAGCCATATTATAATTTACTTCTCTCGTTTTATTTTATACAAATTAGCTTGTACTCCTGGTCCATTTGCAACAATTGTTTCTATTGATCGAGTAACTCTTGCGAGATTCACTTTTCAGTGGAAAAACAAACCAGTTAAACAGACATTTCCTTGTCATTGTTCTCACTCTTGTTTTAAGGTTCTAAAGCATAAATTCTTAATTGATTGTCATCATTCTGCGTGTGTAAATGGTAAAGTGAACATATAAAGCCGTCCAATTCTTTTCTTTTCTAAAACTATACATGTATTGTATCATGAAATGGATCACCATACAGGTACTGAAGGTCATTTTTTAAGCATGGGTCTATTCATAAATAGAAGTTTTGGTCAGGCTACTCAAGTTGTTCATAGTTACCAAAGCTTTTCTTGTTCAAAATTTCATCACCAAATAGTTATTTAAGGTACAATTATTTAATCAGACCCATGTCCTATAATTCCCAGAGCATCTCTGAAGTTGAGCGTGCTCCTCATGGTTCGCCTGCCGATTCCTCCGTTTCCCTTTCTCATCATGGCAGCAAATTCCCCATAATCTATCTGTCCGTCCTGCAGAACAAATCTTCCATTAACCCAACGAACACTGCAACAACAGACAACCTCTAGATAGCAGGACAAAAACGAATACTTACGTTGTCTTGATCAATTTCCTTGACAATTTCATCAATATGGACATCCTCCAAACCGAAATCCTTACAAGCCTGTTGTATCTCATCAATGGTTATGTAACCACTTGCATCTTTGTCAAAATAGGAGAAAGCTGACACCAGATTTTCCTCTCTCTCCAACTTATTTAAGTGGACAGTAGCAGCAATGAATTCACCATAGTCAAGTGTCCCACTATTATCAATATCTGCCTGTAACACGCAAGATCATAGATATCGTTCAACAGTTAAATATTGAAGCCCAAAAAAACAGCACAAATACTAAAAGTGGATTAATCCATGGACAAAAGCAAATGGTCTTACTGCATCCATGAGATCCTTGATTTCAGACTCCATTAGATCAGATCCTACCCGCTTTAAGCCTTCTTTTAGCTCATCAAATGTTATAGTTCCACTGTTATCTGCATCAATCATCTTGAATAACTCCTTTAGACCACCAATTTCTTCCTCAGAGAGCCTCTCCGCAATAACCTAGAAGTGAAGCATACAAAATTGTAAATGTCACAGTATTAGGCTTTGGCATGGAAAACTAGGAATGGATTTTAACTTCCCATTCAAGACGAGTTCCTGATAGAGTTCGAAAATCAAGTCATTAAGGAAAAGCTTAAAAACTTGAAAAAAATAAATACTCAACCTAAGAAACACAATTATGGCCCAAGGCTGGGAAGAAAGTGACCGCAATTCATGTTTGTTGATTTATGACAATTCAATTGAAGCACAACATAGAAAATTGTCATTGATAAAAATATATCAGAAAAAAAACTGACATAAAGAAACAGTTTTAGATAATAATCATGCCAATTCTAAAACAAGGTCAAGTTCCTTCAGAATTGAAACCCTGCAATCCACATCTTCCAATATTAAGGTTAATGCATGAAAATAATACAAGTGTATCAGGTTGGATGCCTTTGATCCATATCGAAAACTCGTATATGATGGAGTTCATAACAGAGAACCAAAACTAAAAGAAATCAAAAGTATATCAATGAAATTCATCTAATTGATGACAGCTGCTGATAAAAGACATTACAACACAATGTGGCTGCTCCACTTCATTCATATATCGGATCCTGGTTCTAATGTATGCATACTATGCCCCTTGGTCTTGCTTTGGTGATAAGGGTGGTTAAGACCCTGAGCAAGATTATTTTGTGTTTCTAACAACAGTACAACGTGTACATACAAAAAGCCATTAATCATATTCACCGTAAAAAGCTTCTTCAAATTCAAACTTTGAAATGTTCCCATAGTGATAAAGATTCAAAAACTCTCTGTCCAAACAGATGTCCAGTGATCCTTTGTGAGAATCTAATGCCTATCGAAACAAGTTGCATTCCTGCAGGCAAAAGCACGCTCATATACCAAACATGGTATCCCTACGGCCATGTAAGACAACTTAGGCTTCTCGCTCATAAAACTTCAGAGAAAATTAAGAAGCTCTGGCATCGTTATTGTTGAATGAGGTCATGCATTTTATTAACCTCTAGAATGAAGAAACCTTTCAATGAATGTACATGAAATTCACAAAGGATTTCCTGATGATCAGGTAGCAACAGTTTGCCATCAGTTTCGCCAGTGGCGGAACTTTTATAAAAAAAATTGAGGGAGTCCAGAATAATAAAAAGAACAATGATTCTTAATAGAATTTATTGTAAATGTTTTTCTATCAAATTCTTCTTTCTATTAGACCAAAACTAAATAAATAAAAAAATTAAAGAGATTTATACTAATGCTGTACCAAAATATAAAATAATGACAACTCATACAACATCAAATG
>Ga0123341_1000285_pt1 | contig 27907 bp, 16 predicted proteins | sample Turbeapinknodule_FD_89959 | JGI IMG/M metagenome (GOLD analysis project Ga0123341, IMG submission 89959) | Root nodule microbial communities of legume samples collected from Mexico - Turtle bean Mexico pink nodule | ecosystem: Host-associated > Plants > Roots > Nodule | place: Mexico: Nepantla...
ATATATTATTAAAATAAATAAACTTGAATTATATTACAATTCATGGTTAAATGATATTATAATTGAAAAAAAAGAAGTATATACGCACACAAAACTACTAATTAAAATAAAATAATGTTGCAGTAGTTAGTTGATGTGTTAGTGATCATTCTTATCTATTTAAGAAAGATTAACTAACTCTGAACCTTTTTATTGATTGATTGGAGGTATTAAAAGCAATAATAGTAAATGAGTTTTAGGCACATATATGACAGAAGCCATCCACCATGTATCTAGTTTAGAACTGTAAATAAAAAGTGATATGATGATAAAGATTATGCTACATGCATATGCATTAACTTTCTAACAACTGCTTGAGTAGTGATTATGCTGGTGAATGATGAGTGGAAATTATGAGGATTTCTTTATGAACAGAAGAAGAAGGGGGAAAAAACACTAAAGGTATGAGGGGGGCCATGCCAGTAGCACACCATGCTACTGCTAGAAGTGTTTAGTTACTGTGACATTTCAATGCTCATATGAGAAGGTGGTTATGGATCTAGAGCCCTAAAACTCTCGTCTGCATATAATTAATGTGGTGAAGAATTGTAGAAGGGTAATTATACACAGAATGTAGCAAAGTTGATGAATCATGTTGTGTGGTTTGCATGCACAAACATAACAGGGTTAAAGGGCTTCTTTTTTTAGTCTTACTTTGTTCTGTTTGTTATAAGAAGTTAAAATAAGTATGCATGTTTTTCTTTTAGAAAAAAATGACCAAATATAAGTTTCTTTAGGGTTTTTATGAAATTTAAATATAATAATTTAAAGAGTCTAAAAAATTATATCATTAATTCGTTTTTTTTTTTTAATTTCAAGGCTCACTCTAAATTTATAACATGAAAGATATGGTTAAGTTAGATGTTTCGGACGTGATTTTAATTATTCCTATTTAGAAAATGTGTCTACTGATTTGATATTGATAGTGAATGTTTTGATTCAAATTTTTGGTGTAGTTATAGTTAGTTAAACATATTTTATCTTCTGGTCTCTTAAATATATAAAAATCATAAAGAAGTGTAGTATTACATTTTCCAATAAAAAGGAATGAGTTTTAATTCTTCAATAAAAAATTCGTTACAGTAGCAGCTAACATTTTCTTGAATTATAAAAAATTAGTTCTACAAAACTCTAATGATATGTTTTGAAGATAGAAAGACAAATAATACATACAGATAACAACGTATAAGTTTACTTTCTTTAGTTGAAGATAAAATGGAAGAAACAAAAGTGGACTTCAAACAATAAATAATTTTTTAATACACTTAGCACATTTCTTTCCATCATTTTAAGTGAAACGGTATCTCTCTTGAGAAAACATCCTTTCCATCCCTTTCTTTCATTAAGAAGCTTTTGTGAAAAATAAATGCTACTCTTCCGAAAAGTTTCATAATAGAAGAAATAGAGAAAAGAAAATGGAGAAGCCGTTTCCTCATATCATGCGTCGCCATTACTGCAGTGAAGAGTGTGGGAGCTAAAAGACTTGATCCAGACATTTTTTACCGACTGGGGAATATTATTAACAGTTGTTCCTCTGCATGACATTTCCGTAAAAGAAACTATCAAGATTACTTGAATTCAGAGAGTCATGAAAAGCCACAACAAAATATGCAACTCACGTACAAGTTACAACCAGCATATTTTGTTGTCCAACACAAGAAGTATATTTTGTACACCTCACAACAAATAATAGTGGAATACTACATTTGCAAAGGATCTGTGCAGCATATAGCCATTGCAAGCGATACTTGACTACAACAAAATTATAAATATACAACACTTCAAGTTACAAATTTACAACAATATCCTAAACAAAATCGTGATAGGCTTCATTTACATCGATAACAAATATTGTATGATTGAAATTGCAATCATATACATCTCTCAAATCATAGTTAAGAACTAACAACGAATGAAGCTCACTGAATCAATATTTGTAAACACCTAATCCGTGTACGCCGGATGAGGAAAAGAAAAATACAACCCAGAAAATATGAAGGCGTTGTAATTTTCATTCTAACATCTACAAAATAATATTTTATTCTCTATCACTTGTTGAGCATTCGGTTTTTAATTTTAATTCGAATTTTTGGACCAGTAGATGTGCCTTCAGATGGATCCGGTTTGATATCAATCTTTTTGGTTTCTAATTTAGAATTAAATCCGCTGGGCTCAACAGATTTAACCTGTCTAGCAACGTCCACTAAAGCTTCCTCTTTCTTACTCGACAAGTCTACAGAGGATCTCTTCGCTTCATCACTCTGAAGTTTTGCCATTTCTTTTTCCCGTCGTTTTTTCTCCTTCTTTAATCGTTTTCGCTCCAAATATTCTGGATCATCATGGTCTTTATTACTTTCCCGTTTTCGTTTCTTTTCCTTGCTTTTGTGCTTTTCCTTGCCACGAGCAGAAATTTCTTTACCTAACGATTCTCCATCAGGATCAAATCTTGCAACTGAAAGAGTTTGAAGGCTGGCATATCGTCGTGCATCCGCATCTACATTGTTATCCTGGATAATACTGGACGATGACGGATCTTCAGGCTGAGGTTGTGAATAAACTATACTTGAATCAGCAGTGCACTGAAGTTCTTTGACCAATTCATCACCGTCACTCAAAAATTTAGCACTACCAATGCTAGCAGTCATGCGCGAACCACGATCATGCCAAGAATTAACTTCATCTATATTGTGATTACTGATGCTAAGAGTCTCGGCAAAATTCCTCTGCGGTGCATCTACAGAAACTGAACTGCTAGCTCCATGATCCATTTCATTACGACCACCTAAAGAACGTTCAACCACTTGATTATCAGTATCAGCCCTACTGGTAGCAGAAGATTGTTTGACCTTTATTTTAATGAGCCTCTTTCTTTCATGGCTATTCGATACAGTATCTGCTTCCTTGGAAACTTCAATTGGAACTTCCATTGGTGCTTCCTGTGGAATTTCAGTAAATCCCTCTTCAGCTTTCTCTAGGGTCGCTTCCTTTAGAAGAGCTTCAATGTGCTCCTGCGGTGGAGCTTCAGTAGGTTGGTCCTTAGAAGCTTCGTAAAGTGCATCGCTCAAACCATCCAGGCCAAGATTTGGTGTAGGGTTTTGGGTAGAGCTTGGCAGATCCAAAGGTTTACTATCCGAATCAAGAACAAAAATGTTCTTCTGATAGTTACAAGCTTCTGTAAGACTCATATGCAACGTTCTATTTTCCCTGGGAATCCCATGAAGAGTTGGTGGTCTGCAGACAAAGAACCGAATAGAGTCAATAAAATTTCGTTTTTCAAATACAGACAAAAGCTGAAGTGTAAATATAAACACGTTCAGAACAAAGCGTGTTCAGAATCAGCTAAGCTTGTTAAGAGAATCTTAAATTTTTGCAAAAATAGCAGCAAAGTGAAAATGGTTACTGACCATAAAATATTAAGACTTGATTAAACTGAGAAAATGTTTTGTTTTCATCAATAATTAAAAAAAGTATCACATTATTTTCATTTTACTTCATGTTACCAAAGACGTGAATATCAAATGAAAGAAACAAAAAACCGTTTCACCTTCCCTTGTAAACAGAATAAGTAACATTTCTGTAATTATTTGGTAACATCAAGAAATAAAAACAACATTCTGCAAATAAAACAGGCCATTATATTCTAGATTAGATTCATTTCATACGGAACATTATCAAACTAAACCAGAAATAGTAAACAGCTTACGTAAGTACCTCTCTAATTGCATAAATTTAAATCCTAAAGAATCATAGTTACTCTCAAAACGTTTGCCAGAATTTATACTATATTCAAATTCCATAATTGGACAAAATATACATAGGTAAAAAAGGTAAATAGAGGGACTAAGACCAATAAAGAAGTTCAGTTCCTAATAAATTATTTCCAAAAGCTAAATGAAACAATTGGAGAATTAAAAGTCACAAATGAACTGCTTTTGTTTTAGCACGTAAATGCAATATTCACAGAATACATTAGTTAAAAAATAAGCAAGCTCGCATTTCATTTCAATAAGAAACATATACCTTCTAGCAATTATTTGTAGTATGCAGAACAGATAATGCCGGAGAAAGACATTATTAAATGCAGTACGCCCTTCCAGTAAATTAAGCATAGAGACTAGAGTTTGGCTTGTAATTTCCTCATCTGAATTCAATCCATCCCTCATCTGACATAGCCTCATAACATGGGTGGCTAGCTTTAACTGCCCTGCAATCAAGAAATGAAATTTTATTACATAAAAAGGGGCAAGTAAAGATGGAAAAAGGGGGAAAGTAAATATGAAAATGAAAGGAAAATATAGAGACAGGCTTGATTCTTTCAGAAGGTTGTCCGTCTTAAAAAAAAAAGATAATTATGTGCCGCAAGATGAAACTTGTTTTGGGATTGGGGGATCAAAACTAGTTTGACGAATTTCTCCATAAACCTATCTAAAGGAAAAAAAAATAAGAAAAAAAATGAATTTGGACTTCTTTGAAAGCTAAAATTTAAGCATAAGTTAAAAATAAAAAATTAGAAAAATTATAAAGAGTGTTTCTGCAAATTAGTTCATGCATAAGCCAATTTTATTTTTAGTTTGTGGAGAAACTAATTTCTATTTTTTTCTTCCTAGAAGGAACTTACGGAGAATCTCGTCCAAACAGACCCTAGGTTTATTCACTATTTTTTTCTTATTCTTACTATATAGAAACCTTTTAATATCAAGATTTAAACAATAATTATTTTAGACAACTATGTATGTTATAAAACTTGTCCAACTTAATAAACATTTATATAAATATTTTATTTTTAGCATTCTGAACCAATTTCTTGGTTTGCCACGCATCTATAGATCTGCCGCTAGGGAAAAGATTTACAACCTCTTAAGGAATTCTCCTCCTCTAAGTACTTGATAAATAAAAGCAATGCTGAATCCATGCCCTTGCAGTGGAATTCAAGATCAAGGAGTGCTCTACTTGCTTCAATTCGAACTTGCCACAGTGTCTTCAAGTCACGAAAAGGCTTTACAAGTTCATAAACTCGATCCTGAAGTAAAGATGAAGCCATTAGAATCTTTGTGCCAAACTTTGAACGGAAGTTTGATGCTCAATAACAAGGTACTTACAAGAGGAATGAACCCCGAAAGCTTTAAAGCAATCTGGGTCAATGTTCGGATACAACTGATAGTCAGGATTCCATTGTATATTGGCATGAGACTAGCAGAAGAGACATTTCAGAAATGTAAATATAGTTGCAAGTAAAATTGATAAATCCACTAGAGTAAGCAATGCATCATTTCACCTATCAAATTGTAGAAGCCGGTCAATGCGTTTGAGAAGTGATGACAACAGGAGAATACTCTGTCAAAAGTTTGAATCAGAAAGAAGCCTAATACTCAAATCAGTTTGCTAATGGATAAGATTATCTTCAAGGGAGTACCAACCATATTAACAACAAATATTAGTTAACAACTGTTAAATATATATATATATACACACACACTTCAAAACAAGCAACCTTTGCATAGTTGTAATACAAATGGAAATTGCACAAGCTAAAAATCGCACTTTCCACCAACAAATTATCAAATCTCAATACTTCATATTCAACTACTAAAGTTTTAGCTAATAGAAAGGTACTTAAGGAGATTTGGTACAAATGAAAGTAAATAAACTCAGGAAGCTCACAACAGTATATTAAATTATTAATTCAAGTAACCAAGAATATAGGAAGAGAAAAATAGATTATGAACCTGTTGCCCAAACTCAAGCTCACCAACTGATTGGACTAATGCAGAAAGCCAGAAGACATCTGAGTAGGGATTCCCATTGTTGTCATTGTACTGAAAAAATACGAGGATAAAATACATGATCCCCAAAGCTGATTATGCAACCTCTATATAGCTAAAAGCTAGAAAACTTCCCAATAAAAGTAATCCCGCTAGCCAACCAACATATCTTCAATCAATAGAGTAGTGATGTATGGAATGAGCAATAAAAAATAGTGCAATATTACAAGTACATAAAGGAGCTAAAAACATATATAATCTGTTGATTACCCTTGATTTGGCCAGCAAAAATAGCCATAGAATTATGGAAGATGGCATTGTGGCAAATGGTGAAAGCATGACAACCATGTGAAAAGCATTTATAAATAATTGCAGTTAAAAATACAGAACAGAAACAAAAATGAAGGCAAAACAGAATGTAAAAAATAAAAATACTAGAAAGAATCAGAAAGACAGTGATGTTCACTGAAGGTGAAACCTATAGTTTCAGGCTGAGTAAGGTTTCACAGAAGAAAATAATGAGGTTTGGGTTTGAGAGATGGAGCCACTTGACAAATTAGTGATTTTTTAGTATGGTATATCACAAAATTCCAGAAACCCATTTTAATCAGAATAGCGAAAAAACTTGCTATCACTCGTCCATTGTCTCCCAAAACTGCCATGTTCTTTAACTAATTCAATTAAGGTTCTTAAGAAAGTTAAATTTAAACCTAACTCAACCCTACAAAAATGGTTTGGTAAGGTGAGGTTAACATCCACTTATATATTATAGTTTAGTCATATAGTCGATGTAGAATTTCCAATACATTTCCTCACGTTGAAGACTGAACATCTTGAGCATGGGACAAGGGAGGAACCCAATAATGAGTGACATGATATATTCAACAAACTTAACTAGAATAGGCTCTAAATGACTTGCTATTATCTAAAGAGTGTGGGGTTTAAGCCTAGGTCAAGCCTACAAACCCGGTTTTATAAGGTAAGGTTTGCACTCACTTATGTATTTTATGTAAGATTTCCAGCAAAGGTCATTTCATAATATTATTTTCAATTCAACTAAGTATCCTATCCAACAAAAAACTGTTGATAATTACGTAATTTAATTATTAGCCCACTCACCAAGTAGCTCAGGTGCATTGCAACAGAGAAATTGAAATTATTTGCACACAATTTCTCTTGTAGATTTCTTTCTGTAACCATTATCCATGTAATAAGTGTATCTACAAATATTACACTGCTAATTGATCATTTCACTTGCTCTCAAAAGTTTGCTCCTCAAATCTCACGTTTGATATTGGGAGCAAGTTAACCACATCCTGTTGTGCATGTCAGTCCGACCTTCGTTTAGAATAAAATCTAAGTCTCATGTTTATTTCTCCTCAGACTTCACTCTCAAGTCAGAACCTAAATTCTGGTCTTCAAAAAAGCTGGTAAATAACCCCACTGCAAAATATTTATCAGTCCCCTCACCGCAAATCCTCACCTCCTGCATGAGGGCCCAAGGTTTGTTGCTCAAGAGAAGTGATGATTGGTTTGTAAGTTAAACATTTATCATAATCTAAGCTACACCCTCAATGCTGGTTAGGGAGATTCGTTAAGTGTTAAAAAAATTGGAAATTTGGAATGACTAAAGAATGTAGTAAATCAATACAAATTCTATATGCAATTGTTCAATCTATTTATCTCCAATCACGCAGTCTACATGAATGATATTATCAGAACTCAGCAAACAATATTTATACTGGGATTGAAGTTCAACAGATCTTCTTGTCTCTTCAGTCATTAAAAAACCAAAAACAGGGCCTGCAATTGCTATCCCCTACCTAAGTATGTCCTTGTTTACTCTGCTTCCTATACAATCATTGAAAATAGGAAACAAAGTGAAAACAAGGTGAGCTTTTCATAAGTATTTATGAAAACAGGAAATGAAAAATAATGTTTTTTCAAACTAAACATGTCCTTGTATTTACAACAAGCTGCATGCATTAGACAAGAGGAGTTTTGAAAATTACGTTAGTTATTATATAGGAGTTATAACATAAGAAAAGGATAAGAATTATTAGCCCATCATTTGTCTCTTGTAAATTGTCTTCGTAATTATTATACTAAGTAGTGGTGGTATGTAACCAGCCTGTGTATAAATATTGTTCAGTTGAGTCTGCTTCACTCCGATATTCCCTCCTAAAATCTCAAGTATAACTTGATGAATACAAGACACTATAAATATGTCCTATGAGAATTCACTATTTCCATTTCATGGTTATATCAATGTCACATTAGTTGCTAAGAAAATAATCCATACAGCAGGAAGTAAACAATAACCTTCAATAGCTGTAGAACAAACTCAATAGCTTCTCTTGGGCTTTTCCTGTCAGCGGCTCTAACCATGGCAACAGCATGTGGAATAGCCTACAACAGCCATTTATTTAACCAAAAATGACTTGCCAAGTTTTAGAAGTACATCAATATACAATTATTTGTTATCTATCCAGACGAAGAACATGCATACCAGTTCAGAATTACAATCACACAAGGTAACTTTTAAACATATCATAAACAAGGCACATTCAATATTAACTTGTACCATCGTAAAAGAAAAAAAATGTAAACGATCACAGATAAGGGTCATGTTCATGGATAGCACTATAATTTGTACAAGGGATATTTCATGGATGACATTATAGTTTGTAAAAGGGATATGGGCATCTTAGTTCATGGATGACATTATAATTTACAAAAGGGATATGGGCAGCAAATTTCCTAAGGGTGGAGCAACCACAGTAACAAGCTTCAACATTCCTATAGAGAAAAGACCAAGCAATCACCAGATGATAACACAAACTGTAAGTTTGAACTAATATATATATAGGCCATAATGCACACAAGTTTTAGACACCATAAAACTAGAAGATAGAAGAAATCAAGAGCACACAGAAAGTAGTTTGTAGGAGAGAGGTTAGAAGCATCCTAGGTGTTAAAAGACATATCAGAACCACAACAGCCATTATGAGAAGTTTGTGTCCTTTGCATTGAGACTCAAAATATCACTTCGCATATAATTATACAAGTTCAGAAAATGTTATAATTCCCAAAGCAATCATTTATTCTTTCAGCATATCAGAATGATCATTGTCTCCAAATGAAACCCATCCACTACTGTTTTGTATTTTATTTTCCACAAACCATGGAATCAACATTTTTTAGAAGCTTTAATCATTTGGGTGAACAGGTATAACCAACATAGACATATTCACTCCTACTTAAACCTTTATACAGTATATATCTGGTGCTATTTATTGTATCACGTGATAATTGAGGAAACAAATACCGCCGAGCACACCACACTTACCTCTCTGCTTTCATTTTAACAAGCAATGTACTGCCTACAGAGTAAAGCTACCAAAGTTCAATAACATGGCATGGCATGTACACACTATCATGGAAATCAGACAAATATAGCGCACTAGATCATAAAGGAACATGCATCCATTTACACAAAATTAAACTCCATTAAAAAATTATAAAAAATGAAACGACACTTGATGGAACTCAACAAATATTCAAAACATAATTAATAACAAAAATATTACAAAATCACATCTCATCACATCAGGAGTAACATACACATCCTACCTCCTTGCATTACCTCAAGAACAAAATACTCGGCAAAATCGTGAAAATCATTTGGCCTGGCAATAATAGTACAACAAAAATTGTCACTGGATGTTGCCAAAGTTAAATGAGAAAAGGTGAACAATAATTTTCATAGTCTTACTTTGGGAGTCCAATGTCAGGATCAAACCTCCTACTCTTGTAAAATTTCACCAAATGGAGTAGACCAGAAAAATCAGTTTCCTGTCAGACAATTAAATGATGACATTATTCACATTTCAAAGAATTACACCCATTAACTTCACTGCTACAGTGATACAAATGCAACAAGTAGTAGTCATACATATGGCATCACAGTTATTCATGACAATGAACAACTCTTGAATGGATTTCAAAGTTGTAATGGCAACCAGATGTATGGCATACTTAAAACTTAAAAAGCAATGTTCCCTTTTTTTCTTGAGTACAGATATTTACTACAGCACTGATTGGCAAGTTATTAAAGTCCATCTATTGTATCAAAACCAGATCTAAAATCATTGGTCAAACCTACTTGATTCCCACTATTTAATATGTATCCCACGGGTCTTGAATATAGACAAAAAATAACTAGCTCATACTAATTAAGAAAGTTAATTAGCATCATTTAATAGTACCTATCTCATTTAAAACATAAAGTTCTTTCTTAAACTACCCTTCCTTTGAACTTGATATAAAGAATATAAAAATCATTTGAAATAAAACCTCAACTAAATGAAGGGTATTTTGGGAACAATCTCATAAGATAAACTTTGTTGAGATTTATGTATATTTGGGATAAGTGATTTTTTTTTTATTTGCTTATATTCAACACAGGAGGTATTTCATAAAATTAAATGCAACAAGTAATGTAGCATTTGAATACCTCAGATGCAGAATTTGCCAATGCAAATGCCGCTTCAATCCGTACTCTCCAAAAGGCCTTGAGTTAGAACCAAAAGACTAGAGATATTAATTTCATATTTAAAAGCTACTAATGAAAGCACATTACAGAAAGGAAATCACCTTGGAGTCACTGAGAAAATTGTTTAGGGCATTTACAATTGAAAATGATAGTTGTGGTGATGCCTCAAGGGCTGCAATTGCTTGTGCCTGGGCAATAACATCTTTGTCCTTCTCTAATTGATTGATCTAAATGAAGAAATTAACTATCTATAATCAATAAACATGAATAACAAAATACTATAAATAAAATTATGAAAGATGCAAAATACAAACCACACAAATGAATGAGCATGATTTGTTTCTAAAACAGCCAAGAGAGAGAATGAAGAAGGCTCGAGAGGTGAATGAGTATGATTACAAAACATTGCATCATTGCAAGTTTTATGTAACTGGGTCTTCTAGTTTCCCAATAGAATACAAAATAGTTCAAGAAATAGTTGCATGATATAAAACTGAAAAAGAAACTTCAACAAAGAGAGATGGTTCAGCTAGACACCCAATCTTAATTTTCAAAGAACACTTCATATGAAGTATTCAAACACCACAAATGCTAAAGACCAGAAAAGGAAAGTACTTGCACATTCATTCTAATATAAGACAACAAAGATTAAAAATCTGCAACAGGGTAGGATGTTAAGATCAAATAGCAAGGTATACAACTTGAGCCCCACATCAGAAGAATGACTTCTGGTGTTTGAATTTATAAACTCTTAATTGGACGAAGCTTTTCATATGAGCTGTAAAAGAAGTACCATGAATGGGATAAGGGTTAGTCCACAGCCAGCTTATATAAGCAGTGGAGCATGGTAGGATGCTAGGGTTCAGTTGCAAGGTATGACTAAAGAGTCCCACATTGAAAGTATAGATTCCTAGTGTGGGTTTTGTAGGCTCTTCAATTACAATGGTTAGCTTTTATGATGTGGTTTTCCTAAGATTCTTATCATAGGATAAATAAACTAGTTGTATACACATCACAAATAAAACACAGAAAGAGGACCTAATTAATTGAAACAAGCGGTGCCTCTAACAGCATAGCAAAATTACATCACAATAACCCCAATAAAATCAACTTGATGTAACAATTTATCCTTACCCACATCTGAACTGGTTGGTTAAAATGAACCTCAGCAAGGTACTCCATATCAGGATCTGCTCTGATCCATAATAAAGGCGACTCGGTACTGCCATAACAGAAAAAATGTCAGAAACCAAATCATAACAACGACAAATTAAACCAAAAAAGATATGCAACTGATATATACTTTGACCGCACGTCCATGGAAGGCACGTCACCATTATCATCAGATCCATCATGTTTTAATCCTTTCTTGGGCTTCTGAAAGCGTCTAGCAGCAAGCTTTGAGTGGCATTGTATTTCCAATAGCTGCCATGCTTCTCCAGCCATTGGCAGAATTGGATGGTCATACATACCATCAAGTTCATATACCCTGATGCTCATCATACCAGGCCATCCAGTATCTCCATCTCGATTTTCGGTATCAGGATTAATATCAAGACTGGATGTAGTTGAAGTCTGCAATGCTGTACATCCTCGCAACACAGCCAATTCAACCATATTCTTCCTTTTGTTATAGGAAAACCCCATCCTTAGCAACAGCAAGAGGTAACTCATCAGAATACATGTACAGAAAGCATTCCAAAAATTAAATAAAGAGTAACAAATAAATCCTTGTTTTATACCTTAGAACAGGACATCCACAAGAACCAACCCACCGTGGAAAGAAATCCTTAAGAAATGGACGTTCAAGATTCCCAACCTTATTGGCAAAATGTCGAAACTGTGTATTGAAATTTTTTATCAGTCCCACATATCAAAAACCCATTAAGATACTTCAGCTATTACTGCATTAAAGATTAAACTGCATTTATATAAGGACAAACTTATTTAATCTATCACTGCAATTTAAAGCAAATTTCATCAATTTGCTTGTCCACCTTTTATTCATATTCTTTGACCAAGCAAACGCATAAGATAGAGTGACATTTCAAGGCCTATGATGGGCAGCTCTATTCCAAAATGGAGTTTGCATACAAGCTGACTTATAAAGCATATGTAAAATGGGTAATGCCTAGTTTGCAACTCCCGTTGAGATAGAACAGTTGCTTCTGTAGCAAATAGTTTGTAGTCAACTTTAGGTCCATTACTTATTATTGAACTTAATTACTCTGTATATCCAAGATGTACTGATGCCACAACAATGTCTTTTTCAGATAACAAAGTCTTGGTTGGTTTATAACCGAAATTGTAAAGAGAAGAAAATTGGAATCATATTAATGAAAGTTTAGTAAAATGAAAGATTGATAAAATTGGTTAATAGTAAAGATTGGTAAAATTGGTTAATTGTAAAAATACCCATGGTCGAGTGATATATATATCTGTCCTATTCATGCTAATGCGATTTTATAGATAAACCTAAAAGAAGTGGTTATGACACAATATAACATTTATTGAACAGAACCAACTATGCATAGATAAATTGTCAACGGCTCAGAAGCCTTTAATAATTTCTAAGGGGAGAGAGAGATAACAAACTATTCTGTTAATGAAAAATTGTTCTACAGCTCCTTAACTTAAATATAATTTCAGAGAAGCCTCATGCCCATAATAAGCCACATATTTTACAGAACTAAAAGTACATTACCTCCTTAGTACTTAGAGTCTTCATGGAACGCGTTTTATCTTGAGCCCGTGAAACTATTGTTTGTAAAATCTAAACATTGATAACAAGCAAAAAAATATCATCAAAACCTTCAAGCATATAACCTCCAAGGGAAAATAACAAAAAAGAATAACTTCATAGATAATGGTAAGGATAACAGAAAAGCACAGTAAAAGGATCATGTCAGATGATGAAGAATGGGAAAAGGTGGCCAATGCAAGGAGACCACTAGAAATATCTCCAGGGAAGGGATGCCTACTATCTAAGTTAATGAATAAGTACAATTTAGAATACTGTCCAAACACTGGTATATTCCACAACTATTCTTTGATATCAGCCACTATCTAAGAACAATCATCTCAACATGCTTCAACATATAGAGTTAAATCATAGACAATTAAATATAACAACCAACCAGAACCCAAGTAACTTGTTCTACCACTTACCCACTTTTCTTATTTTCGTAAAACCACATCAATGTACTCAAAACTTGAATACAATAATTTTAGCTCATACAATAATATTAAGTAAATGGTGAAAAATATATAACCATCTTTCTCCACCTATGATACTCCCACGTCAAATAAGTAATTGTAAAAGGTAAAGCATTTCCTGCTATGATCGTACCATGAGCTGTTTTACCAACCAAACCAACCAATGGGACCGCTAAACCAGTCAGGCAACTGGTTCAGAGAAACCATAAAAGCAGCCTGAGGAATCAACGAAAAAACTAGTTTCTTAAAACCGATTTAATAGTACATTATTTTATTTTATTTTCTTGAAAAAATCAACATCAAATTTGTTATTTTCTTTTTATTCTTCATATAAACTTATTATTAGTAAATACTGATAAATATTATTTAAATTATAATTTAAGTATGGTAACATTTTATTTCATTTGTTATAGTTATTTTAAATGTTAAAAACCTATAAATATATAATATATTATAACATCATAGAACTATTATATCTCAAACCACTTGAACCATGATTGGTTCAATGACCAGTCCCATTTCACAAAACATTGACTCATTATAAGAGTTGTGTGTACCCTTTTGAAAACTGAAGCCATATTTTAAAAACTAGTAGGACAAAGCCTGTAACATTTAGATATAAATTAGGATTCACAAATTCAATTTAACAAAAAACTTTTGTTTAATAAAACAGTTATCTTTCCAGGACAACCATGAGAACCAAGAATCACTTTACTACTCTTGTTTTGAAATTTTCAGTGCTAACAATATCGGATAATGAAATATATCAAGGATCCCAAAAACCCTTTATGAAAATATATCAGAAACCATAACAGGTTTTTATGGCACAAAAGAAAATACACTATATATATATATATATATATATATATAATTTAAAGAAAACACAAAATTATAATTCTAATGCAAAAGTAGTGAAGGACAACCACATGAAGCCATTGCATCTAAACAGAAAAGAAAGAATAAAGAATGGTACAGTTTTTATCGAAGTTGAGGTTAGGTTGATATCGCCAACTGGAAACCTCATTGGAAATGCAGCCAGAAACAGATAAGAGGGAAGTACAGAAGCAGAATGTGGGAGAGAAGGGCTGATTTATGAAAGAAGGGTTACAAATTGTGTTATAGGTTAAAATAGAAAGTTTCGCTTTAACCCTTAATGAAAAAAAAAAACACAAAACCCAAACGACCCTGTTTTCCAGCAGGGAACTGAATCCCTTATGTTAAACCTAGATTGTGTCAGCAGACGCGATCTGTTGCAATTTTGGCCTTGCACACAACAGCCAGAATCCTGAGATGCAAATGCAATCATGCAATTTTTTTGTGCAGGGGGAGCCACTGTGCACCAGCACAATATAGGCTTGAACGCACACTATTGGCAAGAACACACACTATTGATTACCATGGTTAAGACAAGTTCAGTATATCTAGAATGATAAGAGGACATAAAGTGCAAATGTTAAGGACTCTCACTCTACGGAAAGATTCAGGACCCATTTGCTTTTCCAACATCTGAAGAACAGCCACCTGCAAAGGGGTAAAATAATATTCATAAAATTCAATACTAATTAAGGAAACACATTACTATACTGACTCAATGCTATAAGATTACAGGTAGGGGGAGAACAAAAGGGAAATACTTACAGACTTCCAAGATCTTATTTTTCCATACAACCCAATAAACTGAGTTCCATATAAATCTTTGCAGGAAGCTGAACAGCTCAAAGCTGTCGCTCCACCATTATCAACTTTGCAAACAGCACAATTTGCCTGTAGATTGATTTACATTAGCACGCAAAAAATGTAATTACAATGTTAACTGTAGCACTTTCAACTCAGAATACAATGCTCTACAGCCTCAACCTAGACTGACAGATGAACCATGTTTAAATATCAAATGAAATTTTAGAAACAAACTTTGCTACAGTCAATTACACAAAGAAAACCCAAACAAAAAAGAAAAAAGCCTTGAACATTTGAAATTAAGTAGCTAATGATAGTTAATAATGTAAAAAATATTATTTGATCTTGGTAATAAAGGCAATATGTACAGCTGATATTTAGGGTTATTTTCATTATGAGCCATTATTAGGTTTCCCTGTATTATACTTTGAATAAATATATACAAGGGATTACATGTGTGACCAAACACACAACTTACAACAGATAAACCCTTTATGGTATTCATAGAGCTAGGTTTTCCTCTTCTATTTCCCACAGTGCCCATGTTCAAACGCACTCTTCGTGTGGCCTTTGCCCTCCTAAAATGAATTATTTTGGGCTACTCCAGACTCCAAAAAGGTTATTAATATTTCTCTCCTCAACTACATGAGTATCTAGTCTTTCCTTTAGAGACCAATACTTTCTTTTCTTCCACTACTGAAGATAACCCTCCAGAGGTTCTGCCTGTTGCTCAGTAGTAGCTCCTACTCCACCTTCACTTCTTATATACCATCGACGGACATAGGCACCATCAAAAGTGTCACCCATGATCCTTTAGCACCATCTCCTGCTCCAATTGCTCTTCCACCAACATTGTGTACACTTGAACCTCCCATTGTAATTCGCAAGGGTATTTTGTTCATTCATAATCCTAACCCCTTCATATGTATTTGCCCTAAACAATGACCGTTTATCTCTTCCCTATTTTTCTTTTGTCTCTTCTTTGGACTATGTGTTTGTGCCTAAGTGTAGAGGAGAAGTCACAGTTGACAAACATTAGAATCAAGCCATGCTTGCAGAGACGACTGCTATGGATGCTAGCAACACATCGGAGCTCATTTTGTTGCCTCAAACAAAACCACTATTGGGTGTCATTGAGTCCACACAATAAAGAGTGCACATGATGGTACAACAGATCATTACATAGCTTGTTTGGTGGCAAATGGTTATACTTAAAAAATTACCTAAATTATGGCGAACCTTTCTCCTATGCCCAAAATCATCTTTTCCACCTTTTTCTTGCCATGATAGCACTTGAAAAAGGATATAATCTAAATAAATTAATATTTTATTCAATTGATTGATTTAAAACAGTGCATCAGTAAATATTACCAAGAGATCTATAAAATCTTCTAACAGCTTCTAGTAGTATACTTAATATCCTACTATCAACACTTCCCATCAAGCTGGTGAATGGATGGATATCTATCATTCCCGACTTGAATATTAGATCATGAATTCGTTTGGTGGAAAGAATCTGTAAACAGATATGTTAAATGAAGCTCGGATGGGACATAAGAAGTAGAGATAAGGGAAAGTGTTGATTTATTTTTATGTATTTGGTCCTATCATGTTGAACTAGATTGTGAGCAATGCTAATAGTTGACTTCCTATCACTAAAGATCATTTAGAATAATTCACAGCCATAACTTACATACCCCATGTGCCATAGCTCAAATTTCAGCCTCTGCAGACCTTGCAACAACAATTTTCTTACTTTTCTAAGTCACCAAATTTTCACCCAAGAACATGCAATATCCTGAGATGGATTTCCTATTTGTGGTCGACCCTGCAAAATTCGTATCACTACGAATTATGTGTTTGGGTATGAAATCATGAAACCATTTAGTGGAAAGACCTTTTGTAAACAGATCTGCTGACTGAAGCCCAAAAGGGACATAAGTAGTGAATAAAACGACTATCAAGTTTCTCTCTAATAAAGTGACAATCTATCCCTATGTGTTTGTTCCTATCATGTTGAACTAGATTATGAGCAATGTTAATAATTGACTTACTATAGATTGTTCACATGCTAATAATGTGAGATCATTTAGAATAATTCTCATCCATAACTTACCCCAAGAACATGCAATATCCTGAGGAATTTTCCTACTTGTGGTAGACCCTGCATAATCTGTATCAATATCAGTGTTAAAAATATCGGATAGCGGATCATATCAGAGACCCCAAAATTCCTTTATAGAGTTATATCGGAACCCATAACGGGTTATGGCGGAAGCATGACGATCGAAAAATATAATATATATATATATATATATATATATAAATAACTTCAAAAAAATGCAAAAATAATGAAGGTATAGGTATAGTGGTGGCAGAGAGAAATAACAAGGTATAGGTATAGTGGTTGTGGTGTACTATGATAATAATTATATATGTTTTACTTACTTGGGCCCAAAAGCCTAATGTTAATAGTTGTTTAAATTAGGGTTGTCTTACCAGCCGCACATCAGTTTCAAAACTTTAGGGTTTTTCATTTAAATTTTAAAGTTTTTTATTATTTTAAAGCTGAAATGGGCCTTTGGCCCAAACTTTTGTGTCTTAGAAATTAGGTTTAGGTGTTCTGCAGCCTTCTTCTTCATCAGCCACACACAGCAACTTCAAGCTTCGGTGCGGCCGCTGCCACAATTTTTTCGATATTTTGGATATCTCTGATATTTGTTACCACTCCGCCATGAGAAATTCGATTCGCCACCGCCTTGTTGTGGCGGTGGTCAGGAATTCCACCACCGAAATCTGCCATGGCGACACCATGGCCGATAAGTGATACCACTGATCAATATACAACTCCTTTTTAACTTTTCATTCCTCTTGAACAATAATCCCCTTCCTGGACTTGTCCTCAAATATTGAACAATTTAGCTCATAGCTTGTAAATGTCTCTCCCTTGAATCATGCATGAACGGACTAACTACACTCGCAACATAGGCTATGTTGAGTCCAATGTGAGCTAAGCAAATGAGTTTACCCACAAGTATTTGATAATGGCCTTTATTTAAAGTAGAATTGCCCTTGTCACTTCTAATTCTATGGTTTCGTTCTATAGGAAGCAGTGTTATCACTTCTAATTCCTGACCACTGCCACAACAAGGCGGTGGCGAATCGGATTTCTCATGGCGGCCGCTATTGTCATGGCGGAGAGGTAATGGATATCGGAGATATCCAAAATATCGGAAAAAAATTGTGGCAGCGGCCGCACCGGGGCTTGAAAGAGCTGCGTGTGGCTGATGAAGAAGAAGGGCTGCAACGGCGGATGAAGAAGGTTGCAGAACACCTAAACCTAATTTCTAAGACACAAAAGTTTGGGCCAAAGGCCCATTTCAGCTTTAAAATAATAAAAAACTTTAAAATTTAAATGAAAAACCCTAAAGTTTTAAAATTGATGTGCAGCTGGGAAGACAACCCTAATTTAAACAACTAATAACATTAGGCTTTTGTGCCCAAGTAAAACATATATAACTTGTTATTTCTCTCTACCACCACTATATCTATACCTTCATTATTTTTGCATTTTTTGAAGTTATTTATATGTGTATATACATATATATATATATATCATATTTTTCGACCGTCATGCTTCTGCCATAACCCGTTATGGGTTCCGTTATAACTCTATAAAGGAATTTTGGGGTCTCCGATATGATCCGTTATCCGATATTGATAACACTGATAAGAACTTCAGTGGTCTTGCTCTCAATCTTATGTTTCTTTAAGAAGATCAAGAACATACTTTCTTAGGGATATAAAGATGTCTCTCTTCAATTAAGTTAATTTTATCCCAAGGAAGTACTTTAATTTTCCTAGATCCTTTGTCTCAAACTGAGCAGCAAGCTTTCCTTTCAATATTTGTTTCTCATGTTCATAATCTCCTGCAACAATCATATCATTAAAAGACTAAGGTAGAGTAAATTTACTTTCTAGAGAATGCTTGATGAACAAGGTATGGCCACCTTAACTCTTTCGATACCCCATGAAGACCATAACCTGAGTGAGTCTACCAAATCATGAATGAAGTGACCACTTGAGTCCGTACAAGGTTTTCTTCAAACTGCACAAATTTTTCCTTTCTTAAATAGGCTTAAAACCTAAAGGAATTCCCATGTAGACTTCTTCCTCTAGATGTCCATGCAAGAGTGACAACATCCCTACTATTTTCAAGCTTCAAGTTTTGATATTGGTCCAACTCAATCTATTGACCCTTTAATATTCCATAATATTTTACAATAGAGAGAGTGCCCTACTTGGCACCAAAGATCTTGCTTTCTAACGCATAACATGCAAAAATGTCCTGTCGCATGGAATAAGTATTTACAAGGTCTTCCCAAATCATCATGACCAAGACTAGTATGATTATTTGTCACCCAATGATCATCCTACGAATCCTAATTTGAAGTTTCATTCCAGTCAGGAGGAGCCTTTGACAGACCTTGGAAGATATCGACGTCTAACACAAGTTTAATTACCTAACTATTAATAGACCAGACATCACATGCATTTAGTGTGGTTAGCCAATTCCTAAAGGCCCCGTGCGATAGTCATTGGAATGTTATTGTATGCATCCTTCGATACATCAAGAATCACAGTTTAAATACATCCAGAATGTCATTTTGTAAACAAGCAAATCCCTTAAGAGCTTTGGTTGACCACATTCGTAACAAGCTAGGTTCATATCACATATATGCTCTAGCTTGAGGTGGGTGTAAAAGATGTTTTGATCTTAGTAATTAGGGAAATATATACAGCTAATAAGTAGGGATATTCTCCATTATTAGCCAGTATTATGGTTTCCTTATATTATACTTTGAATGATTATAAATAAAGGATTAACATGTGTGATTAAATACAATTTACAACAGAAAAAACTCTTCAAATAAATCAAAACAAATCTGCAGAGAAGGGAAAATAAAAAAATAAAATAAAAGGGGATAAAAAAAAGTGGTTATAAACAGCACCAGCCTCAAGAATACTTATGAGAATACATGAACACTACTCCAAACTACAAAGCATCCAGACCCCAATAACAAGTTGAACCACAAACTTTTATAGAAACCCATAAGGGGCACACGTTCTTTAATTTTTTACAATATAATGCATGATGAGTTAGCCTTTACATAGACCAGACTAAGCCATAAAGAAACACAAACCTTGTATCTCCGGTACCGTGCCTCATTATTTCCCAAATGTTTCTTGATATAAAAATCTGTCAAGAAGCCAGCAAGTCCATCCAAGAGCCACTCTGCAATGTGCAAAAAACCATTCACCAATCACACCAGAGGAAACACAAAATCTGCTCAATTTACAAAGAATCAACTCAAATTAAAACAGCAACCAAAATATCCTCTGTTAAGTTACCATCATTTGGTGCCTCAGGAGTGATATACACCCCAAACCACTGTCTTGCAAGAGCATATGCAAGTTTTACCCGTGTGTCAATAGTCTGTCAATAAAGACATAGGCTGATCATTAAGCTGGCATAGTAGTGAAATCATAAGCATAAAAACTCTCATGTACATGAGAAGCAGTTTTTTTATTCATTCAGAAAGAGTACAATTAGAAAAAAGAAAATCAACTAAAAGAATTGAAGTAATGAACTGACCTGGTCAATAACCTTGTCATCAAACAAAACTTGTGAACTAAATATACTCACAGAGGCTCCTAAACTCATTGAAGACACAGCCATCTCTGGCTCTATGAAAACTTGCGTATATGAGTCAAATGGGAAGTCTACAGAAAGATAATCCTTATAGCAGCTGCTCACCAATAAAAGTCCAACTATCCAATCATTATACAATTTATGATTAAAAAACAACCTGTTTCAGGCTAGTTAAATTTCAACTGTCAGACATCAAACCTGAAGGCACTATGGAAAAATTCCACTGTATTCCGCATCTTTGATAGATTAGGCATCAAACACATGTGTGATATGAGACTAAATTGGTGATCAGGAAGAATTTCAAATGGGGCAACAGCCAAAGATATCCACCTTGCAGCAACTGGAACATCCAATTTATAGACATATGTTTTCCGAGGAGGATTGTCCTTGCTTAAGACCTGAAAAAAGAAAGGAGGCTCAATCAAAAACAAATTTAACTCTGCAAGGAGTATAACACAAGATAAATTCTTATGTAGAACTATAAACTTAAATAGAGACAGAAGAGAAGCATTACAACAAAGGAAAAGGGACGAGAAATTTTCCTGAAATGAGGGTGGCAGGCAGAACAGGGTATCATACATGATCTATATTCCATTGCATATAGAGAATAGAATCAAGTAAAGGAATGCATCAATAATAATAACAATAATTATGTTTTCCAACTTAGACAGCATTTCTCCTTTATTCTTCTCTTCCACGAAATGGTAGTAAAAGATAAAATGTAACACTACTTCAAAATTTTGTAAAAATTAAATGAACTTTTCAACACAAAGATCTGAACTAAAGTGACAAATTCCTTGGATGAGAACTTTGACTAAACAAATCCATGACCCTGGAGGTGCGGTGAGCATGGATTGAACATGCGACCTTCAGATCTTCAATCTGACGCTCTCCCAACTAAGCTATCACCGCAAATCAAAGATGCCACCAACCAGAAACCAATGTCCAGGCAATAGTGTTGCAGAGTTGCATTAACCCCCCACCCCCTCGCAACAAATTGACAGTGATAACCATATATGGCTGACTGAGATTAAACGCACAAATCATGCATCAGCAACAAATTGAAATCCATGCCATATGTTGGTGTTGTGTCCAAAATGACAAGAAGAGTATTTTACAAATGAATTTTATCATTGAAGAAAAAAAAAACAGGAAACAGGGAAAAGAAAAGGGGAAGGTTGCATCCAATCCAAAGAGGAAGGAGAAAAAACAGAACAGCAAGCTCAATTTTCAAAAGATTCATCAGGCCTCACAGTATGCAAGAACATAACTTCAGGAAAAGCAGATCACAATTCAAAATAGTAGAACATTTTTCCTTTGAGCTATTTCAAGGGTCCAGTGAACGAATTATGAATAAATGGATTAGAATAAACCACAATATGCAGAATATAAAAACAAAGTCAGCGGATAATTCACTATTCTACCAGACATCTCAAGCTTAATTATTTGGCAGCAAAACACTAATCACGGGTAGGAAATCACTATTTCCAATATTAATAGGATAAACAAAAACTTTAACATCGATGTCTTAAGTAGAAAACTAGTGATTTGCAGTTTTCTACAGTTCTATCATAGCAGTCAGTCATTTTCAGCAATGAATACTGTCAAAAAGAATATTCATTGGATTTGAAGCCAATCATCATCTAACACCTGTGGAATATAAGAAGAAAAAAACAAAGTAGGCATACTCCAATTGTCAGGAGAAGGGAAACAAAAGAAATTCCAATTCCCAACCTGAGTTGACTTGAAGAAACATTAAATGTGCTTATCAACAATAGAAACAGCTACAAAATGTTATCAGCTTATGTAAAAATAGTATTGATTGTGCTTTCATAACTTAAACAACAGAATATTATTATCATTCATTGCTACCTGATAAAGCAAGAATCCCGTACTAACAGCCACAAGATTGTGTGATACTGTGAACTCCAGGTCATAGCTGAACATGAACAAAACAACAATAATTAATTCAAGCTCACGATGAACATTAGTAAATACATTTATAATAAAATGTAGGCGTGGATATAGAAACACAAATGGGGAAGTGTTAACAGTCCATACCAGCATCGTTGTGAATTGTCATCTATACAGGGGAACCAACATCTTGCTCTCCTTATCTGATTATCAGTATGAAGAAGATTATTTCTGAAGTGGATTCCTGTCTCTGCCTTTTCTATCCAATAGTCAATACGAACAATTCTCACATTCTGCACCCAACATCAACCTACATGAGAAAACACAAAAAGTAAACCTCACCAAAACTACTCATTCTCACATTTCACCGCCATATTCTCATGGAAGGATGCTGCACTATCTCAGCAATCAAAAACAATAACCTATTTCTTACAATGAGTAGGCCAAAAACATATAGAAATCAAAATGCAAAAATAGGGTGAAAATTTTGAAAGAACACAATAAGATAGAACTTGTGGTGACACCCATCACAAATTCATTCATGCAACATCTAAATAACACACATGAAAAGTCCAAGCAAGCAGAAGACGAAGTTCATAAATAGGTTGATAGTCCTTAGGATGAACTTGGGTCCAAAGTTTCATAAAATGGTCCGCAGCTGCAATTTCACCGGCAATGTCAAGGTTGTCTAACTCAGTGACAGCATCGCAACTGCATTTGTCTGCAATTCCCCACTATGTCAACGATGTGATCTCAACATCAACGCTTTTGGACTCTCCATGACCACAATAGTGGCTGAAATTGTCCACTATTTCCCAGAATATAAAGGATAACCACAGCCACAATTTAAGGACAGGTTGGTCATACAGAACCCAAACACATGGCAGTAAGTCTATTAGAAAATGTAAGTATATTAATATATATATAATATATAATGACATGCTAACCAGAGTCCTGAGGGCATTGAATAAGGAATTAAAAGATAAAAGTTTACTACTGCGATGTGAAGAAATGTGCTTCCCTATGATTTTTTAATGTGCTCCAATATGATTTTCAATAAAAAGTTTCTCTTATCAAATCCTTAAACAGTGCCCTTAGGCACTTGTTGTCAAGACCCCCACATAAATAAATAAATATATAAATACAATATAAAATTCAAATCAGAAAATACATATATATATAAATAATTATAAAATCCAGTCAGTGCCTAATTACTCTTAATAAAGGATAATTACAGGTATGAAGACCATGTTTACAAGCATATAGACAATTTAGCCCCATTGAGATTTGCTAATCACTGTAACTCTTGTTCCTAGAACTAAAAAAATTCAAAAAACTCTAGAAATCCTCAGATGGTACAAGGCTACTTAAACGTTAAAAACTTGGGTGATAATATTAACATAATATCAAAAGGCCAAAATGTCAGTGTGCGGTAAAATATAGCAGTAGCAGGAATCTCTTTTTTTAATTTCACTAAATCTAAGGACTAAAGTGACAACTAATCACATTTTCAGGGACTAAATTAGTCATTTGCTATATTATTTACAATTCGGTTGCTATGCATAGGGTTTACATTTCTCGTTTAACAGAACTCTCTAAATTGCTCAGAGACAGAGTTAGCACTGAAAGCTAGAGTTCATAGCAGCAACTACAACCTGTTTGGGCTCGGCCGAGGAGTGAAACCCGTTCTCGGGAACTGGTTGCTCCGGCTGCTGTTCACTTTCAGCCTTGGTAGGTTTACAGCAGTTAATGAGTAAATTGGGCACCAGCTCCTTCTCCAGAGAGGACATGTACACTGAGACAGCAGCATCGGCAGCAGAGCTAGGAGAACACACAGAACTAAACCTCTTATCATCTCCCACCTGCTGCTGCTGATGCGGGTAATACTCGAACTCCGTGGGCTCACCATCGACCCAAACACTCTCAATCCCTAAATTCTCCGCATGCAACCCTACGATCCCAATCTCCGGCACCGCAATCTCCAATTCAGTGTACCTACAAGTGAAATCAAATTGTAGATCGATTTTAAATACGCGATCTCGAACACAGTCTCAGCTGTAAGAAAACCTAATTTACAACAGCAGCGTGTGATAGAGATGCTAATTATGGAAGAACGGAAGGGGAAAAGAGAATTGCGAACCCGTGGACTAGGCGTTTGTCGATGTCGATTGAGAGGCATAGCTTTTGGTGGTGAACTAGGGCACCAGAGTTTTCGGGCTTGGGGTCTTCGTTGTTCTTGGGCTTGCGAGGTTTCGCCATAGGGGAAAGAGAAAGAGTGAGAAATGAAAATCGAATTCGAATCAAGGTATCTTTCTCTCTCTTCCAATGTGTCTCCCTCTGTGATAGCTGAAGTGATGCTGTATTTATAGAGAGATAGAGCAGTAGTAGCGTGCTTGAGTCAGGCCTAGACAAGCGATGACGATATAATGCCCTATCTGCAGACAATTCTTTTCAATGTTTTGCCGAAATTCATTTTAGGGGTAAATAAACTCGTACATAACAGTGTCCCCGTCAATACGCAAACTAATGAATAATTTTTTTAAGATATATTAACATAAGTTCTGAAAAATAATAACCTATTATCTTAAATTTCTAAAGAAAATATAAGTAACATAACAAGTAAAATAGGATAACATAATTTATAAATTTTTATTGGAAGATGAAGTTAAATTTTTATATCAAATTAGTAAAGTTGAAATTTTATGTATAATTGTTTAAATTCATTGTATAAAATTAAAATTATATAATTCTATAAGTTGGTATAATTATATAATTTGGTTTCTGATTTTGAAAGAAAAAATAAAACAAATAAGGTAATACGTCAAAAAAGTTGAATATCTGTTTTTGACATTTACATTTGTGAAACTATCTTCAATAGTTGATTTCTTAAGGAGTTAAAAACATCTTCAACCCATAAAATAAAGGTTAAATTTATTTATTTTTCATTAAAGAATTGTCTTAATTTTGTACTCTTTTGAGAGAACATGATATTATTTTGTTATGAGAAAATATGTAATACGTCAACTTTAGGGTGAGTTAATACACACAAGTTAATTATTTCTATAGTAGTTGTTGCCCCATTCTTAGAATTGAAGTATTTTTATATCTCCATTAATAATACATTTTTTTAATCTCGACAACAATCAAACATCAACAATAACCACTAAATGAATAGAAGTTAGAACTTATTTGTTATCATTAACTAACATATAAAATAATATCATATAAGTTGGATCATAATAAAGAATCTTAAAAAAAAAATAGGAGATTTTTTCTTTCTTAATAAATGTATTTGACATTTTACTAATTTGAACATATTAGGCAGCAAAATGAACTAATGAGTAGAGTTTGAGTGAAAATAAGAGACAACAATAAGTCAAAATCTAATTCATTTATAGATATAGATAGATATGACAATTGTCTTTATTTTGTTGTTATTTGAATTCTTGAAACTATGATGTTCATTACAAAGTTCTAAAATGTGTAAAAAGTAATTTAATTTTGTCCTTTCATTAAATGAGCTACTTAATTTTAATAAAATTGTATATGTTACACACCAATGACTAGACCTTGTCTGGGTACCGACTCGACCTTGTCTCTGGGTGCCGATTCGACTTTGTTCGAATGTCGACTGAACTTGGACTCTGGCCCTCTCAACTCGACTTGGATTTGTGTTGACTCAACTCGATCTGGCTTGGGTCGTCTTGGGCTCGGTCCGACTCGACTCGACTTGGGCTTGGACTGAGTTGATTCGACATGGATTCGGCCCGACTTAACTCAACATGGGTCTGAATTGACTCGGCTCAACCTGAGCTCAGACCAAGTCAAAATCCAACTCAAACTCCAATTTAGATAATCAAAAAATGTATCAAATCCATATCCAATTAAATGAATTGGACTTAAAATCCAAGAAATATTGTTTTTGATTTGAGATAAATTCATTTAGTTTGATTAAAAGTAATATGTATTTGGATAATTATGAATTGGATTTGATAATTTGGATTTTTTGCTCACCCCTATTAATAAGTTTGGTAAAATAATGTTGATTAATATGGTGTTGACACTTATTCCCAATATAGTATGCAAACTAATTGATATGAGTGAAATATTTGTATCTTCCTAAATAAATGAGTGTACTGTTTTGAATGAAGCAAATGATGAAGTTTTGCAAATGGAAGGTTACTAAAGTAATAAAATTAAGTTAACACAACTTTGAGGGTGCATTTGGTAAGGAACCTAAATAGTTTTTTCTTAGTATGCTAAGACAGGCATGGGAAGACAATAGAAAACTATGCATATTTGTTTTAATCTCCAAAAATATACAAAGTATAAAGTATAAAGAGTGTAACGAATTGGGACTTCATGATTAAGGTCTTTAACTATTTGGATAATGATATTATAGAGTCACAATTTACAACATAACATTAATTATAAATTATGTGATTTTTTTAAACAATTACCGTGAGGACGATGATCCAATTTTGTTTATATGCAATTATTGTACGCAATTATACACAATTAATTTGATAATGATAGAATCCCATAATTAGTGGATCACTACATAATTAGTTTGTAATTTAGATAGATGAAGTCTCCATACACTTCTATATATTTTCTATACATGAAGTGTCACACAAGATAATAAGCAATCTCCATTACTATGAGTATTTTTTATTCAATGAGCTCTTCCACATCGCCCCTCAGACTGGGTCTCCGTCGCCACCGCCCTCGCCGTCTCCGCTTTCATCGCCTATAACCCCATCGATGATAGTGACGTTTATCATCGATTTTTCACCAAAATTCTCAAATACCGGCAGCATTTTTCCAACAACGTTCGCTCCAACTTCCCCTATCGTCGGGGCGTCGTCATCCGCCGCTGATTCCCTTCCATTACCTTATTTACCTCTCATTATCAACTATGAGAGTTGCACATTCAAATTATACGTAATTATTGTACCTTATTTTCTACGATTATGAGAGGTACGTAATATATATATATATATATATATATATATATATTTAAAGGTTATG
>Ga0123341_1000286_pt1 | contig 27904 bp, 14 predicted proteins | sample Turbeapinknodule_FD_89959 | JGI IMG/M metagenome (GOLD analysis project Ga0123341, IMG submission 89959) | Root nodule microbial communities of legume samples collected from Mexico - Turtle bean Mexico pink nodule | ecosystem: Host-associated > Plants > Roots > Nodule | place: Mexico: Nepantla...
ATTATATACCAGAGACTATTCTTTTTTTATTTATTTATAAATCAGTTTTTATTATTGTTAAATTTTTTTCTAAATTAGTATCTAATTAGTAACCAAATTTTTTACTATCAAATTTAGAATCTAAATAATTGGTAGTTAAAACCTTGGTTGCTAATTAGATAATAATTTAGAAACTATTTAACAATAATAAAGACTAATTTAGAAACCATTTTTTTTTAGTTTCTAAAACGATCTCTAATTTAATTATTATATCAACTAATTATTTTTTGTCTCTAAAATTAGTTTCTATTTCATGTTTTTTTTTAAATGTATATTTGTAAACAATTTCTAAACTAACTCAATCTCCGAATATCATCTTATGTTAAAAATGTGAGTTTTAAGTTTATTTCAACGATCTATAAAATAAAATAATGTTTTTATTTATTTTTAGCAGCATTACATTCACTTTTATAAAATATATTTGTCTATCATCAATGATCTTCAAGCACTTTTAAAGTGATTATTAAGGAAACTAATGGTGCATTGGTTGATTTAATGTAAGGAAATAACAAAATAATTATTGTCGGTGAGATATATTAATAAAGCAATATAGAAATGGTGTTTTTGTTTGGCCTTGATGTTGGCATACGAAAAGAGAAATAAGAAGCCATTTTGAATATTTGAGTCAATATAAGGCCACTTTTGATGTGGACTAAACCAACTTTTTTTATGAAACTTGCATGACTTTAGCACGAGGACAGACAAACCTTTAAGTCACGTCCATATCTAATTGTCTACTATCCCTTTGTAGCCATGTGAACATATATGCATATATCTATATTCTGTGCCCTTTTATAACTCACTTAATGCACTACCCAAGAAAAAAATTCACCCATTAATTTACCAAATGCAATTCTTCAAAACTAACTACTTAGAATTATAAATTACATATATCACTTTTTTTATCACTAAATAAATAAATAAATAGAAACATTTTATGGATGTTCCAATGTATAATTTGAATCAAAACCTCCACAATAGAACTTCAAGTATGTTTTTTTTATTAGCATAAGGCAATAAAATTAAATAGACTCACCTCAGGAATGGTCTAACCCTTATACGAAATAAAACAATTCAAAAAGTATCTTTAGTATACACATCAAAACCAAAAAGAAAACTCCTGGTTGTCTACCCCAACTCTACCACCAAAAAAAAAATAGAAAGATCAAGGATCAACCTTTTTAGAGACATTAAATCGAATTTATACATACCAAGAGTTCTAAGCATCAATCAGATATCGAGAAACTCACTGACAGTATCTTTGAAGAGATCCAAGATCAAACATTAACCTATGTAATATGATTAATCACTCCACCTTTAAATAAACAATATATTTTTGATTAAGCAAAATTAGAATGTATGTAATTATGTGTAAAAAGGTTGAAATATCATTAAAATATTTCACGTTTATTTATTTATTTGTTTTGAAAGAAAAAAAAAAAACAAACCTCCACAATGGTGGTATCTATCACCCCAATTAACTAATAGAAATCAATTAATCATGTTCTTAGAACATTAATGTGATGATTTCGAAAGCAATAGAAATCTATTCATCCATTCTATACGACAACAAAGTTAGAATTTCGAAAGCATCCTTTGGTAGACGCTTGCAGCTTTTACGAACTGGGAAGAGTATAACTTGGGAAGAGTATAACTTTGCAATGCATACACATTATGAAACCCTAGCTATAGTATCTATGCAGTGTGTTTTTACTATTAAAGGAAGAACACTGATTTTCATTTTATTCCAATGGTTTCATTAAGCATAGAAAAATATGCTAACATCTTAATGTTTAGTTATTTCACACCACCAATCACTCTAACTATTCTGCGTATTCTTTCTTGTACAAATAAATAAATATATATATATATATATGTTTATAACCTCGTCGATAATGACATATGATTGCGTTAACACCTTTTGAAAACAACTATTTAGAAAAGTAAAAGTAAAAAAAGTGAAATTAACCCGTGCATGCCATATTTATCTGATATTACTTTATGAAAAGATGTTACTGAAAGCATTATTAGGAATCACTTATTATGGGAGTGTTTTTTATTATGTGTGCACTGAAAAAGTGATACAATTGAAAGGGGAAAATGTTTATAGTTTTTCAAAAGCTCTTGAAAAGCGTTGTCTTATTTTATGTTATCTTAGATAATCTGAGAAGAAGCTGTTGTAATCCAACTGTTATAGCAGCTTCTTTATATCTGAACATGATGATTAGTATTTTGAGTTTTGTATCTATTTGACGTTTTACCTACAAAGAATATGAAGATTGTTGAATCGAATTTAATAACTCAAAGGAGGATAGAATTCAAAACCTACACTAATTACTCAAACCTTTCATTATTATTTTACACAAGTTAAGCAACCCTTCGTCAACAAAACCTAGTTGACCCTTTAATTGCTTGCTATATAATAAAGACATGAATATGTCTATCTACCATACTTTAACATCACAAAAGTAGCATTTAAAGATCCTGTCGTGTTCGATTCATTTCAGTCTGCAAGTTTTGTCAAGTTTGAGCCAATTCTATATAGGTTCCAATTGTCAATTATATAGCTATTCATCATAATACATTTTAACTCTAATAACAGTGCTCATATGTTGTTGACAACCTTACACTATACTATAACTGAACTATATAATGTGAGAAATTTAATAATAAAGTAGTTGCTTAAAATCATATGATAATATTTTATAACTAAACAACAGTGTAAAATTATATTGAAGTGACTGTGAGTGCATGACTTCCTTTTATAACCAAAACATATTGTAAACTTGTTTGTGCAGTCTTTTGATATTAAGGTAAAATGTTCAATAAAACACAAGTGAGAAACAGACATGTTCTTTGAACTAGTTTGGATAGGTGAACCCCATTTGCAGTTAGATTTATTTTACCCCTGGAGTAGTACAGACACAAAGTGATGGGGATGAAGGGTCTATTTAGGTAGAAAAAAACAGAAAAATGAAGGACAAGTGAGTAAGAGAGTTGCAGGCGCGTGAGTTGCAGTTGAAAGCTTGATGAGTAGAAACATATGAAAAAAGGAAAGAGTGATGAGACATGAGATATGTAAAAGAGAGAGAGAGTGTGTGTGTGAGTGCTCTTTCTTTCTCTTTCTAAAGTCTGAGAAACTTATTAGGATCAGGAGCCCTAACAGCAAACAAAATGCCTCCCAACTCTACTCTACACATTCTCACTTTGCTCTAACTAAAGAGTCTTTCCTACGTTCAAAATCAATGCATGCATGGTAAATTTTGGATATGTTTGACCCTAAGATCAAGTTTTTCACTCACCATACACCACATGATCATATTTTTTCACAACATGCAAGATGGTAACAACCTATCTTTTACCACTTTGATAACTGTCATTTATAAGCATCAGTCACAGCATATATCAAAGATGAGTTTTTTTTATCGATTAACCATATAGTACATGTTCAAATTAAAACTTAAAATGCTTTTATTTTAAAAAATGCATTTTTTAACTAGAATTTGTAAAACTGCTTCTGAATATACTGATAATACATGCTAATTAAAGCGATTTTTATATATAGTTAGGTGACATCAGTGACTAATAGTAATAAAATTTTAAAGGGTGGTAATTTTATTAAATGAAGCAGTTTTGGCTGTATGTGTCGGATATCACACGCCTGGAAATCAAATCAGCCAAAAAAAGGTGGCTTTTTTTTTCTGCTAATGATTTAGGAAATAAACTCTTAAGTTTCAGTGGCCTGGAGCTGAAGCATGGTATTGATTGCTATAATATTAAGCACCTCATAAAAAATTTGGTGGGTTAAAGTGTCAAAAGTGTCAGTTGAATTTTCTTATGTTTGAGAGAAAATAATCTTGCAGAAGATGTTTGAAATTTGATTTGATGAATACAATTTCAAAATGAAAAAAAAAAATGTTTGTTTTTCCAATGATAATTTGGTGGATGGGTAACATATGAACATGAAATGAAAGGAGTGTTTTTGGTTGTGTTGTGTTGTGATGGTGGAGGGCCTGAGAAAGAAGTGAAGGAAATTATTAAGAAAGAAGAAAAGATAAAGTTAAGTGCAATGCAAAGTAAAGGAGAAGAGGGTGGGGAAGTGTGGGTTCTGTTCTGCCTTACCTGTCCCCCCACCCAACACACAACATACTCTCAAACACATACACTCACTCTCTTTCTCTCTCTAACACTTCTCCAACTACAACTCCAAAAGCCACTACCACATTGCCTTTTCTTGCCTTTTGTTTCTGTGCCTCCTATGCAATTGTCTATGTCTCCTGCTTCTGCTCCCTCTTCTCACTACCTTCAAATGGGGGTGGAATCATACTTTGAATTCCTTGTTATTATTTGATGGCCACTCTTTTTCTCATATTCTCTTCTCTTCTTCCCACCATGTCCTCTCTTCCACCCTTCCCCTGTTTCCTTTTTCTCCTTTCTGGTGTCCCTCCAAACATGAACTCCTTTTTCATGATTTGACCTCATTTCCATTTTGTTACAGTCCTCACTTTCTGGATTTCCTTTTCTTAGACCCACTTGATTGTACCCTTGGCTACCTTTATCCTCTCTTTCTTTCCTTCTTGTTTTTTATTCTCTTTGGTTCCCCATTTAGTCCCACTCTTCCACAAGAACCAGCAACCATCACACTGGAGCGTTCATGGAAATTGATCTGAACTATGCAGTGATTGAGGCTGAGAAGACCGCGTCTTGCAATGGTGAGTGTGGGAAAGGAGCTGCTTGCGTTTGCTCTCTGTCCTCTCCTACTTGTTCATCTTCTGGTTCCTCCTCCGCAAGTGTGTCCTCTTCTTATCTTGAACTCTGGCACGCTTGTGCTGGCCCTCTTACTTCCCTCCCAAAGAAAGGAAATGTGGTGGTGTATTTTCCCCAAGGGCACTTAGAACAAGCTTCATCTTTCGCTCCCTTTTCACCAATGGACATGCCAACCTATGATCTTCAGCCACAGATCTTCTGTAGAGTTGTCAATATTCAGTTACTAGTGAGTTCTCAAATTGAGAGTGAACTTGTATTTTACCTGCTTAATTCATTTAAACTTGCACCCTTGCATTGGTTCTATTTGTTTGGTTTAATTGTCTTCTTTTTTTCATTTATGATTAGGCCAATAAGGAGAATGATGAGGTTTATACACAGGTTACTTTGCTCCCCCAGGCTGAGGTTGGTTTTTGTCATTTTTCTGTTGTGGTGCATCTTTGCTTAGTTTTTGTTCCCTGGAAGGATGAGAATATCTAATTAAATGCTTTGAGCATTGTTTGTAGTAGAAGGGCAGTAGTGGCTTGAAATCTTGGGTTGTGTTCAGTTGGCAGGGATGTATTTGGAGGGAAAAGAGCTTGAGGAATTGGGAGCAGATGAAGAGGGAAATGAAACAACACCTACAAAATCAACTCCTCACATGTTCTGCAAAACACTCACAGCCTCGGATACCAGCACTCATGGGGGGTTTTCTGTCCCTCGCAGAGCTGCTGAAGACTGTTTTCCTCCTTTGGTGTGACACCATGCTCTAGTTTGCATTCATAATTTCCAACACATGAAATTATTTAGGACTGGAGTTCCTTGTCTTCCTGGGGATGATGAATTGCTTTTGTGCTCACTGCAGGATTATAAGCAGCAAAGACCCTCTCAGGAGCTTGTTGCCAAAGATCTGCATGGTGTGCAGTGGAAATTTCGACATATTTATAGAGGTAAATGAAAAGAAATATTAAACAACTGTGTGTGGTTGGTTTCATAGTCATATATTGACTATGAATGATACAGAAAGTCCTTGTGCTAATTTTGTCAGGTCAGCCAAGGCGGCATCTGCTCACTACTGGCTGGAGTATTTTTGTTAGCCAAAAGAATCTTGTTTCTGGAGATGCAGTTCTCTTTCTAAGGTGAGTGTACATATCTATGCACATGACTGTGCTCAAGTAGGATTTTGTTTTAAGATTAAACAATATAAACACTCATAGTGTAAAGATTTTTTATGCAGTCACTCCATTACAAATTGTTATGAATAATAATTTTGTTGAATTTTTAAAATAATTACCTTAAAAGTTATATGAAAAGCTGATTTTTTATTGATTAACAATTTTAAAACTTTTTCATTGAGAGTGCATGTCTACTAAACTCTTATTTTAATTAGTATTGATTTGTTGTTCTTCTACTAGAATAATTAGTGTACATTCTTTGTCACAACTAGGAAAAACTCTCACTCGGCTTAAATATAAGCTAAAAAAACTTGGTTATGTAATTTAGGAAATGTCCTTCTTTACTTTATGAAATCAAGAACACTAAATTGACTATGAAACGAACCTTTTTAATCAGGGTGAAATTAAGTAACTTTAATTACATTTGAGTCTAGATCTAATACCAATTAGCATTAGAAATCCTAGAGAGAGAAAAACTTCTCATAATAGAACATTATCTAAACCTTTGATGCTTTTTGTTCACGAGGAAGCATGTGGAGAATGAGTGATAATAATATTATTATGGTTTTCTCATTAATATCTTTGTAGGGGTGAAAATGGAGAATTGAGATTGGGAATAAGAAGAGCTGCTCGACCAAGAAATGGTCTTCCTGAATCAATTGTTGGTAGCCAGAATTATTATCCCAATTTCCTTTCTTCTGTGGCCAATGCTATATCCGCCAAAAGCATGTTTCATGTTTTCTACAGTCCAAGGTATTACATTCATGAATCAGGAATTTTGGTCTTGCAAAATGTTTGAAGTTAACTCAAAAGTATTTAGCCTTTGATTGTCATTTTGTTGTGGCATTATGGATGAAACATCGATTTGCTGTATGTCATGATAACTTATCTGTCAATTGTAATCAACTCAGTTATAATGAAAGTGAGTTATAGTATATTCTACCTTACCAGAAAATAGTTAAAACCACATAAAAGCATTGGTTCTTACATAGAAGAGCTAGATAGATAGTTCACATGTTATTCTTCCAGTTTGATACTGTGAAAATAAGAGACTTAATAGGCTAAAGGCTTTTCCAACCTTGTCAATTGTTAACTAAGGGATTTAATGTTCAGAAGCAGACAAGAAAGCTTAACCAATTATCTGAGTGATGTCCAAAATATTTCCCAAACCATACATGGAGTGAATAGTGAGCTGTAAATAGAACTACACCAGCTGAGGTTCTTAGCTGAAATCATTTTAGTCATTGGTAAAATTATGTCCGTAGGATATTCCCACCAGGATTTAATCCAAGAGAGTATTGGACTATGGAAACTGCTGACCCTCCTGTAGAATCTGACAGACACAGACATGCTTTATTTCTCCATCTTGTCAATTATGAGAAAATTGGGGTCTTTCAACATTGGGAAGTGCAGGCCCTTGGAAGTTCCACAAGTTAGGGAGTGTATCGAGGGAAGAAATCTCTTATTTTATTCATAAGATACCAAGTTACTATTATTAACTTCATCCTTGCTTGGGAAGATTATTAGCATATATGCTTGTGGATGCAAGGATGATGAAGAGTTTTAGTTTAAGCAAAAATGAGAAATTGCTACGGTCATTCTGGACCTTAGATGATAAGATCTTAATAGCTTACTAGTTTTGATCTTAAGATCCTATGCTGAAATTGTTGAACTTTATTTGACTGTTATTTTGCCCAAAGGATCCTTACATTTTGAGCTTTCATTATATGTAAGGAGGCTTTCTCTGTTTCTTGTTTGATAAAGGATTTCAGCGTACTCATCATGACTGGCACAAGAGTCTAGCAAAAACTTGTAACGTATTTAAATTTGGTATAATACAGAGCAAGTCATGCGGATTTTGTTGTTCCCTACCAAAAATATGTCAAAAGCATAAAGAATCCAGTGACCATTGGGACAAGATTCAAAATGAGATTTGAAATGGATGAATCTCCGGAAAGAAGGTCAAGTACAACATATTTATTAAACTTTAACCATTATCAACCATGAACAATATTAAGTAATATGACATTTTCTACCTGTGTTGCAGGTGTACTAGTGGTATAGTGACTGGAACTAGTGATCTGGATCCCTATAAATGGCCTAAGTCAAAATGGAGGTGCTTGATGGTACAATTGCTATTTTTTACTAGCTATATTTCACTCTAAACTGTTTGACATGCATCATCATATCCAGGGAATTTAAGGCTGTAATTAGACATTCCCAAGGAAGCTAGTTAGTACATTAATGCAGACCAATTGATGATAGTTTGTTACTGTGATATCCGACAGGTCAGATGGGATGAAGATATTGAGATTAATCATCAAGATAGAGTATCTCCTTGGGAGATCGATCCTTCTGCATCTCTTCCTCCCTTGAGCATTCAATCCTCCAGAAGGCTGAAGAAACTGAGGCCAGGTCTGCAGGGTGCCTCACCCAGTCACCTCATCACTGGTATGAATCACATAATCCTACTGCTGAGATAGCCAAAGTGTGTTAAATCAGTCAACTTCAGGCATCCTAATTGTCCTCTGTTTATTTATTTTTGGTTTCTGCATGGGAGGTGTGGCAGCAGGAGGCAGTGGGTTTATGGACTCTGAGGAGTCCGTAAGATCATCCAAGGTCAAGAAAATTCAGGTTTTATGTCACTATATTATGGATGTGACACAGTAACTAAGCAGCCAGAATTTGAGATCAGATCTCCAACAAGTCATCCAAATTTTGCATCAACTGGAGTGAGAAAAATTGCTGCTGGTGAGTTTATGAGGGTTCACCCTTCTAGTTATGCAGGCTTTAGTGAAACTAACAGGTTTCCAAGGGTCTTGCAAAGTCAAGAAATATGTCAATTGAGATCGATGACAGGAAAGGTAGATTTGAACTTTGGTGCCTGGGGCAAACCCAGTTTGAGTTGCACAAATTACAACCTGCGACAGGCAACCATACCTAACTTTCACTCTTTAGGACCAGAAGTTATTCAAACTGCATATTTTCCTTATGGTGATATTCACAAAGCTGGCCAAGTTAGCGGCACCGGCATGATGTGCTCCAAAACCTCCAATTTCCAAGGAGAGAATGTCCCATTTAACTCTCCTTCCTCTCAGTCAGGGATCATGAGAAATGAAGTTGGACGGTCAGATGTCACAATCCCAAATGAGCAGAAGCTTCAGGACAATATTTCTGGTGCTGCTTCCTTAGGGGCAAACATGAGGATTCCAAATGATGACAATTTCAACGGGAAGGTAAAGGCTTGTAAACTATTTGGATTTCCCTTGTCCGGGGAAGCCACCACCCAAAATTTACAACAGAACTCAGCTAAAAGAAGTTGCACAAAGGTGAGCGATGATAGCAACAGAGTTATATTGTGATATGCCTTTTTCTCTTTGACAATTTGCCAACACATGTAACATAACACTGAATGAAGGTTCACAAGCAAGGTAGCTTAGTTGGAAGAGCCATTGATCTCTCGAGATTGAACAGCTACAGTGACCTGCTGATTGAACTAGAGAGACTATTTAGCATGGAAGGCCTTCTAAGAGATCCTAAGAAGGGATGGAGAATCCTGTACACTGACAGTGAAAATGACATTATGGTTGTGGGAGATGACCCGTGGCAGTAAGTAATCATCTTCCTTGACTCTTATCTGTCCCAATGCAGCTTTGCCACCTTTTACTCAGTTATCATAGACGATCATCATCACCTTATTGTACACATTTAACTGTTGAGACCGAAAATTCCTCATATCTGTTCCATCCTATAATCCTATGTTGTATTCTAGGTGAAATAAACTGAAAAACTGCATTTTGCCTTTTGTCTCTAGTGAGTTCTGCGAGGTGGTCTCGAAGATTCATATACATACACAAGAAGAAGTTGAGAAGATGACAATTGGGATGATCAATGATGATACCCAGAGTTGTTTGGAACAGGCACCAGTGATGATAGAAGCTTCTAAGTCTTCCTCCGTGGGCCAGCCAGATTCTTCTCCAACAGTGGTTAGAATATAGTTTGAGGGTTGTCTTAGGTGTTTTGATGTTGGCCTGTTTCTATGCTATATGACCAATACTATTTTGCACATATGTTGATTGCTACCACCATCAATTTCTATCTATGAGCTAAGATCAACAAGGTACGGGCATAACAAAAAATAATTTGATAATCATGCCTTCTAAATTTGCTGCATAAATGTTACTATGAAAAGTAACTTTGGAGTAAACTATTAAAACCTGCATGGTATAATCTCCTATAGTCTTAACATATTATACGTTTATTTTAATCACAATATTTAGGTTATTGAAACATTTTCACTAGAGTTATTAAGTTAATTGAAACGAAACCCTAAAAGGTTTAATCTTCAATAAGATAACAACTGACTGTACAATGTTCATGAATGTTTTTATCTTAAAAAGAAAATCCAACATATGATGCATTGTTATGTCAAAAAATTCATTCCATATTTAATATCACACTAAAATAAAATGAATATTTTTTATTTAATTTAACAACATCTCAAACAACTAATTTAAATATAATATAATTAACATAAAAAAAAACATGTTATTTATTCTTTATAATATATTCTATATTTGTTATAACCTTTAACTAACCACAACGTTGGATTCATTCTTCACTAAGTTCCTTTGTATTTGTTCCTGTGTAACGATCAAAACATTTGAGATTAATATATCAATCTTAAGACTGTTTCTTCCTGCACCTCCATATCTTCTTCCGCCACCTCATACACAACATGAAAATACATTTTTGTCCTTCTTGTGTCACCCCCATAGAGTAGTTTCCAGATTATGTAATTCAGAAACTCATTTGAAAAAAGACTTTCGGATTACATAATCCGGAAGTTAAATAAGACTTCCGAATCATGTAATCCGGAGAATAATCATGCATCTAAAAATTGGCTTTCGGATTATGTAATCCAGTAGCTAATTACAAATTTGAAAAATAACTTTTGGATTACGTAATCTGGAATATTATAAAGGGGTATTTTTGAAAATTTGAAAACTTATGGAAGTGAGAGAAAAAGGTATGGAGGTGCAGGAAGAAACAGTGCAAACTTAAGTATTCTAATAGCTAACCAAATTTATTTACAAACTAATAATTTGAGGTAAGAAGTTTTAAAGTTTAAATAAACTAATTAAATTGTTACAAAATGTAATAGTTTAATAAGTAAACCCTTTAAGTATGTTGGGCAATCAAAGAGAAGCTTATTTCACACTTCAACTAAGCTTTTCATTTAACTCTTCCTTAAGACCTCAACCTTCCTTGTAAAAAATGATAGGATGAATATTTTTGTATGTGGGAGAATTGACGAGGGATCCTATATAATTTGTTTGCACCCCAATGTTTTCAAATATAACTCTGATGTGAAATGAAAAATTATTTTTTTAAATTACTTTTTTAGTTTTTAAATAAGAGGGAGATGCAAATCAAAAATACATTTTCAATTTTTTATTTTTGAAACATTTTTTTAGATTTTGAAATCTCTTTCCTAAAATACGTCTTGAAAATTCTTTTTCTAAGCTGTTTTCGGAATTTCTTTACCGAAATACGTTTTCAAATTTTTTTTCTAGAATACATTTTTTGTATTCCAACATTGCTTTTCTAAGATTTTGGCTTTCAATTTTATTCAAAATTTCATTTTCAAAGCACAGAATCTCTTCGTCTAAAACTTATTTTTTAATTTCTGAAAGAAAGATAAATTCAAAAATCATTGGATACGGGTCAAGAATCAAAGAGTGCAAAGAGCAATTGCCTTTGTTTAAACTGGAAGTTTTGTAACTACACTAAATTCAAGCTCTGTCGGTCTTATATTGTTTTCTTAATTGAACTTTCACTTTAATGATATGTAAAATTTTACATTAAAAATAAAACTGAAATTCTACTTCATGAGAGAGGGGGAGGAACGAGGGGAGTCACTTAGTTTTAAGTGTGACTGGCTTCATATCTGAACTACAGGGAGGCCAAACATTCGTGTACATATGAACATGCCATCATCAGCCATTCGACCTATTCTGCACCGCATCCTCCAAGAGGAATCAGCAACCATTACACAATAATAATTACATGAAAACCACGATCAAGAGACAATTGTGTTTCATTGGACCACACATTTGTACTTCTTGGGGTTAACCTGCGACTATAAATAGACGAATCCCCTCAAAGATAATGAATTTTGTATTCAAAATACTCCTTGTAATCTGATTTCTAATTAACTTCAACGTCAAAGTACTATATTGCAATTGCAAGTACTTTTCCAGAAGACCCCCCAGAAGACCAAAAAGACGGCATTTTATGCAACGCATCCTCCAAGAGCAATTAGCAACATCATTGTACCACATTCGTACACCTTGAGGCCCAAACCTCCGACTTCCAATAGACAAGCCCCCTTTGGTCAAAGGTAATGAATATCATACCTAAACTAAACTTTACAATCTGATTCCTAACTAACTTTAGCTAGCGTCGAGTGTCATTGCAAATACACCTGTCAAAAGGAAATAAAAAACATTAGAACAGGAACACCGCGCCAATAAAAAGTCCCATTCGTGCAAGAACAATATCTAGTATCTAATGTGCTTTCCTCGTTCAACAATAGCACATGAAATCAACGTCTATTTTGAACAATATCTAGAATCATACTTTAAATCACTCGAGCACGAGATAATTTCATTCTACAGAAAAGAATCAGTCGTAAACGAATAAAGAAAATGCATAATGATCTTACATCTACATACACCATGAAAATAAATTTAGTTCGCGTTGCCCAAATTTGGACAAGCCTTTTAATATAATACCAAAAACATGTAAGAAATATCAATCTTGGAAAATGAATATAAAACTACATAACATTGTATAAATATAAATATTAAAACAAAAACGGAACATGTCCTTAAACCATCAGAGAACCACAGTAACAATAGAAGATGGAAAATGGATGGCGGAAGTAAGAACGGTTTTGATGTACTATTTTTTAATAGTAAATATTTCACAACTTTTTCCGTAAATAAGCTAGCATTTTAATTTTCAAGATGAGTAATATTGTAGCACAAATGGTGCAAGAAAATAATATAGAACAAGGTCTAATTTAGACAAATAAAGTACCTCCTCTAAACATCTACTGTTTGGAAAAATTAAGAAAACTAGAACATCAATTAAAGTAAGAGAATTTTGTAACACGTTCCTTGTTTTCTTCCCCTGTTCCCGAACAGGGCAAAAAAATTCCGCTATATTGAAGGTCATATATTTCAACTACTTTACTCCAGCCGTGCAGACAGGAAATATGTTTATCCTCTCCAGGATATACAATCCAGGAGGCAACTTTAATGCCTAAATATATTACAAATATTGGCAACCATATATTACAAAATTGGGTGACTACCTGGGTGTGAATAAGATTAAACTACTTTTGATTTACTATTAAATCTGCTGACATAACATTTACAGATTAATTACTCTCAGCAGAAACAAAATTGCAGATACAATAATCTTTACAGCACTATACCAATAGCATCAGTTCCTGGCTGAAAACTGGGGAATAATTGCATGCCCCTGACCCTTTCATTATGTCATATGGACAACTTGAATATCAAGCATAAAAAATAGAGAAACTTTGCAGCCTACACCCTCACCACCAATGGAATAATAATACCAGAGGTGCTCAGACCACGTCATCTTCCATTTCCTGAGGACCAAAAATGCTGCTCAACTTTCTTCAGTTTCTAAATACAAAATGTGGGGTTAAGAACGACGTCTAGAGTTAATAGAGATACAAGGTCTAATACCTCTACTCAGAATCTGAATCAATAGAAAGGTACGGGCGGGGCCTTACTGAACGTTTTTGGCGGGGAAAAGAGAAAGGGCTATCTGAATCTGATCTTTTCCGACTTGCCTTGTCAGATCTAACATCATTGATACCAAGGAGTAAAGGAGCTGCACAAGGAGGCGTGGTAAGTCAATAAAGGGAGGAGAAAACTATATAGCATTGCATATAAGAATCATTAAGTTAGAACTAGAATATGGTCAAATCAAATCAACCAAGCAAAATATCTACAGTTACAGTTAAAATAGTAGAATAAAACATGAGAAAGGAGACAAACCATAAAAATGCACAATCACGGCTAACATTTTGTGCCAAGAGGTTATCTTCTACATGTTTTCGAGGTTTGCTAAGCAACCATTAATTTTTTAGCCGGAAGAAAAAAAAATTATACACGAGAGGACATTATTAAGGAGAGGTCTCTATAAAATTTATTATATGTCTATAAAACTAGAAACACAAAAGCATCTGTCTGAAGTTTCAACAAACAAATTCAAGCTTTCCAATAGAATAAAGAGAGTCTTTCCTTCTCAAAAAAACCTAACAAATGCATGTTCAACTGTCCATTAACAGAAAGAGTTAAAAGCTGCATAACATAGGAACAGCATAAGAATTGCCTTGAAGAGACATGTTGCTTTAAGAATTCCTATATTCCTTATTATGATTCTTTTAGAAAGTAGATTTAGACCTAACTCAACCATATTGCTTGTAAGATGAAATTCGCACTCACTTATGTAATGCAATTGACTATATCTCTAATTGACGTAGGATCTTTAATAGACCCTCTCACGCGAGGATTAGAGATCTCTAACATTTGACTAGATATGTATGGGTAACTCGATAAAGAGTAAAACAATAGTTTCAACAAACTTTGCTAGGACAAACTTTGATACCAACTTGAACTATGCAAATAAATTATTTCATTGATAGCAATCACCCAAATTACATTATCATCCTCTATTTGTAACAATGTTAGTTATAGAAATAAAGAGTTGATCCTACATAATCAAGGACACCTAGATTATCTATATACTATTAAGAACATTTTTATTCATTCTCGTATCAATTATTAGAGGATATCAAATCTCCTAAACTAATTATATTGATTCGTTTTTCTTAATATTAATAAATCATTTGTGTTATCTCATCTCATAAACACATGTTTCAGCTCAGTATAAATATTCTAGTGCCTTTTACAAAACCATGTTGACCCAGTAAACCCATTGTTTCAATGCCACCTCCAGCGAGTGTTCTGATGAAATTTCCACAACCACCTTTCTTCTCAGCAAACACAAGGATGGGATCGTATCATTCTGATCCATCCAACCACCCAAACACAGACACAAACAACACATCCACACGCCTTTCTATCCTTCTCTAGCTACAACTTCGACCGGGGCGTACAGCAATGCCTGGTGGCAAACCAACTTTTGATCAGGTTGCCTTCTTCAAGCCCTCCTACTCTTGTGGTGATAGCTCTATCAGAATTGGTCCAGTATAGTTCCCATCTCCTTAGGTTATTCATTACTTTTTTACCCAGCTTTCCAGGAAAAAATAAATGTCTTCCAATATTTGACCTCCAAAACAGATTCTCCCATCTTTTTTAACCATTTTGTTAGTATAAAGAACATGGACGGGTCTAACTATTCCATGGTAGTAAGTATCGTCTGATTCATGTTATGAATCACACAAAACGATATGGTTCATGCCTCCCACGATACGAATCGATTGAATAATCATTTTTGCTCCCGTATCGTGCAAATCGTAAGACGAATCGCATAACTGTTTTATTCTGAATTGTGTAATAAATTGGGATTTAAAAACCCTAATTTCAAAATTTTACCACATGGTGGTCGCCGGAGGTGCGGTAACCACAGGGACCGCCGAAGGCACGAAAGTAGGAGCACAGAGAGCATATATGCTCTCTAAATTCTAAAAGAAACAAGGATTATAAATGCTAAGTTTGTGGACACAAATGGTTCTGAGTGTCAAACTTGTACCTAACCAAGGAGAACCATATTCTGGTCTTGGGAGATACAGAAGGTTAGTTGGTAACCTAAATTACCTCGTTATTCATTCTGGCATCACCTTTGCAGTGAACGTAGTAAGTCCATTTATAAACTCTCCTATAGTCAAGAACATTAAGATGCAGCCGCAAGCAGCCTATAATATATTAAGAAGGCTCCTAGAAAAGGCCTCATTCATAAAGATAAGGGAAATACTAAAATTGTAAGGTATTTTGTGTTGACTGGGCAGGATCATGCATTAACAGAATACAAGACAATGTCATTAGTTACTGGTAAACTCACATGGATAAAACAATTCCTTTAAGACCTTAAATTTGAAGAAGTTTTTGTAAATGTACCTTGTATGTGACAACCAGAAAACATTACATATTGACTCTAATCCTATCTTTCATGAGAGGATCAAACATGTTAAGGTGAATTGTCATTTCATAAGAGAAATACTGGAGTCTGGAGACATCACGAGTAGATCTGTAAACTTTAGTGAACAATTGACTGACATATTCATAAAGTCTCGAAGAGAACCAAAGATCAATTATATTTGTAGTAAGTTGGGTTGGGTGGGCACATACAATTTATATACTCCAGTTTGAGGGAGTGATATAATTATTGAAATAAGGAGTTGATCTATATGATCAAGAATATGTAGATCATATATGTATTATTAAGAACCTTTTTGCTTATTTCTATATCATATCTTTATTATTAAAAGATATTAAATCTTCTTTATTTATTGTATTGATTCCTTTTTTTCAATATAAATAAAGCAGTTGCGTTGTCTCAGAAACACATTTTAGCTCAATATTTCTCTCTTTCCTATAGTTTAACACAATCAAGTAATTCATAACAATGAAACAAAAATATGTTGAAATGAATATGAAGATTCCAAAGATAAATTCTCTAAACCCATATATTGAGGATATTGTTTTCCTAATAATCTGCTATGTTCTACAGGCTTATATTTGCTTGCATAGAATAAGTAAATGGTTGTTTGCCCACTTGAAAATATGGATGATATTAACCTCCACATGTGTTTGTGTGTAACTAAACTTCTCAGATCCAAACATATGTAAGTTGCACAAAATTATATCCCCAGCTAAAATCAGTACTCAACAATTAATTTCCTATAAACAATAAGAAAAAAGTAGTGACAAAAGCTTTAGGCCAAGAGTAACAAACCGGTATCTGTCAAGGAATTTGTGGCACCTTCTCCAGATGCAATTTGAGGTCTGGAATTCAATCCATTTGCAGTGGAAGCGTCACCATTACTGCCACTGGCACCACCTCCAAGACTAAGAGAGATCCAATCCTCCGTGAAGACACCATTCGATATGTCTGCATGATCACTCAATTCATGCTGCCGAGATGATTCTGCTGGTTTGGTAGGGAGAAAAATCTGGAGGGAAGGATCTTCTCTGGGAAATGCCAGTGGATTGTCAACCAACCCACCATTTAAATCATCATCCGGTCGAACTACCGAGGAATTTGGTGTAAGAGTGCTAGATCCTAAAGCAGTATCTGGGGCCAACATATAACCATTCAGTGATGATGAGCAATTGATATTACCATTCTGCAATCCAACCAATGTATCTGACACATCCTCCACTTCAGAACTAAATAATTGGAATCCTGGAACTGCTGGAGTTCCTGATTGCAATGGCCAGAGGGAGGACATGCCAAAATCATCTTCGCTGGGATGATTATTAAAAACTCCCAAACCTGCATTTCCACCAGAATTGTGATCTTCCGTATATGGATCAATAATTCCAGGCTCTAGCACTGAATAAACATCAACTGCGGCACTAGTTTGATTATTTTTGTACCCAGTTATAGGAGTCGGAGACATCAATACATCATTGTCTTCTTCTGAATCACTAAGAATAATAACTTCTGCATCACCAATTGGAGCAGAAGCGTTATGAACAGAATATCCATATGCTGAATCAATATTATTGTTAAACGCAGAACACATCTCAATACCATTAGTAGTAGAATAATCAATATGTTCACCACCACCCTGATTTACGCTTGGATCATCTTCATCCCGACCACTTCCAGTGTCACTGCTGCTCATTGGAATAATAACATGTTCATGATTTTCAAGATCCTCATTCAATCTATTATTACCAGAAGAGGTGTTTGTATTCTCAGGTTTGCTGACTTCCCAAACACCATTACTATTCTTCCTGATGCCAAGTTTTAAACCTATAGGACCATCTGAAATACCTTCCTGTTTGAGCTTTAAATTTTCCATTTTCTTGATTTCATCAGTAGAGACAAAGAGGGATCCATCAGGACGGTGCCAATGAGCAAGAGTTCCCAACTCCCGACGTTCACTTTCATTCTTAACCTTGACACGCCAGAAACCATCAGGCTTCACCTCGACCTCTGTAATCTCTTCTCCACAATCTTTCATCTGTGCCAGCAAACCAAGACATGTAATAACTACTGAATCAACAAACTCAATTATAAGCTATATCAAGAGAGAAATAAAGATAAAAGGGGATAAAACACTACCAGAGTAGTGATGCGATTGAAGTAAGGGTCAATAATGATATTCTCCAAAGAATAATTTTTAAGACATATAGGACACTGCCACTGCAGAAAGAATTAATACGTCATCAAACATTACTTTCTAAGAACAGGTGTTCGACAAAGCAAGTTCAACTTTTGAGAATCATACCTTCCTTGATCGTTCATTCATTTCAACAAAAACTTCAAGATCAAAACAGCCCATGTGAACACAAGGTTTGAATCTTCCTGCAATCTTCATTCTTGAACCACTCATCTATAAATTGAACAAGTGCATAAAATTTACAAGACTTTCAGGAAGTAAGTCATAAAACTCCATGATAACTAAAATAATCCAACAGAAGAAAGCCTTACTGGGCAACGAAGATTGATGCTAAAAGTATCTGAAACCACTTCCAAATCACTATCACTATCAGCATTATCATTTGCATTTCCACCCCCAACACAACAACAAACACGCGCAAGAGCATCTTCAAAACGCTCACCATTGGGCTCCTCAGGAATCATGCTTAGAACCTAGATTACAGAGAACAAGTAATTAATTTAATCATGCATGTGAATAGTACTAAATGAAGATGTAGACTTCAAAAAGTAAACATACATGTCACATCCTTCGTGAATTAAATTTTATCTTTCAGAGGAATAAGGTTTCATATTTTGCTTTTGGTGCTTAGCACTTCTGTGTGGTTGTTTCAATAGAGTAGCCAACTCCATAATAGAAACTCATAACAGAAATGGAGAAAGGAAACGAGTGATTTCACGGTTGACTGAAAAACGGCAGAACAAAGAGAAAATAGCCAAGGGTTTCCCCTTACAACTATGCTTTAACACTGCTCTCTTTAACCTAATGCTAACAAATATCAATCCATCCCCTTTGACTCCTAATTAAGCCAAACTGCTTTTTCTAACTAATTCTCGATGCTCTACATTCAATAACTGTTTTGGTTTGGGATTCAGTAATCCAGAGATTTGGTACCTTGATGGTTGCTGCATTTAAGGACCTGTTAGATTTAGGAAAATGTGTTTTGTTCTCATTGATAACTACAAAAAATGTCATTTAATTTTCACCATTTCTTGAACAAAGGACACATACTGAAATGCTGACTTTTTTACAAAATGGAAACAAAACTTCCTTCAACAAAACAGCTTCTAATGTCCTTCAACTTATCCCTTGTATTTCTACCTGTTCTGGAGGATATGTTATCCTTAACTCCTAGTGATTTCCTTTCCTTGTCTAATACAACTTATTTTTCCATAAGAGAAATTTTTGTAATTAAAAGTAAATGTCACTCCCACTTGAATCCATGCACACAACTTCTTCACATGCAAACACAATTTAGATCACACTTAAACATATATGAACGATAGTTAAAATATTGACAGCATGAAACATTTCTGTTTTGTTTGGAAACACCGAAACTTCATCAATAAACAAATTTTGGTATGACCAACATGCAGCTTGATTAAGACAAAACAAAACCCCGCCAAATAAAATAAACAGAGATCAATACATTAAAATCTTCAAAAGCCAATCCAAAACAAGTGTTTGCAATATTTCTTCACCATATTTACTTAAGCAGAAAACTGGGAATCACATATAAAAACCAAATCAACAACATTGATATATACTTCAAGAGTTCAGTAGACCCAGCCATGCCTTTGTTGTATATGTGAAAGGATGTCTATACATCACAAAAAAAACAAAGCAATAATAAGCCGATAACTCCAAAGCGTGAACTAAGAAAGCATGTGAACTCTGATAAATACAATTCTCATCTCAGAAACAGTAACAAGACATGTTTTTTCACAATTAACATGAGTGCTACCAAGATAAGAAATAGCTGCAATATCACTACATAAACTACCCTGCCCCTAAATACTTTCCTCAATCAATAATGTCCTACTTAAAATTGACAAAAACTGAGAATCAAGCATTCCAAGTTTTGCTATATTTCGTTCCTTTTTTTTAAAGAATTCAACCCAAAGGAAACAGCCTCAAACTTTTGACTGGCATCAATATAAGGAGATTCAACATCAAACTTCGCGATTCAATAAGCTTGGATTGAAGGAACAAAAAGTAAGCCAGATTACTATACTTAAAAATTAAGCAAGTTTAGAAAGCAATCTACCTCTGGCATGGTGAGCCTTTTAATAATACGAACCCCTAAACAGAACACGCGAGCATCGACCACTGTTAAGGAAATCCTATTAATTCCATCCTTGGAATATGGTGTGATCTGGCAGAGGAGAAATAAAATAAGAAATTGAATAAAAACTAATGCGAATGAAATTTAATTAATAAAGCCAAAAAAGATTGGTCTAAAACCAGCACACAAATATAAGTATCTACATTAAAAAAAGGCACAGAAAATAAGATAACAAATTTCTTAATTGTTATAACCAATAGAAGACAACAAACTCACAACTGAGCCAGAGTCACGTCCATTAGCCCCAAGCATCTGTGAACCAGGTCTGTTAATTGCACGAACAGGAAGACCTACAGGCATAAAGTTAAAATTCAATGACAAATTCAATTCAACCATAATTCATAAATTCCTTGAAGAAATTTGGATATTTTACTTACAAAATACGTACTTCTAATCACATAATAATTTGACGTCCAGACTAAAGTAAGAACCAAGACATGAAACAAAAGTTTCAAAAGGAAACTAAAAAAAGTGAGTAGATAAAGACTTGCAAACATACCATTGACCTTTAAATCCGTATATTGTGGCCATTGCATCCTGAATGAAACCTTGTCATTTAAAAGCATACACCAAACCTAAACATGAAAGAATTGTCATACATTAATACCTAGATAGCAAGTTATGCATCAAACTACTAGCACTAAATCAGACCAACCTGAACATCATATTCTGGTTTTGATACCAACTCCTTGTTTGCTTTCGTGAGTTGAAACGTTCTTTCCACACTCTGTACTGGGCTGGTACTGAACAATTCAAATAGAAATATGGTTAAACCATTCAAGCATAGAGTTATATTAAAAAGAAGGTTTAAACAATAAATCTGTGACAGATTTCAGAATGAGTTAAGAAAACCATGAGACAAGGAAATACAACACTCAGAGGAGGGTTAATGTCCTGAGAGAATTTGTACCTCAACGCCCAAGCAATTTTACTTCACACAATGTATATATAGGAAACAGAACTAATACCGGTATCCCTTTGAATAGAACAAAACAACCAATGTAGAACATTTATAGAAAGAAACCAAAAAAGCAATGCATAAGGCACATGAACTTGCATTAGAAGAAAACAATTAAATATAAGACACAACTCCACCCTCACCTCCTAAATCAAATGCAGAGTAGTTAAACCTGAATGAAGGATATCAGACTAATACAAGCAAGTTGTAATTGTAACTTAGGCAACAGAATCTCTTATTGGCATGTAAGTTATAACAACTAAAAAAGACATTCACTTTGCTCAAACACAAACAAATCCAGTAGAACAATGTCACAAACTATGTTACAAACCAGTTACACCCTTACCCATCAGTTGGAATATTGGTTGTGGTCAACTTCACCGGAAACAAAAGGTGTGTCACTGAAACACAAAACCTGTGATATAAAAAAGAAAATAATATACAAATTTGAGTGATGGGCTAAAGAAAATGGCAAATAATAAATGCACCGGAAGCTTCTTTCAATTATGAGAGTATCACACAAAGACAAACAATTTGTTAAAAGACAACAAACATAGGATTCATCTGAGAATCATAATCATATTCTGGAAATGAAATTGTTCTACAAAAATTGAAGCCTAATAATGGAAATTGGAATCTCTATCATAACTAACAGACCCAACAATGTTAGCCTAGAATAATGAATTACAAAAAGTGAAAGTCTCTACAATTATCAATATGCTAGTGAAAGAACCATCAACAGTGAAGTTACTACAATGAAGAAACATGTTATCATCTTATAAGTTCAGTCAATTGCATCACTACAGCATATCACAGACAACAAATTGAACAAAAAAAGAAATAACACAAGCCCTTGATAATACAAAAAAAACAAGTGGCACGTAAGTAAAGATTACAAATATTTAGCACAGAATGCGGGAAAAGAAAACTTCAGAACTATTTATTCCACCCAATCTACTGAAATACGAAGGAAACACAACATACGGGTCTGCCCGATCAACTCGACATATTTCACAGTAGAATTTATCAAGAACATGTGGGGTTCCATCCATAGGTTTATCTGGAATAACAACACAGTTGATGTGCTGTGACACATGACATCGTGTATCTTCACACTGCAATTAGAAGAGAAGAAAAAATGTCTCCATTAACAAACATAAATTGATCAGAGATGTTAATAAAAAAAAGTATATCAAAGAGGGGGATGGAAATGACCAATAAAATTATAGGGGCAAGTAAAAAGGCATTTAATATTAAAATCATCAGGATAGATAAAATATATATTGAATATTACACCTTGACCAATGGCTCCGTATCCAATACATTTCCACAGAGACAGCGAATCTTTGTATCTGATTGAAAGGTATCATCAATTTCACTTTTAATTTTCACATTACTACTATCAGAGCCCTGTCCTTTTGATGACAAGTCTATGGCCCCGGATACCTGCAATTTTCTGGGCAAAATGAAAACACAAGTCACGAAAGAAAAATAATAAACCAAGGAGATTATAGCATATGCCAGTGTAATCAACTAAACATAAACCTAGAAACACATCATCAAACCATGCATAAACTACACACTGATCTAAGCTCGTCTCTATCTGGATAAGTTAGAAACGTTTTTGAGAGTTTCTACACCAAAAGATAGTTTTCCAGTAGAGAACCTCTCAAAAGCCCTTATAAATTCATATCAAACAGCCTCTGAAAAAGATTTGGCCTGTACATCTATATGAAGCATACTAAGCTAGATAACAAAAATATCAACAATGTTGCCTCTAACACTGACCTATATGTGTCCTCCACTAATTTGGCAACCCGTTGTTTTCCACATGCATTCTTCTTGATCCACAATTTAGAAACTGGGAAAAAAGTAACAAGCTGTGAACTTAGTTTACAGGGGAAAAGATAGAGCCATGTCAGAAAGGCAACTTCACAAAATAAAATTATATGCATAAAAAAAATTCCAAAATACATTCAATAAACTATGCCTTTATAAAAGTTGCATTGTCACCACTCTAAACTAGTATCTAGAAATTGAGTTTGACAAGGAAGTTCAAGCCTTGAATCAGATAAAAAAATTAATTGAACTGGTACAAACTTATTCAACTTGGCTGGTCGCAGCACACCAAGAGAATCGGTCAGCTTTTCAAACATATAGACCCATCACACTCAGTAAGGCGGCATGCCATCACCCAACCCTTGCCAGTAACTAGTTTGTTGCCTTGTTCACATCACAGTGTTGCAGGGAAGATACAATGTAAAGAAGATAGAGAAATAAGAAACTGATAAGTTTGTCTTCCCTTCTATCTTAATGATACCACCACAATGAAACTCAGCCATCCTCAACTTTAAAATCTCTAAAAACCGGAATCAAAAACAGATTTTCAACCACCTAAAGTAACCTACCTCATTCAATGACTAGATAACCACTTGGTATGAACCTAATCAATGTGGCACCCTAATCAGCAATTGAGTAAAATCCCAACACAATGCTGGTTGAGATAGCAGAGGATCGACTTCTAAATAGAGCTTGCCAATACCCCTCTTTTCTTCTTGAATCCTCTTACCCTCTTTTCTTCTTGAATCCTGTTACTAACGTAAAAAATTATAGCCAGTTTGCAGAACTCAAGTTCTGCCCCTTTCTCTTCTTCCATCTCTCTGAATATCTTCATCCCCCAATTTATCTAATTAATTACATCTAATTAACTAACTAGTCTAACTGTCCCTAACTAATTTTTCTTCCCTCCTACCCTAGTAGAGTCTAAAGACCTGCTGCTATGGAGGAATTAAAAGAACAGAACCATGCAGGAACAGAACAAAGCAAGGCAGCAAAGGTCACAGTCAGATAGAAAAGTTGACATGTTTTCCGGAAAATTGTTGCAGAACTCAGGATAATTGGAAACTATGAAGAGCAGAGGCTGCATAAGTTGGGGATGGCCACCTGTCACAGCTGGCCAGGAAATGTTGCCAAATATAGGTGGTTGTCCCTCATAAAGAACAGTGAGTGCTACTTCATAACATAGGGAACACAACTGACTGACAAAGTAGAGTTCCAGTTTTGATTCCAGGGAGGGAGGGGAACCCAAATTGAATCCCCCAAAACAGCCATAAAATGACGTTATTTCAAGGCTAAAATGGTTTCTTGTGACTCACACCAACAGTTCCTGCTCCAGCCAAGATTTTCCACAATTTAGTCCATTAAACTTTCGTAGCATGCTCCAGCCACTCCACTGATAGAGTCTCTATTTAGCATTGTTGACAACTATGGTTGACCAATGTGACCTATTGAGCTAGAACTTCAGCTGAGTTGATGATGAGACTGAATTTTAAAGATGTGCTCTAAAAATACAATGACAAACCATAAAAAAAAATTCTCTGCACAAACACAAATCCAAGAGAAATGAAAAAACCCAAACTCATCACATTAAGGGACTATTTGGATAAGCTTCTCCATAAACAATTCTAGAGAGAGAGAGAGAAAAAAGGTTATAAGCTTTCCCGGAAGCTAAAATTAGTTTATACATAAGTTAAAAGGTAAATTTTGCAGAAACTAATATGAAAGAAATTTTAGGAATTAACTTACATATCAGTTCATTTTAACTTCTAAAAAAGTTTATTTCATTTTTCCTTCCTGTTTTCTTCTCCTATAAGTGTTTATGGTGATGTTTATCCAAACAAACCCTAGGAAGGAAAGTTTACAATACATATAACTTGAATGAAAGAAAATTAAAACGCTAAAACATATACAACAATTAACAACTGCAATAAGATATTGTCATTGATATACAAGTACATTTGAGACATTTGCATGTTAAGAAGTTAAGTTAATAACTCTATGCTGGTCTTCGAATAAATAAACTTTGACACAACCCAAGCAAAAACATTACAAAAAGGTTGAGTCACAGTTTGTGTACAGCATAGAGAGAGTATAAACAACCATACCTTGGTCCTCTGAAAGAATAGACAATATCCTATCAACGAGATCCTATAGAAAATGAAGCATTCATATTATTAAAACTCCAAAAGATAGTATGAAGTTAAGCATTAAAAAATAATATTATTGCACAAGTTAAAATTTAAAAACCAAAACAAAAAACATGAAAGTCTATGCCACTTTGACAATATCCATCTTTTCTAAGAGTTTCAAACACATATTCGTCATTACTAAGAGACATATAAGTCTAAACTCTGCAGCCTAAATAAAAATATTTAAAAAGGGGCTAAAAAAAATATCACAAATAATAACAAGTAATCAGCCAATGAACATCATTCAATGATGCTAATTACTCTAGCACTAAAGATTCAAATAAAAATCCTAAAATTGAAGATACATGCATAATCAGTGGTTTAATTTCTGGCCTCACCTGCTTCTTTCCCTGTTTTGAGAGTCCCAATTGAGTGAGCACATCTTTGAGCTCTTTTATACGAAAATATTGCAATTTTTCCTACAAGAAAAGTCACTCGATCAGTAAAGTAGAACATCATAGTTCATGGTTAATATTACACAGCATAAACTCAAGACGAAAAATGACTAAAACCTTTCCCTGCATGACATAGTTAACAATGATCATGATAAAGAAATCAAAATAAACAAAAACTGCAAGTACATATAATGAATAAGGTACACACTACATTTGCTAGAGATATTTCTAATTCTAACATCTATCAATGTAAACAAACTTATTTTAAAAGAAGGCTCCTTGTTCTTCTTATAAGTCCTTCCAAAACTAAAATTGTCAATTACCAGAAAAATCAACACTGCATTCTACATTAATAAATTACAGCTGAAAAAACAAAATAATGATTTTCAAAAAATTTAAATATAATCATACCTTGCAACTAGCTACCAAATCCATTTTGCACAGAATCTTCGGCAAGAAATGAAGAGCAATCAACAGGCAAACCCCGGGAAGCTAGCACATGCTGCTCCAGCAGTGATCAATCTCCTCAAATTAAGTAAACTAAGCAAAACAAAAAGCAACCAGTAGAATTTAAATGATAAATGGAAAAGATTAAGAGTGAAACACATATTGAGGGCGATAATGGAAAATTGAGCACAGATTAAAATGCGTATCATAGAAACAAATCGAAATCTTAACACAGAACAAGAGAAAAAAGGAATAAAAACAGTAGCGATTAGGGTTTTGGGAGCTTACTTGAGTTGGTGAGTTTCTTTTAGAACCACAACAAATTCTACACTTTGAAACTTCGGACTTATCCGACGATATGCAATCCGATTTTCTTGACCCGAACAAGTCCGAGCTAGGTTTCAGTAAGCGCGTCTAAGTTCAATGGACGATCCTTTTCTGTATTTCTGCTGGATCCTCTTCCTTGCCACAATTTATATAGGGTTTCACCAAGGTGTCATTAGACTCACTTTTATACCTACATTTAAAAATTAAAAGAAAAATTGACACAGTGATCATTTTAATATATGTATGTTTATTTATTTGATACTTATATTTCCATGCCTTTGTTACCTCCAATGTGATTGATTATGAAATTTTATAATGATGAAAAAAATGTTGATTCAAATATATCTTATAATTCAATTAAAATATTATTTTAATATCTTTTGATATTAGAAAGTGTAGTTTAAGTGTAACTCAATTTTATAAAACAAACTCTATTGTTATTAGGAAGTGTCATTTTGTTATTAGGAAGTGTAGTTATTAGACAGTGTAGTTTAAGTTTAGCTCGATCTTATAAAATGAATTCATTATATAAAGTTTACAAATACTTATATATTATGAAATGTTTTTATCTTTAGTTTATCTGACATCTTCAACAATCATTTTACGTCGAGACCTGTTGTGTGCGTGAAACTAAAGTATCGTGCGTGGGACTATATAATGGGTGATTAGATAGTGGAAGATTTGATAAACCCAATAAATCTTGTTATAAAGACGTTAGTTTAGATGGCTCTTATATCATGTAATTAAATTTTAAATCTAACTCAACTTTAAAAAATTATTAATATGAGATTTATATTCCCTTATGTTATATGTTTTTTAACATAGTTATGATTTGGTTACAAAATTATAAGTTATAGTATGCAATAATAATATATTTAACATAGTTATGAAATCTAAGGCATGTTTGGAATCCTTAAGTTTAGTATGCAATAATAATATATTAAACTGATTTTTTTGTGCATAATCAAAACAGAACAATTTTGAAAGCAAACCTAATTGTCATTCTTATTGATATGAAGTTAGATATGCCAAGTCATGCATTCTTTAAAAAAATACAAAAAAATGTTTGGAAAAAAATTATAATTTTTCCAATTTTAAACCCTTTACAACTATATAATTAAAGCATAATTGAAACTTATGTATAACTATTCCAAAATGTAAGCCATCTAATCATTTAAATTACATTCACATTTTACCATTTATACATATC
>Ga0123341_1000287_pt1 | contig 27894 bp, 14 predicted proteins | sample Turbeapinknodule_FD_89959 | JGI IMG/M metagenome (GOLD analysis project Ga0123341, IMG submission 89959) | Root nodule microbial communities of legume samples collected from Mexico - Turtle bean Mexico pink nodule | ecosystem: Host-associated > Plants > Roots > Nodule | place: Mexico: Nepantla...
GGTAAATCTGGAATTAATAAAATGTGTTATGAAATTTTGAAAATGATGAGGTGCAAGAAGAAATTTGTGAGGATGCACAATCTGGAATTAATAAAATGTGTTATGAAATTTTGAAAATGATGAGGTGCAAGAAGAAATTTGTGAGGATGCACAAACAACCTTCAAATATTTGATAGATAAGCTTGGAATTACTATAAAGGTTTGACAAGAAAGGACTCTTATCACTTCGGATATTTGTGCATAAAAGATATTGTTGGTCTCCTCCAAAATATAAACTAAAAAAAATCATTAAATAAAAACAAATTTTAGAGATAAAAAAATTAGTTGTTATATTAACTATTATGAAGTGGACTTTAAGTCTAATTCAATAACATATTATAGGTGGTTCGATAACGGCCCGATAGCGGGTGACCTGATAAGCCCAACAAACACTCGCTAGGATAGGCTCGAAATGGCTCTGATACCATATTATAAAGTGGACTTTAAGCCTAACTCAACCCCATAAAACAGCTCAATGAGATGAGATTTGCATCCACTTATATATTATGAAAGGCTCTAATCTCTAGTTGATGTGGGATCTCCAACATTAACTAAATTAGAGATAATTTTAGAGACTAAAAAAATATTGGTTTCTACATTAGTTTCTATGATTGATAAATAGTTTCTAAATTGATATTTGTTTAGCTACCAAAGTTTTAACTATCAATTATTTAGATTCTAAATTTGATAGCGAAAACCTTGGTAGCTAATTAGATACCAATTTAGAACTATTTATCAATAATAGAAACTAATTTAAAAATTAATAATTTTTTAGTCTCTAAAATGGTTTCTAATTTAGTCAATATAACAATTAATCATTTTTTTTTAAATTGGTTTCTATTTAATAATTTTCTTGTATTGATGGAAAAACACTTAAATAAATACTTATAAAATTAAATTCTTATCCATCACAGTTTCTTATTACTGATTTTTTTAATGACATAACTATATATTTGGAGGTCGTAGGTGGTTTATATATATTAAGAAGAGAGTGTGATCACATTCATTCAAGATAAAATCATATTACTCAAAGTTAGTTAAATTTGAATAAAGATAAAATATGCAAGGACAAATTTGTATGATAAAATCTATGCCTAAGAAAATTACATTCATTACAATTTTGAAATAATAATAAAATATGTACGTGGAATCATGTCAACTTTAAGCTTTCATTTCTGAAATATTAAGAGTGTGAACATTGCAAATTTACTAGAACTAAGTTGATAGAGAAGAGAAGAAAATGTAAGGCTCTTCAACAACAATGGCTGAGGTTGTCAGGGAATAATACACTTAATAGACATCGACATCAATCACTTGTTATCTAAATTTGAAGTCCAAAGTTCTATGTTTCCATTTCTGGTGTCCTACCCTTGTGTGTTTATCTGCTGATTTAGTTATTTAAGAATAAGATAAAACGTGTTTCATGGTCAACATGAAAAGTAAGAATTATTCCTTTAGATAACCGGTTCCTGTAAACTTTCATCAGATGAAGAATCACTCGAAGAATCACTGTCAAATAACATTGTCTCTTCTTTTGTTGGAGATGATGGTAGTGCTTCTACTGTTTGTTGTAAGGGAGAACCTGCTTCTACTGTTTGTAGTAAGGGAGAACCTGCAAAAGAGTGAGTTTCAGGCCTTGAGCTAAAGAGGAAAGGAAGCAAGATAAAAATTTGTTCTTCATCATAATGAATGAATAAAGTAGTAAAAAACCAATAACATGCAGGTGAGTCTAGAACAAACCTTTTTGTCCTTTAGCCTGCAACTTCTTGGTGTGCTTCCTAATAAGCTTTTTAGCTTGTGAGATTGTGAGCTGTCTAGCAAAAGGAGAGATCTCTGAATCATTTTCATTGAGATCCCCTTGAACTTCATTCTCTCCTTCATTTTTTATTGTCTTTTGCACAAATGCCTTTGCCTTGCGGCGTTGATTACTAAATATTCCTTTAATGGATGTTACAAATCCATCACCTGCTCCATCAGTTGGACGCTTAGGAAAAGATGGTGGAAGCTTATCAGATTTTCCTGCTTGCCCTTCATTGTCAATAGAAGTAACGTCCAATTCTGGACCACTGGAACTAGGGAGCTGAATCTGGCCTTTGTCTTTAAATTTCTTACCCTGCATGATCCATAACAAGACATTTAAATGAATTAAGCAGAATCAGTTCAAGATTGTCACCAACTTGAGTATAAAGGGTATGTAAAAAACCACATATTGCTCCTGGATACTGAAATTGCACATAGCATTGCAATATATAGGCTAAACTGAATAGTTATTTTCCTAAAATAGGGATAAATCTAAGGTAACTAACCCTACTATTGAAATTGTTGAGTTGAAGTTTAGTACTGATAATTGAATCGGATTGATAATCAATCAGAATTAACAGTTCAATTTGTCCTAGGAAATTGTTTTTCTTGTGAATAACTTGTCATTTATTGTGATCTTCATGCCTATAAAATAAAAACTTGCCAAGTGGTATACTCACTCAAACCAATTCGGAAAATTTCCATGATTCTTTATTTCTCACATGGTTGGAGATTCTGATCTAGGGTGTTCAGCTTCAGCAACAAAAACACTGAGAAGAAGGTCTCAAGTTCTCAGAAATTTAGGACTAGCTCAACCCCAAAAACTAGATCAAGAGACTTCCCCCCATATGTATATTATTTTAGATACAATGATATAATTCCGGTTGGGAAGCTAATTATCTCACTGTCACCAGACTAAATATATCCTTTGCAGGTAGTGTACTTGTTCAGTTTCTTAAGTCTCCTCTACTAAGGAAGACAACATTCATACATGAGTCATGGGATATTTAGCAAAAAATTGGGCAAGTTTCTTCAAGTTAGGAGTTTCACCTCTATATATTGAATTCTTATTGGTGGTGGTAACTGAATTTCTTGGAAAAGTAGGGTATAAAATGTTGAACAGATCCAGTGCAGAAATAGAGTATAAAGCTATGGCTCCCGTCGCTTGTGCACTTATTTGGCTCATACAGTTGACATTGATTTTTGATAATTAGTGTAAAGAAATAGCTCACAAATTCACTAAACTATCTACCAACACCAATGAGTAATAAATGATAACAAAGAGGCTGCAAGTGGTTTAATGTGGTTTAATTGAAGTGTTAATTAACTTCAATCTACATCCAATTGTCAAAAATTCACTAACACAGATGTTATAATTCAAGGATTCTCTCAGAGCGAACTCTCAACTTTAGGTTGATTACAACACTTCAATAAGGTCGTATTTATACAAAAAGTAACTGTTAAAAATAATTTCCGCAAATCACACCTAAATGGTTGGAGAAGACACATGAACAAATGCTTCACTACTAAGCTCAAAACATCAAACCATGTGGACTCTGGTAACAAACCAGAAAGTTATAACTAATGTAGACTATATCCTCTAATGCTATAAAGACAAATGCATGAAGAAGACAATTGATTTGATCAAGACAAATGGTCTTGTATAACCAGATGCTCTTAAACTATTAGACGATTTACTGCATCAAACTATTTATAACCTTTAATCAAGATTTTACTGAGCCAATACTCACAATTAGGATGCTTTGCATATTTCTTTTTATATGCTATTCCATGAGAGGACTAAGCATATTTAGGAAGATTGCCACTTTATCAAAGAATATTTTTATTGGGTGATATCACATCGATTTTCTCAATTCCAATGACTATTTGACAGATATCTTTAACAAGTCTTTCGGGGGTCTTTGGTGCATATGATTTACATGCTTCAACTAGACAGGGAGTGTCGGATATAGTTAGATCTTTGTAATTAAGGTAATTCTATGAAAGGAACTTAGAGTTAGGGGCAAGTTATGAGTAGAAAATAACTACTTTAGAAATGTGTTAAGTATTAAAAACTTCAATATGACAATTTTGTATTAGAATCACTAGGATGACGGTTACATGATGAAAATAACTACTGGTAGTTAATTATTAGAAGTATATATCTAATTCTGGGTTGTGTAATTTGGGTTTGAAGTTATTTGGAACTTGTAGGAAGAGAATACTCCAAGTAGGGGCCTTTGTCTCTTGAACAGAAATTGCATCGCTGTATTTGTATGTGATAGGAGACTTTTTTTCTCTGGGACACTAAGTGTATTGCTGTATTGTGTGTGATTGATTTCAGGGTTCTGTATTATATTTTATTACTTTCTCAATTGTTGTTCTAGCATTTTAGGATCTACATATGTATGCTAATCAGACAATTAGGATATTTGTAGTTATGTCGCATATTTTCTTTTCCATCCACAATTGGCAAAATCCATTTTAAAACTCAAGTTTGTTTTAGAATGTCATCATAAATTTGAAGTGGTAGGTAGGTATGAATAGCTGTCAACAAAGATAAACACAATGAGTATACATACATTCTTGTTACAATAAAATGAAATGAAAGTTGTTCTTCACCTGCATTCCAGTCACAGACTTAAGGACTCCCCATATGATATGCTTCTTAACTCGTGAGAACAGTTTTCGCCAAGTCCCGGTAAACTCAGCTCGATGAAATTGATCCATCAATAATTTCATATCACTAACAACAAATCTTGACCCTTCATATGTAACACACAGTTCCACCTGCAAGAAAGATCACATTATTTATAATAAATTGGAATTATTTCTACAGAGGTGACAACGTGTGATGAGTGACAACTTCATCTAATGGTCCAAAGATTAATACCAACCTGGCTAATTTTGATGTTGTGAAATTCCATTATCTTTTGTGGTCTAGCTTTCTTCTCTTCTTGTGGCACAGCTACCCTCTTTTCTTCAACGGAGGAAGTACCAGCTTTGACACCTTTGGAATCTTTTAGTTTATTCTTGGATGCTTCATCTTGTGAGACAAGGTCATCAGCTGCAGATTCTGCTACATTCTCGTCCTTTGTTTTATCAGACGAAGATGACCTTTTCAACTCGGGGGTTGGACCAGTAGCAGGGTTTGCTTTGGCATTTTGTGCCTTGGATGCCTGCAAGCATGTTACCAAGCTCATTTCTTAAAACATCATATACTAGGATGGTGAGAATAAAACAACAAAAGGAGAAGAAGCTACATTCTTCCCTAGCTTTTCTACCAATGTAGTATGGCATTAGCCTTCCCAGATTCTTTTATTACTAGAGGAATTTTAGCAAGTAACAAAACATTTCTTGATACTCTCTTTCCATTACTTTCTCCACTATTGGGTGAAATCCTATGTTGGCCCCTCCATATATCATGCTCCACTCTATTTGTGGGCCAAAATGAGGTTTCACCCAAGAAGATAGTGTTTTTGATGAATGTGTTGTCGGAAATCATATACTAGAGAATAAACTCACTTGGGCTGAATCAACTTGGGAAGCAAGTGGATTGGCTGTAGGAAATAGCATTGCAGAGATGCCAGTTCTTGCTGGTGGGGCATCAGAGCCTGAAGCCGAACCATCAGCTGAACCTTTTTTCATACGCCTTGCACCAGCTGTGGTTGAAACCTTCCAAACCTCCTACATAAGCAATCATGACTTTAACTTAAAACACAAAATATCTATGAATGTTATGATTGTTGTGGAAAGAAGTCAATTGAAATAATAATTAACCTGTCGGCGTTGTGAATCCTTCTTTTCTTCTGGGAAGAAATACACCCACATCATTCTGTACATTGTTTCTGTCAAATGGATCTTAAGGGGATAAATCTCTACCTATAGAGTAAAATGTGTTCATGTTAGGAAACCAAAGGCACAACTAGTATACTGCACACACTTTCTACTCAAACAGATTCCTAGTTCTCCATGCAATGATTTATCTGTTAGTCTAACTGTCACTGTAATCTAGCTATAGCTGCGTCCAATAACCGAGTTCAGTTGTATTACTGTATAATAACAAGTTTGGAAATTCGAGAAACATTTTCTCTCTAACTTTACTTTCAGTTTCTTGGAAACTCTCCTCTTTTCTTCTCTCATGAACTTCAATAGATTCACTTTTATAATTATTTCTCCCTGATATTCTGCCGTGTCTCCAATATGTTAGAAACATTGTACATATTAATCTTGGGCAGGGTCTACTTAACAAAACTCTAACAAAAGTATTACACATGGACTCGATTATAAGCATCTGACAAATATTTTTGAATAACCCAAATTATAATAAGAGATGGATTCTATAGTTCTACAGAACTTTGCTGGGAGAAAAATAACCACAAGGAACCACTTACCTGGAAAAGTTCAAAGGGAGAATTTCCATCCTTTGGAGCTCCCTGTCTCGCATCAAGTTTAACCATCACTTTTCTGAAAAAAAGAAGCAAACATGCACTATCAAGGTACCAAGAAGATATAGAAAACACAAAAACACTCTAATCTTTATTGCAATAGAAAAGGTAACATCAATTTTATATTAAAATAAGTTACTAAGAGGCTCCTTTTTTTCTTCCCATTCCATTAATAAATAATTTCAACAATACAAGTAAAATTTGTATGCCTTTTCAGTTAAAGAGAGGGAATAGACTAGCATGGAAACCTAAGGGCTGAAATGATGGAGTTCAACTTCAACTTAAAACTAACCCTAATTTAACTAGAAATTAAGACATTGTTGCCTGGAACAGCAAAGTGAAAAATATCAGAAAATCTACTTGGAAGCACCAGTAAGTTGAAGAAAAAGGCCTGAAAAAAAAGACATACTTTCCCCAATCGGGAGGGGGATTCCATGCTGACAGAATTGTATCAGATTTGGCGTTAGACAGGCAGTTTCTGAAAATAAGAAATTTTGTTGTAAACAGAGAAATGCCGACATCCTTATAATCCCGGTCGAAGTCGTAGATCTAAGTGATTAGAAGAATGAAACTGAATTAGTATATTATTGCAAATTGAAAGAAAAACAAAATCTGAGGAAGCTAGAAATCTAAGGGATTAAAAGTGAATCATGATATTCTCAGGTTCATAGGAACAAAACAAGGACAAAAAAGAACAACTAAATTAGAAAATATCACTGTAGTTTTTTCCATTACATGCAGGGATAATAAATTTGCAGATTCAATATTGTAAGGACGGAAGAGCACTATAATAAATGTATCAATGCATTCTATACAAGTCAATGGAGCAAATTTGAGCCTTAAAGTACAAAATTTTTAGAATCTAACTAATATATTTGAAGTCAGACTAAGTGCTGAGACGACAAAGTTCATACTTCATGAGAAACAGATTTCAATGAGCCTTGGATGGCTAAACCCAGAGCAAAAAAATTCTTACCATGTCATTGATCTCAACTTCAGCAAAGGATTTACCATCAAGGATCATGGTCCAAACAACTTTGTTAATTTGCATAGATATGCGCATAGCATAAGAAGGACTTTTGTTTTTCTCCTTCTCCAGTAACCGCTGTTGTGCAGCTTTCTGCATAGCCACTCTTAATGAGGCATATGCTTCCTTCCTAAATTTTCGTGCATTTACATGTTCTTTCTTCAGTTCTTGGACCTGCAAGTGTTGGACGATCGTTGATTACACATGCAAATTTTCATGTCCAAAGTCAACATATAACTTCAAAAGTGGCATACACACTACACATCTCGAAAGAAGTTTAGATCATTTGGAAGATGATGGACGTGAAAACTTGTAGGCTTTTACTATCTCACATTCACTAGTCTAGATTTTGCATTCTTTGCCAGTGTGGTGTCATCTACATAGACCACCCATTGGATGATTTTTGCTCATACAGTGATATATCTAATGGGAGGAGCACTAGGCATTGGTGTCTGTACTGAGATCAAGTACATACTATAGTGGAGAGTTTCTCCAATGTTGTGCTGTTATGTTGATAGAAGATCCACTTTTGGCTAATGTGACCATATGGGAGCGACCTTGTCTCTTGGAGAAGTAAGAAGCAAAGTGATCACTCCACAGCCATTTTGCATGGCAAATATTTTATATTCACAACAACTTATGCATGATCAACACATATACTCCAACTATAGGAAGGGGCAGGGAGTACTGCAGAATAGCTCTTAATTTATGTTTATGAGGTTATTGTTGAAACTGTAAGGATATTTTTAGGGAAGGAAAGGAAAAGATAAAGTAGAGAGAAATAATCTGAATCTGATTTGATTGGTGTAATTCAAAATATAAAGCATTAACCCATATTATACTGATGCTACACTCGAAATCCTGGTTAAGTAAAAAAACAAATGATTTGTAACTAATCCTACGATTTAAGGATTTTTAATAAGATTCATTTCTTACCAGCTTGTCTATTCCACCGTCTATCATCCACAAGTCTGCTTCCTCTTCTGGGTGTGAATTTCTTGAAAGGTCAAACCAAAGACACAGTTTTCTTACATCATCAAGAATCAAATTTTGATCCCTTTCTTTCTTTTCAAGGTTGATTTTTTCAAGTTCCACCTCTTCAACACCATCTGGTACCACCTCATCTGCTTCTTCTTCGTTGTCTTCATCATCTTCAGCAAAAAGTGACATGCTACTTTTTCGAGGCCTAAGTTGTACATGATATTCTTAGTTAATTTAAAGGACTCTCAATAGAGCAGAACGTCTTTGATTTAAATTTCTTTAATGGAAAAAAGAACTGCATCAATGTACGAATCATATAATTCGACTGCCTTGGATTATCTAAATTAAAACCCAATTCATGCATGAGAAACATATCTTCCTGATAAGTAATTTAAGAATAAACAAACAGTAATTTTCATTAGAAAACTATTGCAACATAAATGAACATCAAACTGTCATGTTTTATCTTAAAACTAATGAGTGAAGTTGCCACACATGCCTATCAGAACAGACAAATATATTAGAACATATGATTATCATAAGCTCTGATACCGTTTTAGATTTGAACTTATAGGATACTATAAGGTGTAAACATACAAGAACATCTTACGTAGGTAAATAGATAAAAGTAGATTTATAACGATTATAAAGCAAGAATGGCTATCCATACTTGGGAACCCTTGCAAGGAGAAGATTGCACAGCACATCCAGCATGACCTGAAACTGGCGAGATGTCATTGTTGCTGTTATATTATGAGAATTGAAGGTGAGCTCCTTCAAGGGTTTCACCTGCAGTATTAGAGTATGAATTTGACAGAGATTAATGATCACCATAGACATGAGAAAATACAACAAACTGGTGAAAAACACTCCATAAATACATGCATTTACTAAGAAAAGGAAAGTTCAGATACAGAGATAATCACTAGTTAGGATAATGTTTTATTTACAAAAGATAATTTCGTTAAGAAAAGAGATATCCACATATAGGAGAATAAAAATGTGAACAAAAATAAATATGAAATGAAAAACCATGAGCCTAGCATCAAAGAGAAGCTAAAAATTTATTCTTTGTTAAAGTGTTAGAATAAGAGGAAATACAGAATAAATTGGTATGGAATAGAGATGAGATAAAAATGAAGCATAAAGATTTTGCATATTATCAAAAGAAAATGTTTCACAATCACAAAATGAACTCATTCAGAAAAATGAACCCAAGAGTTGCTTACATAGCCAGTGAAGGTTACATTCCTCATTGTGTAGAAAGCAATCATTCCAAGATTCTCCTTACTCAACACATAATGTGTAAAAGAAAAAAACAACATAAAACAAAGAGAATACGTCTTCTTAGATGTTGCCAGAAACTACCCATTTTCAATAATTAAGCAATAAATGATGAAGAAGTAAAACATCATTTGAGGAAGAAAATTCCATCACAGAATATTTGACTGACGAAAGCTTCATCAAACTGAAGAAATATTCTCAAATTTTAAGACTCTCCTTGAGATGCTTCTTCAATATTCAAGTATTGATCTTAGCAATTCAAACTTGTCTTTTGGAAGTGCCTTCGTCACTATATATGCTAATTGATCTTCAAAATTGCAATACTCTAATTTAATTTCTTCCAATTTGTATGCTTCCATGATTGCATGATATTTAATCTTTATATGAACGTTTTGTTTTTTTGTTTTTTTTATCAGCGAATTAAATTAATTAAAATGGGATACTTTAGGGGTATCCCAACCCATTTACAGATAAAGTTTACAGGTAAATAGGATGATATCTATCTATATGACACATCTTTCCTTCCTAAACACAAAACTACCATCCATGTATCATAAAACAATTAACACCTAGAACAGGGACCATATCCTAGATGATTCAAAGCAAGTACTTCTTTTAGAGCAAAGACCCCACCACCAGCAATTTATGACATTCCTCCATCGCTGCCAAGCATACCTAAATCCAATGTGGCAGCAGCTTTGAATCAGCCTTGTAGAGCAACAGCCTTGATTTGGCCTTTTAACATCATCTAACACAGCTTCTTTGTAGTTGCAATAGCTAACTTGTTATAACTCTTAAAATAGTTGGCTTCATCTTGCTCTTGACCAATATCTTGCTTCTTTAAATACTATTAAGAAGTAAACTTTAAGTTTAACTTAACCTTACAAAATCAACTCATAAGATGAGATTAACACCCACTTATATACTATGAAATGTCCTTATTCCTAGTCGTTCTAGGATATACAACAAGTACCAATAGAAAACTCCCTTCCAAATGAAAATACATATCCTGTTGTACTCTTTATATCATCTAAGCTTCCTGCCCAATTACTATTAGAGTAGCCTTGAAGATTTTCACTCTTCTTCTTTGGGAACCAAAGGCCAAGGTTTGTTGTACCATTGATAACCTCAAGACTCTTTCGCTGCACCCATGTGAACCTGGCTTCGTGAGTGCATGAATTTGGATAACAAACTTGTAGAAATTAAGTCTGGTTTGGTTGCAGATAGATAAAACTTCTAATCTCACCTCTATACAAACTTGCATCTCCTTTTGTCACCACTTTTCATTTAACACCAATGGAGTGACAACAGTTTTGCAATTCCCCATGTGAAACTTCTTTAAGATCTCCTTGGCATTTTCTTTTGGGAGATCAAGATTCAATCAAATGTTGGAGTATCTCCATCTTAAGAAAATAATTCATCAGACCTGTTATTTCAAATTCTTGCTCCATATTCATTTTAAATTGGTTTAGACTATTCGACTCACTCCTAAAAGCTAACAGCTCATCAACATAAATGGAGATAATGAGTTTAGCTTGTGATTTTCCATACAAAGTGGCTTCATTTTAACTTCTTGTAAAGCCTTGCTCCAGAAGATAGTCATCAACTGTGTTGTACCACGTTCTTGGAGCATGTTTCAGACTGTACAAAGCTTTATGAAACTTGTAAACCTTTTCAGACTGTACCCTTTTAACCACCAATCTTGCTTTGAGTTTATTTACAGATCCACCAGGGTTTAGTTTGGCTTTGCAAACCCATTTTACAACAATCACCCATTTGTGTTAGGGTCTATCCATGATCTACCATGTATTTTTCTTCTCAGTCATATGTGTCTCCTCTTGCATGAAAATATTTCATGCTTCACTTTCAACAACTTCAACGTAGTCAACAAACTTTAACAAAGCTTTGTTGCATCTAACACATACATCTTCTAATAATATGTGTAAAAAAATGTGTAGGCACTAAGCAATAATTATACAATAAAAAAATTATTAAATAAAAACTAATTTTAGAGATGAAAAATAATTAGTCACTATATTGACTAATTTAGATACTATTTTAAAGACTAACAAGGATCTTTGGATTTTACAATGATATAAAAAAATTACCTTCAGTTCTGGAGTGCCTCCTTTGTGCCTTGTGAACTGAAAGAACATATCACAAGGCATAAAAACTCTCTCAAGAAGAGCACCTGTACGCATTACTTTTGGAGACCCTCTGCGAATTTTTGGTAGCCACTGCACTCCGGCCCCTGGATCAACATCTGTTGGTGCAACATGGGCCTGCACATGCTCCAACATGACAGATAACTCCCATCTTTTCCATGCAATTTCAGGCTGGTATTCACTGTTTTGTGCATCATTAGTTGTACTAAGTGCTTGCTCAATCATCTCGTAACCAACTTGAAGGACTGAGTGATATGACTGGGCTAATATGCGGCCACTTACAGCAGCAAGCAAAAACCTTCCCTGTGAAAGCATGAGCACACACATAATCTTGGCACACTCTTCTAAAAATTTATAAACAAAGGAGAACTAACACATGAAAAATAAAAGACATAATCTAGATTAAGAGACTCTTGTTGTCCAAACTTCAAGGAAATCACAACATAACTCCCCTATTGATTCAGAACAGAGAATGAACAAAGATAAGGTGGATTAAGGGTGACTGCAATCAAGACATTTTTCAACAAGAGATCTCTTACAACTATATACAATTAGAGTTATTATTCTAGCTCACAATTGTCAATGGAATATGAGTATTGCTCTTCATAGATGCTCAACTAATTATCCTAAACAAACTAACAGAAAACAGAAAACCAAATCTGTCAGCTGTTTCTCAAAATAAGATTGAGAATTTGAATAAAAGGATTGTTTCAATCTAAGTACAAGTCACCATCTGAAAGGCATGCACAATAATCAAAATGCTTACTGTATCTTCCCATAAGTTCTATTTAAAATGAAAAAGTATTTTATGACTTACATTTGCATCCTCTGAGTGAAGATTAAACTGTGGTTCAACAATATTAACCATGAAGTGACGAATCCCCTCCTCTGGTTCATCGGAATTCTCCTTTTTAGCTGGGAAATAGACAAAAAAGGGAAATAAAAGAGGGTAAACAAAGTTGTTAGTAACAATACTCAAGAACAAATGGGGCTTAACAAAGAAATCATCAAGGATTTCTGGCAAGCAGTGAAAGTAGTGTTGTGACACAAGGCGTACGATGTATGCTTTTTTTGTGTTATATTTTACTACTTGCATATAAATTTCCTGAAGCAAATGACACATACTAGATGGAAATTTGTCCACATTATCCACATGTGATGGGGATGAAGGTAATTCAGGATTTTTGGCAGTCAGAGAAGAGGGAGAATCCGAGATGTTATTGGTGTTAAGGGACAGAGAATCTTCATCTTGATGCGTCTCAGCTCCTTCATCTTGACTGGTTTCAGCCTTATTGTCTTGATTGGATTCAGCTTCATCAACTTTACTGATTTCGCCACCATTATCTTGATGAGTTTCAGCTCCATCATTTTGACGGACTTCAGCTCCATCATCTGGAGGGACTTCAGCTCCATCATCTTGAGTGGTTTCAGCTGCACCATCTTGATCAGTTTCAGCTACATTTTGTTTTGTCTTCTCCTCACGTAACTTTCTCTGTGTATACTGCCGAGAAGGAGAAGGTTTTGCTGGTGCACAGGCTTTGGAAAGACTGGCAGCCCAGAAACAAACAGCATTTCTGTTTTCAATATTCCACAGAAGCTTGAGACCATAGACAAACACACGCTGACAACTATCTGCTATTATCACATTGTATCCTTCCTCATCACTTGGATCTGATTGCTCATTCTCATTGGTTTCAACCCGATTTTCACGCTGAGGTCGTACATAGGTCTTGTCAGAATGTATTTTTCCTGTTTCATGCCAGGCTATCAAAGTATCAGGATCAGCCTTTGGGGACTGCTTTCTTATGGTGAAGTAATCACCGGATAAAAGAAATCCATCATCAGGATTTTTCTGTGTCAGGAAACCTTTTTCAGAGGGATTTTTATCCTTGGATGGAGCTTGTGAGCTTTTTGGTGTCATGCTAATCAATTTAGCAATACTGCAGCAGTCTTCTTTGCTAAGGAAAACTTTGGGCATGTGAAGATCAACACCCAGGTAAACAAGATCAAGAAGGCCACGGTTGCATTCAAACGTAAACTTTTGCTTGCCCCTCCCAAAACATACTTCAACCTTGAGCTTTGTCATAGCGAATGTCAGTCCTTTGGCTGGATCATCATCATGCAGATGCACGTTCTTTACACAAATTGGGGTGCCATCTATACGCATCATAAACTCAGTTATTACTTTGTCTAGTGCAAGGTTGCCTGATCTGATAATTCTTGGAACACCGTAACGAGGGAAACGCGAGAAGAAGCGCAGTTTATATGGGGGAAGGTACATCAAGGTACCAAATTTTGTTAGCCATGATACATCATGAGCACCAAGGTTTATTGTTGGTGAAGCATTGCTAGAAGTGTGAGGAGGCTGATGAACATTAGCATCTCCTTCTGATACACATTGTTTTTCTGATGAAGGATGAACGGATCTAAAGGATATGCTGCATCTAATCGAAAGAGCAGTGGATCTGAAGGGGTCGAATACGAACTCACGAGGCTTCCCTTCAATTGGAAGTGAAAACAAATAATGATTCAATGGCATGTCAGAGTCACAACCCCAATCCATTGTAAGATCAAGTATGAAAACTGGGACTTCAAAGAATGCACCAGAAACACCTGGCGGAATTTTGGTGCAACGTTTGTTTGCCATACTCTCCAAACTGGTCAAGTAAATGTTGAAATCTTGCGCAGAAAGAAAAATGCGACCATCAGACTGCTGAATTTCCATAGAACTAGTCAAAAGTACTAGTTTATCAAACTTTTCATAAGGATCTGGACTTCCCAAAATATTCCAGTTTGTTTCAGAAAATAATAAGGTGATTCTTCCATGAATGTAGTTTCTCATGTCATCCCACCATGGCAAACTCTTCTCCTTTTTGGGTGGCAAAATAAGTGGCCCAGGAGTCTTAACACTTAGATTAGCCCTCCGTAGCACCACAGTAAAAGCATAACTAATATCAGCAAAAACTGGTTCATAACCCACCCCAAATGACACTTCACCTTTCTGGAAATTTAACGTCAAATCTGTGTATGTCTTCATCGGCGGAGTAGTACCCATGGCTGATCGAAGCATGCATACCTTTCTCCATTCCCCAACAAACACATCTTGAAGCATTTGAGGTTGAAAGCTAGTTGCCTACTTGAAATAAATAAAAGAATAATGACCAATAAATGTTGCCAGGTTAATCATCATCTACTTAATCCACCAATACCACAAAAGAAACAAACTCCAAGTTCAGTTCAAGAAACATTGGAGCTCAGGAAATGTATAATTGATCACAATAAGTAAGCATCAAAAACTGGAATTTTGAAAAAATATTTTATATTGCTTCATATTACCTGCTGAGCCATCACAAGACGACCTCCACATTTGCCAGAAGTTCCAGCAAAGAGAGGAAATGTGTAATCTCGAATTTGAGCAACAAGAGAACTAGTATTCAAGAGAATGTTTGCTCCATACAGTCTGGAAAATGGTATCTCTAGTTCACGACAAACAGGATCAAGCTTCCTCAGAATTTCAATCATCCCATCTTCTCCACCTTCAATTTTTGTCAAGGTTACATCTAAGTTTTCTGCAGATATTGAAAGAAGAACAGCTCTTGAAGTACTAAGCTTGAAACCAGATTGAAGTTGATCATTTTTATAAGCACCTGATCCCTTATAGAACTCTATGTTTTGACATGACTGGTAATATGATCGGAATGTTCGTCTATAAATGTCTTCTCGCATCGATTCAATAACTGAAGGATTGTTTACATCAACCTCAACATCATTGATATAAATTTTCTTTTCTTCATGAGAATTATTGGTGTCATCAGTAGAGTTTGGATCTTTCTTGGCCTTGGATATAAAATCATCCAAGAAGTTTAACCGGACAGTTAATTCACCAACCTCCTTCTTCAGCAGGTGGTAGTGTTCATCAAGCCATCCCTGAATCGGTTCCTCTTCAATATCAAAAGTTAACTTGCGTAGGAAAAACTTCAAACATCCAAATTTTACTGAACTTGGCTTTCTAGCTTTAGAACTGTCTTTCTTCACCGGAAAAATCATGTTGGTCTTTGCAGCAACAATAAGCTTCAATGCACGCAACATGTCCTCTAGAGCATCATCAATAGCACGCAATTCTAATCTGAATGGCAAACAAATATGAACATCAAGACCTTGAATTACCCAATCCCATATTGTAGCTCCCTTTGGATCAGATGTAGCAGCAGCAGATTTACTAGGAATTCGTGAAACTTGCATCCGGCTACTCTTGACTAGTCTGGCCCCATTAAAATTAAACAAGAGTCCTTCAAGGAGCACTCCTATACGAGCATTCTCAGAGAAAATTGACTGCACCTGAGCCGTAGCATTAACTCCATCTCCTAGCTCAGCAGATATGTTCAACATTTCTACATCAACAGCAAAAACAGATTCTTTCTTCTTTTCAGAATGCCCTGATGGAATAGGAGGAGTTTCATTTTTCCTATTAGAATCTTTTACATCAGACACAACATCTTCAACTTGCTCATTACCCTTCTCCCGAAGCTTCGAATTGTGTAATGCTAATTTTAGCTGCAAAACCAGTTCAATCACTGATAGATGTACATCAGGCTCCCACTTCAAACTAATCTCAGTGGCACTGAAAAGAGAGCATGCAGCATTCTCTTTAAGGCCACCCAATCGTTGTACAAATTTAATATTTCGTATGTCAACTAATTTCACCTTTGATACTGGCCTAGTTTCATCATAATACTCCTGATAGATGGATCTGGCCTTTGCAAGTTCTACCTGTTTGGATCTTTTCTCCTTGTTCACACTCAATTTCAAATTTAAGATTTTAAGAGAAATACAGTACTTTAGTTTCCGGTACTCACTGGAAACAGTGGACATTACATTTGCAGTGCGAGGAGTACCATCTGCAGACACACTTATTATAACTCTACCACCCTGTGAGCCATAATTAACTCTCTTGGGGTCTGGAACAACTGTGTTTTCTAATCCAGTTTCCCCCAATACATAAACTGAACACTGTTCAAGATGGAATTTCAACATTTGAGTTCCTTTCCCTGAACTTTTTGATGAATGTGCCCGGGGCTGTGTGGATTTTTTCTTTGGACCAGAAAGGCTTTTCAATAGAACTTGAAAGGATATTGCAGTAGATATGAATGATTCTACTCGCTCAAAACTTAGATAAATTCCCATGCCAGTCACAACAGCTGATAAACCTAGCACACACTTTGGAGCCTCTTTTTCAGATGATTTTATGTCCTTTTTGCCCCAATCCACACTAACCTTTGTAATGTGCAAAATGTTGGCAGAGTATGATTCAGCACCAAAAATGCTTTCTCCCAAGCATTCTTGATTTTCATTAGCCATTTTGAGGCTTAATTCACCAAGTTCAGAATGCACTGCAGTTCCCATCTTCGAAGTGTTGTTTGCAGATACATGTGTTGATTTTAAGCAACCCTGGATTTTGAAACAATAGATGAATGCTTGTTGGTAAGTGTCTTTACTCAAAAACATTTGAATCAACATTTAAGATAATTTCCTCCAATAGAACACAAAATGATCAAACAGGTACATATATATAGTGACTTGAACAAAAGAAATTTGAAGACTCAAAGAAACAAAACAATCCATCCATTTGATGAGCCTCCAACAAAACACTCAACCAATATCCAACAATCATCCTTTGAGCCTCAAATCTAATATCCAAGTAGCAGTTGCAAATGTCTCTCTTGGTAGTTTATTCTGATCAATATCATTTTAGCCCATTAAATTATTTTACATTGTTAATTTTTGTTTTTACAAAAATTAATACTTTTTAGTTCCTACATTTATTACATTACTACATTGATAAATATAGAGATGGAAAACGTATTAAATATGGTAGGAATTAAAATCAACATTTTGAAATGTTTTAAAAGATAAAGATATATTTTTATCCTTTTTAATTTACATGCATCATTAGTTTGTTGTTTAATAGTTTAAAAAAAAGTCACCTTGTTTTCACTTCATTTCCTGTTTTCAAGAATCTGCAAAGGAGAAAAGAAGTGAAAATAAGGCGACATTTTTGTAGTTATTTATAAAAGTATATTATAAAAAAAGTAAAGCTAAAACAAATCAAATGCACCCTTTTAAGAGAAAAAAAAATACACAATTATGATCTTTTCAACATTAGATCCACAAGCTTGCAGATCAAATGACCTCAATCTTTCGACCTTGTTTTGATTTTGAGGATGGTCGTATTCTTCAATAATAATCTTTACTAAAAACTACTAGGATGTTTTGATACCAGTTTAATAGTATATTTCAAGTATCTTCTGAACCACATTTTCTGTCATCCCAAATTCATAACCATAAGAAAGTTTATATGATTTTATCTTTGAGCTTATCCTTTCTTGATCATCCGAGTGTAACACTTTCTCCTGCTTCAAAAACATATCTGCTTGCATAGACAAAATACAGTTTCAAAACTCAGATATTTGAATGAGTTTGTTCTAATATATTGTTCACACAGTTTTCTGATATTGTCATGTTATCATTTCATAAAAAAAAATAATAAGGACACAAATAAAAACTAGAGGACTCAAATGAGAAAACATATATACTGAAAAAAGTATATTTAATCATGAATCACCACATGCACAACATCACATATAACAAGAACCAATTTATATAGTAAAACTGTTAAGCTTATTTTGATTCACAGATAACAACAATTATGCATATAGATATATGTATATGTATCTATATTTGGCAATACTTACATGATATAGTGGAGAACCAGCCATAGTGAAAAGCCTTATTGTAAGCTCCGAAGTTGACAAGTTACATGTCCATACGATGGTCTTGCTGTCATCAGTTGATTTTGGTTTTACAACAGGAGTTTCGTTGATAACCAATTTTTTCTTCTTATTACTAGGTGGCTTTAGGAGCAACCAAGGTTTTATTCTGCTCATTACGATGTTGCATTTTGAACGTCCAATCTTAATTTCTGTGTCAGCTCTAACAAGCATAACTGACTAGAGGAAGAGACCAAAAGATGAAGTAAGTTTGCACATAAAATACAACAAAAATAATTATATATAACTCATTGTAATATATAGTCCATATCAACCCTTCTTCATTCATATTATGAGATCAATGTCATTTATATATAAACTTCTAAATAAATTCTATTATGAGATTTCGTGTCTATCAATCAACAATTCTCCTAAAAGCTTAATTTGTTAAGTGAATGCTAAAATTCATCTATATCTCCAAAACAAAAGTTATTTCATTGTATGGAAAATTTTATAATTTTATAAATTAAAATATATTAAATTTAAATTGATTTATTTGAATAAAGTAATTTAAATTTATTGACTTTTTTTGCTTAGATGGAATATTTCAATTACTATCAATAATATATTATATTTAATAATAAAAGAAATATTAATATAGGTGATGTTTTTTAGTTGATGTCAAATGTTATTTTTCTAATCGAAATTATTAAAGATTTTTTCAATTTTCATTGAGATGAATTTTTCTTGATTCATATTCGTTAATTCATTACTAAAAAATCATTAAATAGAAACTAATTTTAGAGACAAGAATAATTAGTTTTTATATCGATTAAATTATATACTATTTTAAAAATTAAAAAGAAAATATTGGTACCTAGATTAGTTTTTATTGTTGATAAATAGTTTTTAAATTAGTATCTAATTAGCTACCAAGGTTTTTAGCTACATCCTAAAGTTGGTAGCTACCTATATAGAAAATATTTATCAATTGTAGAACCTAATTTATATACCAATAATTTTTTTAGTCTCTAAATTAGTATCTAATTTAGTCTATATAATAACTAATTATTTTTTATTTCTAAAATTGATTTCTATTTAATGATTTTATTAATGTGATCAATATTGAATGAATCATTTCAACTAATACTAATTGTATTTATTTTTTATTTTTTTTTACATTGTTGATTGAAGTTATTGTTTGACTGAGGACTTTTCAACCAATATCAACTAAAAAAAAGTGTAAGCTAACATTGGTCTATATAAGTCCTATTCAAGATTGGTCACAAAGTTTCTCTAGTCGAAATTAGAAAAAGAAATCTAAGATAATTTTGAACTAATGTGACGATCACAGCCTCGAGGGTGCTATTGGGTAGAGTACCAACAAGACAGTGTTTGAGTAGGAGAGGGGTGATGTTGAATACTACTGTATGTGCTTTATGTCAGACCAAGGAAGATTCTTGTCAACACCTCTTCCTAGAATGCAAACATGCGTGGTGTGTCTGGTCCTTGTGTTTTAAATGGATAGGAATATTGTTTGTCCAACATAATGATCTAACCCACTTTGAGAGCTTTCATATGATCAAGGGTAGTAATTAACAAAACCTAGTTTGGAAAGGGGTATGGGCAATTATAGTCCGGTGTTTGTGGGAACATATAAACTCAGTTGTATTCAACCAAGGAGTACTACTAGTAGATGAAGAAGAAGTGTTCCAAAAGGCTCAACTTAAATCGTGGTTATGGATGAAGCATAAAGCACATAACTTTAACTACTCCTTTGCAGATTGGGTATTGAATCCAATATCCTGCATCAGTAGCTATAAGTAAGTGGTCTTAGGTGGAGCCAAGCTGTCTTGGAAGAGGAAGGAGGGCAGTGCTTTTATGCTGGCTAAAGCAGATGGAAGTAAGAAGAGGTTTGTATGTGAAGGAGGTTTGTGGATTGAGACACTCCTAAAGTGTCTTGGTTTAATTAATTTTATTCTTTGTTAATAAAAAAAATTGAACTAACAAACTGATAAAAAAATAATTCTAACTTACATTATTGGAAAAACAATTGCAATAATGTCAATAGAAAGATATTTCATATTATTGTCTATTGATGAACCTTGATTAACATGGAAAAACAATTACAATAATGTCAATAGAAAGATATTTCATATTATTGTCTATTGATGAACCTTGATTAACATCAGGTTGAAAAATAATATCATTGAAGTCAATAAAAAAAAATTCTTATTAACATCAACCAAAGTATAATTTTATTAATATTGGACAAGAAAATTTTAACTAACATGGATTGATTGAAAAAGTAATCTTAACCTACATTGACAAAAAAAATTAAATATGACTAGGTTAAAACCAACCCTCACTGAGATTTAAAGATAACTCCAACTAACATCAATTAAAAAAATCATGTTTTACATATAAAAAATTAGTTATTAGGTCAAGACAAAGAATAATGTTGTGTCCTATAATGAGTTCACAAGAAAAGTTGTTGTGTATATACAAATGTATCAGTTAGTTAGGTAATGTTGATAATAATTATTGCAAAAAAATCTTTTATACTTAAGGTAAGAATTGGATTTGCTTAACGAATCTCAATTTGGGAGATATAAGTGAGAGAAAAAAACAAACACATGTAGAGTGGAGAGGTTAAAGAGGAAGTAATTCTTGGAAGTTAGGAATCAACTAAATCTCTCTTTTGTTGGAATCAAAATTACTCAAACTACAACTCCAACAATAAGATTATTTCTACTAAAATTTCTCCACATAAACTACAATTTAACCCTTTTATTTCTTTCTAATATTAGGAAAACTTACCAAATATACAAAAATACAAAGGTGTTTTCTATATGGATGACAAAATAACTTACCTGTACAGGGATACACACAAAAGAAACCAAATTCACACTCAATATCTCCAAGATGGAAGAACCAAGTTCTTTAAAAAGCTGTAATGTCAATAAAACAAGAAAAGTTGTTAGTAAGAAGGAAAACAAACAAAAAAATGGAAAATGGTAACACAAGTTTCATCAAATAAACAAATACACTCCATACATGAATTTCACCAAATTCGAGTTGAAAATGAAGACGTGTACTCTCCCCACCATCCTTTGTTGGTCGTGATTTGATGCTTCTGAATTGGATGCCCATGATGTTATTTTCAACATAAAGATTACGTTCACGATGAGTAAAACTCACATTCACCTTTGACAAATTGAAGTTGACCTAATGATAAAACATAATTAAACAGTTGACCTTTAAGCCATTTGAAAAACCCTTTCAACAACTTTTTATCTTTGATTCAATTAAATCAAAATATAAAAGAAACTTATTGTTCTAAAGTAGCATGTAAACTAAATTGGCTCACACACACCATAAACATGAACAAATAGCCACAACCAAAATGTTTAATTTGTAAAAAAGTGAAAATCCAGGAAAAGTTGGTGAATGTAAAGATGCATCACTATATGTCACATATCAACAAGATAAATTTATATTTTGAAATGACCAAACTCTTAATGATAAACTAACGACAAACAATGTGATAGTTATTTAGTGGGAAAAAATCAGTCATTAACTACTTTTCGACTAATATTTTTCACTATCATATAATTTCAGTCACTAATTTCGTCACAAAATATATTAGCAATTGATTTAAGTTATTTAGCGACAAAAAATGTGGTCGTTAAAAGTACAATTTTGTTATTGTGATCCTAACTATTTAAATAGGTCAAATATCTTATTCAATAATTTGAACAAAGTCACTCATTCATAGGTCAACTATATGTGCACCAGGGCTGGAAAAGTATATGAAATCATTAGAATAAATAAAAAATAAAAGCATGTATAATTTCTCTACCTTTTGAGGAAACTTTGAAATATAGCCTGCAATTTTTTCCTGCTTGTTGGTAGGTGGCTTTGTGCTCTTGGGATCAACATTTGATCCTATACTTTTCTGAGAGTCAGAAGAAGACTCTGATGAACTCTTCTTTCTCTCAAGCAACCCCTCATTTGAATTCACAGTGACATCTCCAATGGAAATGTCTACACTCCTTATAACTATACCCACTTCCCTACATCCAAAAGAAGAAGAAAAATGACAACTAAAAAAACCTAAAAGGATGAAAATTAAAAAAAAAAAAAAGAAAAAAAAAAGATTATCCAAGTCAATTGTAATTTTTACTTTAAATAAGGAAAAATCAAATATAACTATAAGATAACTTTATGTAAGACAAAGAAACACATAAAAAATAAGTACCATTTGACTTGTCATTATATTTAAAAAAAATAGGAAAAAATGATGCACCACCGACATTGTGAACCAAAACTAAGAAAGTTTTAGTTTTTTAGGAATTAGCAAATTTAGGTCCAATAATGGAACAATAGTTAAAAGTGTGTTTATTTTCTAATAAATTAATTCACAGTAGATAAACCATGTGTATATTAGAATCTCCTTTTATAGTTGAAGCTTCTCACTTTGAAACTCCTATTGCTTTCAACCTTAAGTTTTTCATCACGTCACTTACAAACATCTTACATACAAATTCATTTTCTTTTCTCAAACTCAAACGAGTGAAGTGCATGATTAATACTTAAGAAAATTATATAAGGAAATTAGTACCTATCATGACCAAATGCACATGAGACAGAGAATTTTTCACAGACAAAAGTAGCAGAAGTCTTTTCTGTAGAAGCAATAGATGCTTGGGTAGAAGTATTGCTTCCTCCATCACTAGATTCAGATAATTGATTACTAACTTGAGGCTCACTAATGTTAACGACAATGGGTAGTATTTGAACCCTAACTACCAAATCTGAATCGGATCCACGATCTTTAGATATGTCCACATTCAACTTTCCAATCTCAAGAGTAAATTTAGGTGTCTGCAATATTCAAAAGACATTCACAATATCCAGGAAAAATATTTTCAAACAATGTCAGTCCTAGTAGAATTAAAAATGCAAACACATACAAAATAATTTTTTATATATACTATATTAAACTTTGTTTTACTAGTCATAATAGCCATAACACTGTATTTTATAGCAATAATTCTAAATATGGTATTACATATTATAAAAAAACATCAAAGACACCATTAATGTATGTTTGGTCGAACAAGAAAATTAATTAAAATGGCACAAAGATGCATACCTTCACAACTATATTAGTCACATGAAGTGACAAATATCTTGCAATGTTGCTTATGGTCTTCCACTTCCCCTTTCCCTTTCCCTTGCTAGAAGAACCACCACTGGATTTTTTAGGTTTCTTCTTTTTTATCTCAGAGCTTTTAATTGGAGGTCGTGTAACGACTTCTAAGTTGCATATTATTAGTTGCAACTTTGGGTCCCAAGAACTAAAACCCGCACCATGTTCAACCAAACAACGACGAAAACTAAGTTTAATTTCACCAATAGATATAGATTCAACAGCACCCTGCACATGTCATAAATTGAAACAATATATTGATATGGCTTTAAACAAACAACATAACAATCACTAAAAAAAAACAAAGAATTTGAACTATGATTTTCAAAATGGATTGTATAAAGAAAAACTAGATCAGTTGGGTGAAATTGTGTATTCTTTTATATCACTGACATAAGTACAAATTTGAAAGCTTCCTTTAAGTTATTGAAGCTTCCTTTAAGTTATTGATGCTGATAGAATTTTTCTGTGAAAAAACGCCAGAGTGATTCGACACCAATAGTCATGAGCATTTTATATAATAAAGTCAAGACATCATTTTCAATCTAAAACCTTAATACAATGGGTATGTGAGCCTTCTTTCTTATATATTACTCTTTAAGCATATTCCTACTCAATGTGTGACAAATTCATACTTATAATCCTAACAATCACCCCTTTTTAAGTGTGAATTTTTTTCACATTGATACTTCCGCACAAACAACACACAATACGTTATTCAACCACTCACATATTCGATTCATGTTCACCGCACAATTTGATAGGAATTTTTGGTGAAAAAACACCAGGGTGATTCAACACCAAAGAGTCATTAACATTTTTTAAAAGAAAATCATAACACCACTTTCAACCCGAAGCCTTAAAATAATGGGTATGTGAATTTTTTTTCTTATATAATACTCTTCAAACACATTCTTGCTCAATATGAGATAAACTAACACTTGAAATCATAACATATGTATTTAAGATTTTGTAAATTTTGTAACTAGAAAATAAGAAGCGGAAGTGAATAAAAGTAAAGAAGAACCTTCTTAAACTTCAATTCCACGTCTTTCAAACTGTTACATCCACCAACGCAAAATCCAACAGATGCACCAAGCACCCGACTCAAAATCCAAGACAACAATACAAAAGATAATCTGAAAGAAAGTTTGTAATCAGAAAACACATACTAAAAAATTTAAAACACAAAAAATCTCAATAACACAAACTATGATGAACATAAAGTAATTTCAACATAACATTCAACTTGAAAAGCATACTATGTTTTTCTACATTAACAAGACATAACATGATATCATCATTTCTATGTGCACAAATAACAAAAATGATAATGAGTCTATAACAAAATGATAATGAGTCTTTAATGAGATATAATTTCGCAACAAAGTTTTGAATATTCCTCCAAATATTTTAACAAGGATCATAACTAGCATTCATCATTATTAAAATAAATCTTAATAGCTAAGCCATTGAATATAGTAACAAAAATGCAAAATTCAAAATCAACATCCAAGAATATATGAAAAGGAAGAAAATATTAATTTCTTGTATTCACTATATTTTGGCAGACATTTGAAGCTTTTCAGCAAATATTTAAATACAAAAACTAATAAGCTTGTTATTAAAGAGAGTGAGAAATGCTAATGACTAAAGTCCAAGTATCATTAACATAAAAATACCTTTTTCTTTACACAAGTAAAACCAACATTACAAATAACAGAAATTACAAATGCATTCAATATTTTAATATAAAAATATCAATTTAATAATTACAATTTTTCTTCTTAACATGTAGTTTCCCACCACCACCATTTGTCATATTTTAGCTTGCCATCATAGTAGTAAAAAATTTAGACATATATTAATACAAATTATTTCTAAACTAAATCTAAAAAAATGCATTTTGATGAGAACTATCTTAACAAAAAAAATTGGAAAAGTAAATGTTATTTCTAAATGACCCAATAAGGTTAATTAGCAGTACACTCCCTTGCTAAATCTGTGTAGATTGATTAAGCAAACAATTTCATTCAAATTCTATACATAATCATCCCATTTTAGGCACCTCCACAATCTTTTCTAGTTAGTTGCAACCACCACCAAACTTTTTACCATTCATATTGATTTCAACCTAAAATGGCTAACAAAGTATTCAACATTCAATCTCACCCACTAATGAAAAACAACAATAATTGAAAAATGAAGTAGAAGAATGACATTTAGGAAGAAAATGGAGAACGATTGAAGGCTTACAAGAATACAAGCAACAAGGTGACACAAAATACAGTGAAACCATGGAGGAAATTGATCGGAGAAGCTTCCATTTTCAGTGGACGTTTTCAAATGCCATAAGATGAAAGAGAAAGGTGTTTCTTCAATCACGTAATAGCATGGCGTAGTGTACCAAAGAAGGTATCATGGAATGAAAAGAACTATAAATTATTTTTTGCTTAAGAAAAAGTGTAAAAAACAGAGACATTCTTTAAAACCATTTAGTGAATGCTTTAGAATTAAGATCCGCTCCGTGAGGTGCTCGATGATCAAAGGATTGCCACTAATGTATATTGTTAAAAAAAAATTGAATAATTTTAAAGTTCATAATTTTTAAGAAAAATCTTCACCTTTAATTTAATTTAAAGTATATAGTGATATTAGCTCACGGATAATTTAAGAGTAATATATTATTACTTATTTTTTTTACAAATAATAAAATCAATAGAGAGGAATCTGGTCATAATTGTTTTTAACAAAAAAAATCTGTTTTTAATCAATATTATATATCACGATGATAATATTTATGTGAGATCCCTGTTTTTTTAATTAAATTTTTACTTCATAAAATTAGTTTATATTAACAAATTTAATTAAAAAACTTAGAGTTTATTAACATGGTCTAAACTTTATTTGAGTATAATTTTTCTTATTAATGTTACAGAATTGAGTCTTTAAAATAAATTAATAACAATAGAAATTATATTTTTTTTTAAAGTAATAAAGGCTGATAAGTTGATTTATCTGACTTGGTAGGTTGGTAAATTATATAAGATAGGACAAGACAAATTGATGGTTGAGACTTAGCTTACCCCATCCAATCCAATTTGTAACCCTAATTATATAGGAGATACCAATTAATTTAATTGTTATGGTCATTTTCTTTGTAAATTGGGCTCTAAATATTCACCTAACAATTCCATCATCAATACTTCAGTAACTCCCCTCAATAATTTTCTAACTACTAACTGTTTGAAGTTTTTCATATGAATAACAACAATAAATTAGATGTACCGTATAATATTGATGGGTCTCGATTAAGATTATTGTCTGGTAAGATTATTGATCGGATATTCTTGACGTAGTGTTATATTCTTCATAGATCCCATAAAGACTCATTAACACAAAATGATTAACTTGTATGACATGGTCGTTATTGTCTTCATAGACCCCACAAAGACTTGTTAACACAAAATTATTAACGTAATCACGTTTTGGAATTTCACCTAAAATATGAAAGTTAACTCAATAACCTACCTTAGTCTCGATCTAGTGTCAGAGGTCTATCACAATCCTATAAATAGACACATCAACCAAGATAAAAGTATGTACCATATTTATTACACTCACATATCTATACTAAGCTCTAACCTACAAATAAGAGTACCTTTTTGCAAATACACCACCTACAGTGACCAAAGATCGAAGATTACACAACATTACCAATCAGAATCAACAACAACTTAAGGAATTAAAGGAGGACTGAGACCGTTCCAATCCTTTTTTAACAACAGAAGATAATTTCTTTGTGAATAATTAACTCATGATTTTGTTAACTTATATCTCCCTACTTTCTTTATCTTTATCATTTTTCCTTATCAATAGTTTTTCTTTATCTTTATCCTTATTAAATATAAACTAATTTTAGAGACCAAAATATTTAGTTACTATATTGACTAAATTAAAAATCATTTTATAAACTAAAAAAATTATTGGTATATAAAGTAGTTTCTATTATTAATAAAAATTTAAAAATTAGTTTCTAAATTGGTATTTAACCATTAGCTACCAATTTAAAAATTATTTTATAATTTTATATTAATAATAGAAACCAGTTTAGATATCAATAATTTGTTAATCTATAAAATAATATCTATTTTAATTAATATAATAA
>Ga0123341_1000288_pt1 | contig 27808 bp, 25 predicted proteins | sample Turbeapinknodule_FD_89959 | JGI IMG/M metagenome (GOLD analysis project Ga0123341, IMG submission 89959) | Root nodule microbial communities of legume samples collected from Mexico - Turtle bean Mexico pink nodule | ecosystem: Host-associated > Plants > Roots > Nodule | place: Mexico: Nepantla...
CGGCGCGGTGATCGGCACCATCACGGCCCAGGATATCGTCGCCGGCCTCACCCGCCATCGCCGCAGGCAGGACGCTTGATGTTTTCAATCCGCTTTGTCACAAAGCGGATATGAAGGATCAGCCCTCGCCCATACGTGAAACCGACGACGATGCCCGCAAACTCGCCCGCGTGCTTCTGCGCTCCGCGCGGCACGCGGCGATTGCTGTTCTCGACCCCGAGACCGGCTTTCCCTTCGCCAGCCGCGTGCTCGTCGCCACCGATATTGACGGCACCCCCGTCATTCTCGTTTCGAAGCTCTCTGCCCATACCAAAGCGCTCGCCGGAGACGCGCGCGTCTCGCTCCTGACCGGCGAGCCCGGCAAGGGCGATCCGCTCGCCCACCCTCGCCTGACGACCCAATGCCTGGCAGAACCCGTCGAGCGTGGCAGCGCCGTCCACGAGCGTATCCGCACGCGTTTTCTCGCTCGCCACACCAAGGCAAAGCTTTATATCGACTTTCCCGATTTCCTCTTCTTCCGTCTCAAACCGGAGCAGGCCAGCCTCAATGGCGGCTTCGGCCGCGCCTACCAGCTCGATGGGAGCGATCTCATCATTCAGTCGGCAGCCAATGAGGAGATCGCCGCCCGCGCGGCAGAAACAGTGCGAGATTTAGTAGAACGCCACCCTGATGTGGCCGAGGCCCTCGCTACCCGATTAAACGCGCCGGAATCGGCTTCCTGGCGCATTTGTGGTATCGATTCCTCAGGTTTTGACCTCGTTTCCGGCGATTTTCTGCTGCGATACGAATTCGAAACCCTCGCCGGGGATGCCGATCACATTTGTTCAAACATATCTAAAATAGCATACTCGATACCTTAAATTTAGGTATATACAATCTTCGACCCTAGTTGCTAGTTTCTGAGCGTGGGGAAAAATCGCGATTGACGGCCTGTGCCAGCACGCATGATGTACGTTTCGCATTAGGAAGATGATAATATGGAAACCACTAATTTGGCCGATCACACCAATGTGGCGGCAGCGTTATTGTCGGCAATGGCAAACCCCAAGAGATTGCTGATCCTGTGCAGCCTGGTGAAGGGTGAAGTGGCCGTCGGCGTACTTGCAACGCAGGTCGGCCTCAGCCAGTCCGCACTCTCTCAGCACCTGTCGAAACTGCGGGCGCAGAAGCTGGTGAAGACCCGGCGTGACGCACAGACCATTTACTATTCCAGCACCTCCGAGCCGGTGATGAAGATCCTGGCAACGCTCGAAGACATTTACTTGGTGGCGAACAGGAACAGATCCGCCGCTTGATGATAGCGCTGACATGAATGTCGGCCGATGCCACGCCGCAAGGGGATGTTCCCGGAGGCGCGGCAACGAAATTTCAGCACCTGAACCTTATGGCACGACCGGCAAACCTTGTGATTGCCGGTCGTGCCCTTTTTGCTGGACCTGCCGGTCCCGGAATTTCCCCCAGGCTTCCTGTCGCGAGCGGCACCCCGGGCGTTTTACCGTTGACGCTTCGAGCAGCCCTGATAATTTGACCAGGCAGTCAAAATATGGGCGTGAAGGCCCGGGAACCGGCCATCAGAGGCCAGGAGAACAGCATGTCCAACCGCCTCAACGCACCGAACGATCTTCGCGCCTTCTGGATGCCGTTCACGGCAAATCGCCAGTTCAAGAAGGAGCCACGCTTGTTCGTCGGCGCCAAGGACATGTACTACACGACCCATGACGGCCGTCAGGTGCTGGACGGCACGGCAGGCCTCTGGTGCGTCAATGCGGGCCATTGCCGCCCGAAGATCACCGAGGCGATCCGCGAGCAGGCCGGCGAGCTCGACTATGCGCCGGCCTTCCAGCTCGGCCATCCCAAAGCCTTCGAACTGGCGAACCGCCTGGTCGACATCGCCCCGGAAGGCCTGAACCACGTCCTCTACACCAATTCCGGATCCGAATCCGTCGAGACGGCGCTCAAGGTGGCGCTCGCCTATCACCGCGTGAAGGGCAATGGTTCACGCTTCCGCCTGATCGGCCGCGAGCGCGGCTATCACGGCGTCAATTTCGGCGGCATCTCCGTCGGCGGCATCGTCACCAACCGCAAGATGTTCGGCACGCTTTTGACTGGCGTCGACCACATGCCGCACACCCACCAGCCCGGCAAGAACAATTTTACCCGCGGCGAGCCGGAACACGGCGGCGACATCGCCTCCGAACTGGAGCGGATCGTCACCCTGCATGACGCTTCCACCGTCGCCGCCGTCATCGTCGAGCCGGTGGCCGGCTCCACCGGCGTGTTGATCCCGCCAAAAGGCTACCTGCAGAAACTGCGCGAGATCTGCACCAAGCACGGCATCCTGCTGATCTTCGACGAGGTCATCACCGGTTTCGGCCGCCTCGGCGCTCCCTTCGCCGCGCAATATTACGACGTCAAGCCCGACATGATCACCGCCGCCAAGGGACTGACCAACGGCGTCATTCCGATGGGCGCCGTCTTCGTCACCTCCGAGATCCATGATGCCTTCATGAACGGCCCGGAGCACATGATCGAGTTCTTCCACGGCTACACCTATTCCGGCAATCCGATCGCCTCCGCCGCAGCGCTTGCCACGCTCGACACCTACAAGGAAGAAGGGCTGCTGACACGCGCCGCCGAGCTTTCCGACTACTGGGCCGACGCGCTGCATTCGCTGAAAGACTGCCCCAATGTCATCGACATCAGGAACACCGGCCTGATCGGCGCGATCGAGCTCGATCCGATCGCCGGCGAGCCCACCAAGCGCGCCTTCACCGCCTTCCTGAAAGCCTATGAAAGCGGTCTGTTGATCCGCACCACCGGCGATATCATCGCGCTCTCCCCGCCGCTGATCATCGAGAAGCACCATATCGACGAACTCTTCGGCAAGCTACGCACCATCCTGCAGAACAACATCTGAGAGATCTCACGCTTTTCGCATCATGGCCTGCGGCGGGTGCAAGCCCACGCAGGCTTTTTGCCGCCGTGACGGGTTGACCTCAGGTCACCGAGGCGACGGAAAGGCAGAGGGCGAATTTTTTCAGGAGCCGGCGATCGAAGTGCCCTTCATTCCCGAGCATCCATTTCAGTGCGTCGCTCGCGCTCCAAGCCGCCTTGTATGACCGCACCGAGGTGATGGCGTCATAGACATCGCAGATTGTCGCAATTCGCGTGTAGAGGCTCACCTCTTTGCCGGACAGCCTGCGCGGGTAGCCCTTGCCGTCGATGCGCTCATGGTGATTGAGGCAGACATCGAGAATGATCTCCGACATGCCCTCCTGCCGCGACAGGAAAGCGTGCCCCTTCTCCGGATGGCCGCGGATCAAGCTGATCTCGTCCTGTTCCAGAGGCCCGGCCTTGTTGAGCACCTCAAGCGGAATTTCAAGCTTGCCGACATCATGCAGCAACCCCGCGGTACCGAGCATTTGGACCGTATGCTCGTCGAGTGCGAGATGGCGGCTGAACAGGATCATCAGCGCGCTCACCGAAATGGAATGGAGGAAGGTCACTTCGTCTTTTGATTTCAAACGCGTGACGTTCAGGAAAACCGAGGGATGTTCCTCCATCGACTTGGAGACGGATGAAATCACCGGCGCCACATGCGCGACACTGATTGCATCGCCATTCCGCAGCCTCGCGAAAGCCTCTTCCAGCACCTGCACGGATTTCTGGACGGTTTCGCGCGCGGCCTGGATATCGATCTCGATGTCGCGGGCCGGCAAGCCGTTGGTATCGAGCCCCTTGCTGGTGTTGATGACGACCCTGGCAGTGCCGCATTTGCGAATTTTCGCGGCATCGATCTCGCGCCGCAGAGAAAATCTGCGCTTGGACAAAAGCGGATCCTGCCACAGGCCCTCAACGGCCTCCACAAACATTCCGATACACACTTGGCTGGCGTCGATACGCTTGAGCATCCAGTCTCTGTTTCCCGATGTCTTTATCTAATTATTTGTAAGAGTCTCTTTTTCAATGCTGCGGTATTTTGGGTATCGGGGATACTACCGCCACGGGCCAAACTAACGGTTAATGGGAAAGATAAAGAACCATTACAGAGGTGGTTTCGTCTGGGCGGAGGCGCCGCCCTCTGCAACTTCCTTATGGGAAATCGCCGAAAAACGAAGAAAATGATCGCCTTCGAACGCGTTTCCGCCCGGATCGATCCGATTTCCCTTCCGTTTTGTTATGAACTTGCGCAAACCCGCCAAAATTCTTAGAAATCTCGCCATGAGCCTTCCCGAGTCAAATATGGCCGGCAGGCTCACGGATCGCGCCCTTGTCGATCGTCCTTGGCACGGCTCAAAGGGCCGTTGAATGATCGGAAAAACCGGCGCGACACCTCATCGCGGGTCGAAGGACCCCACCCAAGGAGACAGATAATGACCCTCAAGACACTGACGGCGACGCTCGTTGCGTCGCTTGCCTTCGCGCCGCTTGCCCATGCCGATATCACCATCGGCCTGATTGCGCCGCTGACCGGCCCCGTCGCCGCCTATGGCGACCAGGTGAAGAACGGCGCTCAGACCGCCGTCGACGAGATCAACAAGAAGGGCGGCATTCTCGGCGAGAAAGTGGTTCTCGAACTGGCCGACGATGCCGGCGAACCGAAGCAGGGCGTTTCCGCTGCCAACAAGGTTGTCGGCGACGGCATCCGCTTCGTCGTCGGCCCGGTGACCTCGGGTGTTGCCATTCCGGTTTCGGACGTGCTGGCAGAAAATGGCGTGCTGATGGTCACCCCGACCGCGACAGCTCCTGACCTTACCAAGCGCGGTCTCACCAACGTGCTGCGCACCTGCGGCCGCGACGATCAGCAGGCCGAAGTCGCCGCCAAATACGTGCTGAAGAATTTCAAGGATAAGCGCATCGCCATCGTCAACGACAAGGGCGCCTATGGCAAAGGCCTCGCCGACGCCTTCAAGGCGACGTTGAACGCCGGTGGCGTCACCGAAGTCGTCAATGACGCGATCACCCCCGGCGACAAGGATTTCAGCGCGCTAACCACCCGCGTCAAATCAGAGAAGGTCGATGTGGTCTATTTCGGCGGCTACCACCCGGAAGGCGGTCTGCTCGCCCGCCAGCTGCATGACCTCGCCGCCAACGCGACGATCATCGGCGGCGACGGCCTCTCCAACACCGAATTCTGGGCGATCGGCACGGATGCGGCGGCAGGCACGCTGTTCACCAATGCCTCCGACGCCACCAAGAACCCGGATTCCAAGGCCGCCGCCGATGCGCTCGCTGCCAAGAACATCCCGGCAGAAGCCTTCACGCTCAACGCTTATGCCGCCGTCGAAGTGCTGAAAGCCGGCATTGAGAAGGCCGGCAGCGCCGAGGATGCGGAAGCCGTCGCGGCCGCGCTGAAAGACGGCAAGGAAATCCAGACCGCCATCGGCAAGGTCACCTACGGCGAAACCGGCGACCTGACTTCGCAGAGCTTCTCGCTCTACAAGTGGGAAGGCGGCAAGATCGTCGCTGCCGAATAAGCGCGACGCTGAGACACGATCGGGCGCCATCGGCGCCCGATTTCGTTGGCGGGCATCGCATGTCGGCGCAGATCGGTTATAACGTTGGAATCGTCCAATGTGAGCAATGCCATGACCGCAAGTCTCGAACGTCTGATCGACCAGGGCGTCGGCCGCGAGCCGGCCGATATCGTGCTGAAGGGCGGCAGCTTCTTCGATCTCGTCACCGGCGAAATCGTCCGCTCCGATATCGCCATCGGCGCCGATCGCATCGTCGGCACCTCAGGCGATTATGAGGGCGAGACCGAGATCGATATCGCCGGCAGGATCGTCGTTCCGGGCTTCATCGACACGCATCTGCACATCGAATCCTCGCTGGTGACGCCGCATGAATTTGATCGCTGCGTCCTGCCCTATGGTGTCACCACCGCGATCTGCGATCCGCACGAGATCGCCAATGTGCTCGGCGCCGCCGGTATCGAATTCTTTCTCCAATCTGCGCTCGAGACGATCATGGACATCCGTGTCCAGCTCTCCTCCTGTGTCCCGGCTACTCATCTCGAAACATCAGGCGCCGACCTGCCGATCGAGAGCCTCCTGCCCTTCCGCCATCATCCGAAAGTCATCGGCCTTGCCGAGTTCATGAATTTCCCCGGTGTGATCCATAAGGATCCCGTCTGCATGGCCAAGCTCGACGCCTTCCAGGGCGGCCATATCGACGGCCATGCGCCGCTGCTTTCCGGCAACGACCTGAACGGCTACCTCGCAGCCGGCATCCGCACCGAGCACGAGTGCACGACTGCTAGGGAAGCGCTGGAAAAGATCCGCAAGGGCATGCATATCCTGGTGCGCGAAGGCTCGGTCTCCAAGGACCTCGCGGCGCTGATCCCCATCATCACCGAGCGGCTTTCTCCCTATCTCGCGCTCTGCACCGACGACCGCAATCCGCTCGATATCACCGAACAGGGCCATCTCGATCACATGATCCGCACGGCGATCGCCGCGGGTGTCGAGCCCCTGGCGATCTACCGCGCCGCTTCGATCTCGGCCGCCCGCGCCTTCGGTCTGCGGGACCGTGGCCTGGTGGCGCCCGGCTGGCGCGCCGATCTCGTGGTTCTCGACAGCCTGGAAAGCTGCCGCGCCGAAATGGTCTTCTCAGCCGGCCGCCGCGTCACCGACGCGCTCTTTTCCAAGCGCAGGCCGGTTGCCCCGATCGGCCTCGACAGCGTCAAGGCCCGGCCGGTCAATGCCGCCCATTTCGGCGTACCGGCCAGAGAGGGTGAAACATCGGTCATCGGCGTCATGCCGGGCAAGATCATCACCGAGCATCGCCGCTACCGCCTGCCGGTCAGGGGCAACGAGACATCAGTCGATCTTGCCAACGACATCATCAAGGTCGCCGTCATCGAGCGCCATGGCAAGAATGGCAACCACGCCAACGGCTTCGTCCAGGGTTTCGGCCTGAAGAAGGGTGCCATCGCCTCCACCGTCGGCCATGACAGCCACAATATCTGCGTCGTCGGCGTCGACGAGGACGACATGGCGCACGCCGCAAACCGCCTCGGCGAGATCAAGGGCGGCTTCGTCGTGGTGGAGGACGGCAAGGTCACCGGCGAAATCGCCCTGCCCATCGCCGGCCTGATGAGCCTCGAACCCTACGAGACAGTCCGCGATACGCTGCATCATCTGCGCAAGGCCGCCTTCGCACTCGGCGCCACGCTGGAAGAACCCTTCCTCCAGCTCGCCTTCCTGCCGCTGCCGGTCATCCCGCACCTGAAGATATCCGATCGCGGCATGGTCGATGTGGACAAGTTCGCGCTGATCGGGTGATGAGCCCTCGCAGAATGAGCGGCGGGTCGAGGGCTTCAACACCTATCGCCATCCTTCCGGCAATTCATCGCCTTCGACCGGCTCCGCATCGGATACTTTGTCGAGCAGCTTCGCTAGACCGTCGCCACTGGCGCCGCCTGCCGAAACCCGTGCACAAAACCCATCCAGCGCCGCTAGCTTCACCGACCCTGAGCCCGCCACCGCCTCAAACCCGGGCATGGCGAACGCCTCCCCGAGCGCCATGCCGTCAGGCAGGCGGAATTCGGCCGGTTTGCGTGTCAGGTTGAAAACGAAGAGCAGCCTTTCGCCGCCCTTTTCGCGCGTGAAGGCCAATAGATCCTGGTTGGTGCCGATGAAGGTCATCTCGCCGTCGATCAGCGCCGGGTGCTGCTTCCGGAATGCGAGCGTCTTGCGGTAGTGATTGAGCACCGAGCTGTTACTCCCCTCCTGCGTATCCACGGAAAGTGCTGCCTGCTCGTAAGGCACTGGCCAGCTCTTCTCGGCCGAGGTGAAGCCCGCATGCGCCTTGCCCGCCTCCCAGGGCATCGGCGTGCGGCATCCGTCGCGGCCTTTGAAGGCTGGCCAGAAGCGGATGCCGTAGGGATCACGCAGATCTTCGAAGGCAAGCTCGGCCTCCGGCAGCCCGAGTTCTTCGCCCTGATAGAGGCAGATCGAGCCGCGCAGCGCCGAAAGCACCGAGATCGCCAGCTTGGCGATGACGGGCCGCTCTTCCGCCGTCAGCGCGAAGCGGCTGACGTGGCGCATGACATCGTGATTGGAAAAAGCCCAGCAGACCCAGCCGTCGGTCACCGCCTTTTGGAAAGCCTCGACGCAGCCGCGAATATGCTCGGCGGTGAAATCGGGCCCAAGCAGGTCGAACGTGTAGCACATATGCAGCTTGTCGCCGCCGCTCGTATAGGCGGCCACCGTCTTCAGCGAACGCGCCCCGTCGCCGACCTCGCCAACTGTCGTGCGATCCTCGTACTGGTCGAGCAGCCCCCGGAAGCGTTTGAGGAAATCGACGTTTTCCGGCTGCGTCTTGTCATAGAGGTGATTCTGCATGCCGTAGGGGTTGCTGTCGGGCGCATCGAGGCCGGCATCATTCTCATCGGGCTCGTGCGGCGGATTGCTTCTGATCTGCTTATCGCAGAAATAATAGTTGACCGTATCCAGCCGGAAGCCGTCCACGCCGCGGTCGAGCCAGAACTTCACGGTCTCCAGCACTGCATCCTGCACCGCCTTGCTGTGGAAATTGAGGTCGGGCTGTGAGGTGAGGAAATTGTGCTGGTAATATTGCCGGCGCACGCCGTCCCACTCCCAGCCGGGCCCGCCGAAGATCGACAACCAGTTGTTTGGCGCCGTACCATCCGGCTTCGGGTCGGCCCAGACATACCAGTCCGCCCTAGGATTGGTCCGACTCGTCCGGCTTTCGACGAACCAGGAATGCCGGTCCGACGTATGCGAGATGACCTGGTCGATGACGACCTTGAGGCCGAGCCTGTGCGCCTCGGCCATCATCTCGTCGAAATCATCAAGCGTGCCAAAGATCGGATCGACGTCGCAGTAATCGGAAACGTCGTAACCCATGTCGGCCATCGGCGACTTGAAGAAGGGCGAGAGCCAGATCGCGTCGACACCGAGGCTGGCAATATGCGGCAGCCGGCGGGTGATCCCCTTGAGGTCGCCGAGACCGTCGCTGTTGGTGTCCTGAAACGAGCGCGGATAGACCTGATAGATCACCGCGCCGCGCCACCAATTCGCATTCCCGCCCGTCTGCAATACCATCGGCTACGTCTCCTGCTTGTTTGTGCTCGCCACACTAAAGCGGACGAAACAAAAGACAACCACATCAAGCCGTTATGAGAGTGCTGCCGATGTCGCGGCATGCCGTCGCGATCCGACAAGGGGGAGACGTATATAGGCTTGTCCACAACCCGTCTCCAGCTTCCGGATTTGGGGTTGCAACGCGATTCCTTTGCGATAAGGTGCGCACTGACCTGCACGTAAGAGGTCAAATGTCGGGAACAGATGTCTAATAAGGGCGCAAAGCCTAGAAAGGTGAACCCACGATGAACCAGTTCACGAAAAAATTTCTCGCCTCCGCAATGTTTGGCACATTGCTGGCGTTTTCAGCGCATGCGGCCACACTCAATATTCACAATGGTGGCGACCCGCAGTCGCTCGATCCCCAGAAGCTGTCGGGCGACTGGGAAAACCGCATCGCCGGCGATATCTTCGAAGGCCTCGTCACCGAGGACGCCAAGGACAATCCGGTCCCCGGCCAGGCCGAAAGCTGGACGATTTCGCCGGATGGCAAGGTCTACACCTTCAAGCTTCGCGACGGCATCAAGTGGTCCGATGGCCAGCCGGTAACGGCAGGAGACTTCGTCTTCGCCTTCCAGCGCCTCGTCGACCCGAAGAACGCCGCCGACTATGCCTATCTGCAGTTCACCATCAAGAATGCCGAAAAGATCAACAAGGGTGAGATCACCGATCTCAACCAGCTCGGCGTCAAGGCGATCGACGACAAGACGCTGGAGATCACCCTCGAAAATCCGACCCCCTATTTCCTCAATGCACTGATGCATTACACCGCCTATCCGCTGCCCAAACATGTCGTCGAGGCGAAGGGACAGGATTGGGTCAAGATCGGCAATATCGTCACCAACGGCCCCTATAAGCCGGTCGAATGGGTGCCGGGCTCGCATGTCACGACTGTTAAGAACGACCAGTGGTACGACACCAAGGACCTGAAGATCGACGGCGCTAAGTTCTTCGTGCTCGAGGATCAGGAAGCGGCGCTAAAACGTTACCGCGCCGGCGAATTCGACATTATGACCGACTTCCCGACCGACCAGTACGAGTGGATGAAGAAAAACCTGCCGGGCCAGGCGCATGTCGCGCCGTTTCTTGCCACCTATTACTATGTCCTAAACGCCCAGAAGCCGCCCTTCAACGACAAGCGCGTGCGCCAGGCTCTTTCTATGGCGGTCAACCGTGAAGTTATCGGTCCGCAAATTCTCGGCACCCAGGAACCGCCTGCCTATTCCTGGGTTCCACCGGGCACCGCCAATTACGGCGAACCGGCCTATGTCTCCTGGAAAGATCTTCCCTATAAGGACAAGGTCGAAGAAGCCAAGAAGCTGCTCGCCGAAGCCGGCTTCGGCCCCGACCATCCGCTAAAGGCGCAACTCCGTTATAACACCAATGACAACCACAAACGCGTTGCCGTCGCGATCGCCTCTATGTGGAAGCCACTCGGCGTCCAAGTTGAACTCTATAATGCCGAAACCAAAGTGCATTACGACGAAATGCAGCGCGGTCAGGTGGAAATCGGTCGAGCCGGCTGGATTGCCGACTACAACGATCCGGATAACTTTCTAAACTTGCTTACAACAGGTGTCGCGATGAATTACGGCCGTTGGAGCAATCCGGACTACGACAAGCTGATCAAAGAAGGAAATGCCGAAACGGACATCGGCAAGCGCGCTGAAATCTTCAAAAAGGCCGAACAATTGGCTCTCGACGATAGTGCTGCCATTCCGCTCTACTACTACGTCTCGAAGAATGTCGTTTCACCGAAGATCGAAGGCTTCGTCGATAATATTCAGGACATCCACCGCACCCGCTGGCTGTCGATGAAAGAGTAAGGGAAAACGGTCCTTCCCGCACATTACGGGAAGGACCGGCCCACGATCATGATCAAATACGCTCTCCGTCGCCTGCTATCGACGATCCCCGTTCTGTGGATCGCCGTCACAGCCTGCTTTTTTGTTTTGCGCCTTGCCCCCGGCGGCCCGTTCGATGGCGAAAGGCCATTGCCGCCGGTGATCCTGAAAAACCTTGCCGTCCACTACAACCTCGATAAGCCGCTGATCCAGCAGTACCTGATCTATGTCGGCGACCTGCTGCGAGGCGATCTCGGCCCCTCCTTCGCCAGTGAGGACTTTACCGTCGCCCAGCAGATTATGATCGGTCTGCCTTACACTTTCACCATCGGCACCGCTGCCTTCCTCATTGCCATCATCGTCGGCGTCGCCGTCGGATGTCTTGGGGCGCTCTACCAGAACAAGGCCCCGGATTACATTCTGGGCGCCCTTATCCTGGTCGGCGTCGTGTTACCGAACTTTCTGATCGCGCCGATTCTGCAGCTTATCTTCGGCATCCACCTCGCCTGGTTTCCGGTCGGCGGCTGGGGTGACGGTTCGATCAAATACCTGATCCTGCCGATCGTCGTTCTGGCCCTGCCGCATGCCGGTCGCATCTCGCGCATCACCCGCGGCTCGATGATCGAGGTGATGAACCAGAACTTCATCCGCACCGCCAAGGCCAAGGGCATCGGCCCGCGCCTGACGGTGATGCGCCATGCGCTGAAGCCCGCCCTGATGCCTGTCGTCTCCTATCTCGGACCGGCGGCAAGTTACCTTCTCACCGGCTCGCTTGTTGTCGAAAGCATCTTCGGATTGCCCGGCATCGGTCGCTATTTCGTCAACGCAGCGCTGAACCGCGATTACGGCATGGTTCTGGGCACAGTCATCTTCTACATGGTGCTGATCGTGTTCCTGAACCTTCTGGTCGACATCGCCTATGCCTGGCTGGACCCGAAAGTGAGAAACCGATGATCCTCAATCCCGCAAAACGCGAGTTGCTGGCCCAGGAGCTGCTGGAGGCGGAGGGCTTGGCACCTGAAGGCCGCTCTCTGACCAAGGATGCGCTGCGCCGTCTCGGTCGCAACAAGGCGGCCGTCCTGTCGATTGCCGTCCTGACGCTCTTGATCCTCGCCGCCTTCCTCGGCCCCTGGTTCATTCCCTTCAATTATGAGGACCCGGATTGGGCGGCCTTCCGCATCCCGCCCTCGATCGAGACCGGCCACTATTTCGGCACCGACCCCAACGGCCGCGATCTTCTCGCCCGCGTGCTCTACGGCACCCGCGTCTCGCTCGCCGTGGCCCTGACGGCCACCGTCGTCTCCGTCGTCATCGGCGTACTTTACGGCGCGGTGTCGGGCTATATCGGCGGCAGGCTGGATGCGATCATGATGCGCTTCGTCGATATCATGTACGCGCTGCCCTACATCCTCTTCGTCATCCTGCTGATGGTGATCTTCGGCCGCAACGTCTACCTGCTCTTTGCCGCGATCGGCGCGCTGGAGTGGCTGACCATGGCCCGCATCGTGCGCGGTCAGACGCTATCGATCAAACATCGCGAATTCATCGAGGCGGCCCGCGCCTCCGGGCAACGGCCGTTCAAGATCATCGTCAAGCACATCATTCCGAACCTCGTCGGACCGGTGGTCATTTTCGCGGCGCTGACGGTGCCCGAAATCATCGCCACGGAAAGCTTCCTCTCCTATCTCGGCTTTGGCGTGCAGGAACCGCTGACCTCGCTCGGCACGCTGATCGCCGAAGGAACCGATGCCATGGAAAGCATGCCGTGGCTTTTGATCTTCCCGGCAAGCTTCCTCGTGGCGCTGCTGCTCAGCCTGCTCTTCATCGGCGACGGCCTGCGCGACGCGTTCGACCCGAAGGATCGATAGAATGCCCCAAGAAAAAGACATCCTTCTCGAACTCAAGGACTATTCGATCACCTTCAAGACGCCTGACGGAGAGGTGAAGGCGGTCTCGAACATGAACCTCACCGTACGGCGCGGCGAGCGCATCGCCATCGTCGGCGAGTCCGGCTCCGGCAAGAGCCAGACCTTTCTCGGCATCATGGGCCTGCTCGCCAAGAACGGCAGGACGACGGGACAGGCGCTGCTCGAAGGCAAGGACGTGCTGGCATTGAAACCGCGCGAGCTCGACCAGATCCGCGGCAAGGACATGGCCATGGTCTTCCAGGATCCGATGACCGCCTTGAATCCGTCTCTGAAGATTTCCCGGCAACTGACGGAACAGCTTGAGGTTCACCGCGGCCTGACGGCGCGCGCCGCCTCCGACGCTGCCCTCGACATGCTGAAACGCGTCGGCATCCCCGACCCGGCGCGGCGCTTCCACCTCTATCCGCATGAACTCTCCGGCGGCATGCGCCAGCGCATCGTTATCGCCATGGCGCTGCTGACCAAGCCGAAGCTGCTGATTGCCGACGAGCCGACGACCGCCCTCGACGTTACCATCCAGGCGCAGATCCTCGATCTCTTCAACGACCTGACGGCGGAGATGAACACGGCGCTGATCATGATCACTCACGATCTCGGTGTCGTCGCCGGCCTCGCCGACCGCGTCGCCGTTATGTATGCCGGGCGCATCGTCGAGGAAGCGCCGGTCGACGAACTCTTCGACAATCCGGCCCACCCTTATACGGCGGCGCTGCACGCCTCGATCCCGCGGCCGGACCAGGACGTCGACGACCTCGTCGTCATCCCCGGGCGCCCGCCGAACCTGCAGCATCTGCCGAAGGGTTGCAATTTTTCGCCGCGCTGTTCGCAGGTCCAGGATGATTGCATCGACCGTCCGCCACCGCTGGAAATCCTGGCCCCGCGCCACTGCGCCGCCTGTTATCACCCCTTCCCGCGCCGTGAGGAGTTGCTGAACCATGGCTGACCGATCGCTTCTGAGGGTCGAGAACCTGACGACCCAGTTCGAATTGCCGGCGAAGGGCTTGTTCAAGCCGCCAGTCTTCCTCACCGCCGTCAACAATGTCAGCTTCGACCTCGCCGAAGGCCGCACGCTCGGCGTCGTCGGCGAATCCGGCTGTGGCAAATCGACGCTCGGCCGCTCCATCCTGCGGCTGCTGAAATCGCAGAAGGGCCGGATCCTCTGGCAGGGCCGCAATCTTCTCGACCTCTCGGAGGAGGAAATGCGCGCCGCCCGCCGCGACATGCAGATCATCTTCCAGGATCCGATCGCCTCGCTCGACCCGCGCATGACAGTCGGCGACATCATCGCCGAACCGCTCACCGTTTTCGAGCCGAAGCTTTCGAAGGCCGGGCGCACCGAACGTGTCCGCGAGATCATGACCGCCGTCGGCCTGGTACCGGAGATGATCAACCGCTATCCGCACGAATTCTCCGGCGGCCAGGCGCAACGCATCGGCATCGCCCGCGCCGTCGTCACCAAACCGAAGCTCATCATCTGCGACGAGCCGGTTTCGGCTCTCGACGTTTCGATCCAGGGCCAGGTGATCACACTTCTGCGCAAGCTGCGCAAGGAATTCGGCCTGACGCTGATCTTCATCAGCCACGACCTTTCGGTCGTGCGGCTGATCTCGGACGATGTGCTGGTGCTCTATCTCGGCCGCGTGGTGGAAGCAGGCGACTGCGCCACCGTCTTCGATCATCCGGCACACCCCTATACACAGGCGCTGTTTTCCGCCGCCCCGATCCCGGATCCGAAGCTGGCGCGCCTGCGCACCCGCATCCGCCTGCAGGGCGATCCGCCCTCGCCGCTCAACCCGCCGAAAGGCTGCGTCTTCTCTCCCCGCTGCTGGAAGGCGACCGATATCTGTCGCACCGAAATGCCGCCGACCGAGGAAGTCCGCCTCGGGCAGAAGGCCGCCTGCTATCATATGGACAGGCCGTGAAACGCTGCAAAAGCGGACTTATTTTGGGATTAAAATCCCCTGATAAGGAAGATTTATAGGGGCGCGTGTTATCTCGTTCCCGCCCGATCATGGGCTTGGGGAACGCATATATGAAATCGAAATTATCCGGATTGATCGCAGTTGCGACTGCGATCATCGCTGCCTCCGCCGTTTCGGCGCATGCCGAAGATCTGAAATTCAAGCTCACCAACGGCACGAATTCGGTGCTGGAACGCTTCTACAGCGCGCCGACCGGCGTCGACAACTGGGAAGAAGACGTCTTCGGCGACGACGTTCTCAATCCGGGCGAAAGCATCGACATCACCATTGCCGATGGCCGCACCGTCTGCAAATACGATATGCGCTTCGAGTTCGAGGAAGGCTCAAACCTCGCCACCACCGAAGATACGCAGGATCTTTGCCAGATGGGCAGCTATACCATCCACGAATGAGCATCCCTCTCCTGCGCCCGCCTTCGCCTAATGCATGTCGCCCGGAAGTGTACAGCGGTTCCGGGATAACGACATGCATAGAAGCAAAGAGCTAAAGCGCGTGGCATGAATCAATTTCGATGCGGGGCGCTTTAGTTCGCAAAGGCGGGCTTTTCGTGTGCCGCGAGATCAACGCTTGTCACTCCGCCCGGCTCCGCGTATCAGCGATGAAGAGCAATGCCGGGAGGACAAGGTGAGCAGACGGTTTCTATCGATCGGTGAATGCATGGTGGAGCTGTCGCAGGCGGGTGACGGCCTGCTGCGCAAGGGCTTTGCCGGCGATACTTTCAACACCGCCTGGTATGCCCGCGCCTGCCTTGGCCCCGACTGGTCGGTCGATTATTTCACAGCGCTCGGCGACGACGCCATGTCGGATGAAATGGTGGCCTTCATCGACAAGGCAGGCATCGGCACCAGCCTCATCCGCCGCATCAAGGGCAAGACGCCCGGCCTTTACATGATCAATCTGAAGAATGGCGAGCGCTCCTTCAGTTACTGGCGCGACAATTCGGCCGCCCGCAGCCTCGCCGCCGATCCCGACGGCCTGCGTGAGGCGGTGGAGAGCGTTGATGTCGTCTATTTCTCCGGCATCACCCTTGCCATTCTGCCGCAGGAGGATGCCACGACGCTGCTCGCCGAAATCCGCCGCGCCAAAGCCGCCGGCAAGCTCGTAGTGTTCGACCCGAACATCCGTCCCCGCCTCTGGTCGAGTTATGACATCATGCACGCAACGATCAGCGAGGGCGCCCGCTCCTCAGTGATCGTCATGCCGAGCTTCGATGACGAAGCCGCCCATTTCGGTGACGATTCCATCGAAGCGACGGTCCACCGCTATCGCGCGCTGGGCGCTGTCCATATCGTGGTCAAGAATGGCGCCGACGGCGTCAGGCTGAATTTCGCCGGCGAGGAGAGTTTCGTTCCGGCCCAGAAGGTCGAGCAAGTGGTCGATACCACCAGCGCCGGCGACAGTTTCAACGGCGCCTTCCTCGCACACTATCTGGATACAGCGGATGAAACCGCAGCCGCCCGCTTCGCCGCAGGCGTGGCAGCCCGCGTCGTCAGTGAACACGGCGCATTGGTGGCAAAGGAAAAGCTGGGATTGGACGGAGGCTGAGCCCCGCGAGATCCCGAACGAACGCCACGCGAGCGGCCACTCGGCATTCCGACCCCGTTAAAGGCAAAAATCAGGACTTCGTCGGCCGATCGGAATCGCGAACCGCCTCGTCATGATACCAGCAGCTGTCGAGCGCATCGCACACCTCAGCGGCCTCGCGTTCCATGAGCCGCGCGCGTTCGAACCGATTGGCGGCCCGCGTCGGCTTGACGGGGAACTGATAGATCGTTGCGGATTCACGATGGAAACCGGTGGGCATGAGATCGCCTCCATTCAGTTCGGCGCATCGACATTCAAGAACTCGACCGTAGCATGATGCACATAGTTTATGCAAATTGCACAATATATATGCACATTAATATTATGATTGATCAATATGCTGACTCCGCCTTGGGCGTCCGCCTATTTGTTCAACACTTCATCATTTCACGCTAACGCCGAATTTTTCATCTGGTTCCGCGGCGGAAATCCGCTTACCTCCGGACGATAAGGGCTGAAGCCGCCCCAAAACGCTGTTTGGGCAAAAGAAAAAAATGGATCTAGGCGGCCCGGTCTGCGATTTTTTTGGGCTGGAGGCCAAACTGGCACGCTACATGCTTTAATAGGTGCATCCCCTGGCGGTCGGATGCGCTTGCGCGCCCAGCTCGTCTCCGGGTTTGCTCACCTTCGTCGCATTGAGAGAGTCACGATGACAAAATATAAGCTCGAGTATATTTGGCTCGATGGGTACACTCCGGTACCGAACCTGCGTGGCAAGACGCAGATCAAGGAATTCGACGTATTCCCGACGCTGGAACAGCTTCCGCTCTGGGGCTTCGACGGTTCGTCGACCATGCAGGCCGAAGGCCGCAGCTCCGATTGCGTGCTGAAGCCGGTCGCCATCTATCCCGACCCGGCCCGCACCAACGGCGCGCTTGTCATGTGCGAAGTCATGATGCCCGATGGCGTCACGCCGCATGCATCGAATGCCCGCGCCACCATCCTCGACGACGAAGACGCCTGGTTCGGCTTCGAGCAGGAATATTTCTTCTACCAGAACGGCCGTCCGCTCGGCTTCCCCGAGCAGGGCTACCCCGCTCCGCAGGGCCCTTACTACACCGGCGTCGGCTATTCTAATGTCGGCGACGTCGCGCGCGAAATCGTTGAAGAGCATCTTGACCTCTGCCTCGCTGCCGGCATCAACCACGAAGGCATCAACGCCGAAGTGGCCAAGGGCCAGTGGGAGTTCCAGATTTTCGGCAAGGGCTCCAAGAAGGCCGCCGACCAGATCTGGATGGCACGCTACCTGCTGCAGCGCCTGACCGAAAAATACGGCATCGACATCGAGTATCACTGCAAGCCGCTCGGCGACACCGACTGGAACGGTTCGGGCATGCACTGCAACTTCTCGACCAAGTACATGCGCGAAGTCGGCGGCAAGGCCTATTTCGAAGCGCTGATGGCGCAGTTCGAAAAGAACCTCATGGACCACATCAGCGTCTATGGTCCTGACAACGACAAGCGTCTGACCGGCAAGCACGAAACGGCACCGTGGAACAAGTTCTCCTACGGCGTTGCCGACCGTGGCGCCTCCATCCGCGTCCCGCATTCCTTCGTCAAGAACGACTACAAGGGCTATCTGGAAGATCGCCGCCCGAACTCGCAGGGCTGCCCCTACCAGATCGCTTCGCAGGTTCTGAAGACGATCTCGGAAGTTCCGCTCGCTGGTTCCGCTTCCGCCGCCGCCTAACCTCCCAAGCGGCGCCGGTCCCCGACCGGCGCCGTCATTCTTTCTGCCATTCCGATCGGGCCGCTGACATATTCGCGGCGATCGAGCTGTTAAAAGCCTGAAAATTCTGGCAAGCGGCTGTAATATTTCCATCATGGTCATGCCTCAAAATAGGCAAGCGGGAATCGCCCTTCCGGAACCCCGCTTTGGGGTTGAGCGTTGGCATATCGATGCAACGCGGATGGAATCGTAAGATGCTACAACGTCCGGCAAACACTTACAGCGGCGAGAGCTGGGCCAGTGCCGCCTCCGCCGGTAAACTGCCGGAACGGCTGGTAATCGTCACCGACGCCTGGCACCCACAAGTCAATGGCGTGGTGCGTTCGATCGAAAACACCAATCGCCAACTGGCGAAGATGGGCGTCGAGGTGTCGATGGTGACGCCGGAGCGCTTCAACAGTATCCCCTGCCCCACCTATCCCGAGATCCGCCTGACGATCGCCGGTTATCGCCGTATCGCCCGCGAGATCGAAAAGCATAATCCTTCCTATGTGCATATCGCCACGGAAGGGCCGCTCGGGCTGACCGCCCGCCGCTGGTGCCTGAAGAACCGTATGCCGTTTTCGACGAGCTACCACACGCGGTTCCCGGAATATGTTGCCGCCCGCCTACCGATCCCGAAGAGCTGGCTCTATTCTTTCGTCCGCTGGTTCCACAATGGCGGCGCCGGCTGCATGGTGGCGACACCGAGCCTTGCGCGTGAGCTGTCGGAAAAGGGCATCCGCAATCTCATGCCCTGGAGCCGCGGCATCGACGCCACGCAGTTCCGCCCGATGGCGCTCGAAGAAAAACCCTTCGGCCTGCAGCGCCCGATCTTCATGACCGTCGGCCGCGTGGCGCTGGAAAAGAACCTGCCGGCCTTCCTCGATCTCGATCTGCCGGGCTCGAAGGTTGTCGTCGGCGACGGCCCGGCGCGTGCCGAGCTCGAAAAGCAATATCCTCAAGTCTTCTTCGCCGGCGTGAAGTTCGGCGAGGAGCTGGCACAGGCCTATGCCCAGGCCGACGTCTTCGTCTTTCCCTCGCTCACCGACACTTTCGGCAACACCATCCTCGAAGCACTGGCATCGGGCGTGCCGGTCGCCGCCTATCCGGTGACCGGCCCGCTCGACATCATCGGCGAAGACAGCGAGGTCGGTGCGCTCGACATGGACCTGCGCGCCGCCTGCCTCGCCGCCCTCTCCGCTTCGCGGCAGAAGGCGCATGCGCTCGCCATGCAATATTCCTGGGAAGCGGCGACGCTGCAGTTCATCAACAACATCCGCGCCGCAAACGGCGTCATCACGCCGAAATGGAAGAAGGCCTGGCAGTTTGCCAAGTCGCTTCCAAGAAGCAGAAAGCCCGGCGAAACCGCCGGGCCTCTCCCATCCGGAGATTGATCGACCTTATTTGTGCAGGGTGCTGCGAAGCGTGTCGCTGGCGACTGCAATTGCACTGCGCGCGGCCGGCGTTGCGGCAATCGCATTCAGTAGCAGGAAGTCGTGGATCATACCGTTGTAGCGGATCGAAGTGACCTTGACACCGGCCTGGCTGAGTTTGCGGCCATAGGCTTCGCCCTCATCGCGCAGCACGTCGTTTTCATCGGTGATGATAAGGGCCGGCGGCAAGCCGTTCAGCTGCTCGAGCGTTGCCTGCAGCGGCGAAGCCGTCGGCTCCTTGCGCTTGGCCTCATCAGGCAGGTAGGCGTTCCAGAACCATTTCATTGCTTCCTTGGTCAGCCACGGGCCGTTGGCGAACTGGTTATAGGAACCATTGTCGAAATTGGCGTCGGCAACAGGGTAGAACAGCACCTGCTGATCGATCGCAGGACCGTCGCGCTCTTTGGCAAGCAGCGTCACCACCGCCGCCATATTGCCGCCGACGCTGTCGCCTGCGACTGCGAGCCTCGACGCGTCGACCTTGAACTCCTTGGCATGCTCGGCGACATATTTGGTGGCAGCATAGGCCTGCTCAATGGCAATGGGATAACGTGCTTCCGGCGAGCGCTCGTAATCGACGAAGACGATGGCTGCATCGGCGCCATTGGCGATCTCGCGCACCAGCCAGTCATGCGTTTCGGCATCGCCGAGCACCCAGCCGCCGCCATGGAAATAGAGAATGACCGGCAGTGTGCCCTTGGCATGTTCCAGGCGGTCGATGCGCAGCTTGATGCTGCCTGTCGGACCCGCCTTGATGACCCTGTCCTCTTCCCGCGCTGCGAGTTTCTTGACCTCGCCCGTCTGGGCGCCCGCAGGATCAGCTGAAGCTCGACGATTTCATCTGCTTCGCCGTCTATACGGCAAGCCATGCCTTGAACCGCGTTTACAAGCCGCTTCTCGACGCGCTGGGCCTCACCTATCCGCAATATCTGGCCATGGTCGCACTCTGGCAGCGGAATGACCTGACCGTCGGCGGGCTCGGCGAAAGACTCTTCTTGGAATCGAGCACATTGACCCCGCTGCTCAAACGACTGGAATGCGCCGGCTAGATCAGGCGCGAACGCGGCCGCGAGGGCGAACGTGTCGTCGTGCTCCATCTGACGGAGGCAGGCAAGCGCCTCAAGGAAAAAGCTACCGGCATCCCCGGCTGCATCGCCGCCGCCAGCGGCCGCGAAGCGATGGACCTCACTGGGCTACAGGCCGAGATCGTGGCGCTCGCGAGGCGCTGAATAGAAGCGTAGCTTAAGCGCTAGACGAGCGGGATAGCACCGTCGTGCCTGGGACGCCCCTCTGTCCGGCAGGACACAGGGGGTGCCAAGCGTAGCGACGCCAGCCAGCGCCCCAAACCCTACGTCCGCCTCTTCTTACCTTCGAACGGATTGTCGGCTGAACGGAAATGAATCCGGATCGGCACGCTCGGCATGTCGAAATCCGCACGCAACCCGTTGATCAGATAGCGTGTATAGGATTCCGGCAGCGCGTCGGAGCGGGTGCAGGAGATCATGAAGGCCGGCGGGCGGGCCTTGACCTGTGTCATGTATTTCAGCTTGATCCGGCGGCCGGAAACGGCCGGTGGCGGATGCTGGATCTGCTGCGTCTCCAGCCAGCGGTTCAGCCGCGCCGTCGAGATGCGCTTGTTCCAGACCCTGTCGGTGTCGATGATCGACTGCATCAGCTTGTCGAGGCCCCAGCCGGTCTGGCCCGAGATCGGCACTGCGCGAATGCCGCGCGCCTGCGGCAGCAGCCGGTCGGTCTTTTCGCGAAGATCCGCAAGAACCGCCTGCCGGTCTTCGATCATATCCCACTTGTTGAAGGCAAGCACCGCCGCGCGCCCCTCGCGCAGCACGAGATCGACGATCTGCAGATCCTGCTTCTCAAAAGGGATCGTCGCGTCGAAGACGATGACGACGGTTTCGGCAAAACGGATGGCGCGCAGCGCATCGGCGACGGAAAGCTTCTCCAGCTTCTCCGTGACCCGCGCCTTGCGGCGCATGCCTGCGGTATCGAACATCTTGATGGTGCGGCCACGCCAGTCCCATTCGACCGAGATGGAATCGCGAGTGATACCCGCCTCCGGCCCGGTCAAAAGCCGATCCTCGCCGAGGAAGCGGTTGATCAGTGTCGACTTGCCGGCATTCGGCCGGCCAACGATCGCCACCCTGAGCGGCTTGGTCTCGTCATAGGCAGGCTCTTCGTCCTCATCGCCGCCCTCGCTGTCGGACACGTCGACGTTGGTGACGGCGACATCCTCCTTGGTGGGATAGGCCCGATCCTCACCGATCGCCGCGACGATCGCGTCGCGCAGGTCGATCATACCCTGTCCGTGTTCAGCCGAAATCGGCGTCGGCTCGCCGAGGCCGAGCGTATAGGCGTCGTAGAAGCCGCTGTCGGAGCCGCGCGCTTCGGATTTGTTGGCGACGAGCACCACGGGCTTGCCGCGCCGGCGCAGCATTTCGGCGAGCGCCGTATCGACGGGCGTCAATCCGCTTTTGGCATCGACGACAAAAAGCGACAGGTCGGCCTCGTCGATCGCCGCTTCCGTCTGCGCCCGCATCCGGCCCTGCAAGCTCTCGGCGTCGGCCTCTTCGAGGCCGGCGGTGTCGATGATGGTAAAGGTCAGACCCATCAGCCGGGCATCGCCCGGCCGGCGGTCGCGGGTCACGCCCGGCGTGTCGTCGACGAGCGCCAGCTTCTTACCCACCAGGCGATTGAAAAGCGTCGACTTGCCGACATTCGGACGACCGACGATCGCGACCGTGAAACTCATTCTTTTTCCTTAAAACTCAGCCCTGCGCGGCGGGTGCCTTGCCGGATGCGGTAATGAGATCAAGCATCATATGGGCGCGATTGGAAACGTTGCGCGGGCTGTCGGTATCGTCGACGATCGACTGGAACCATTGCCGCGCCTGCGCCATGTTGCCGGCCTTATAGGAAGCAAGGCCGAGCGCTTCGCGCGCCGAATGGCGGAAAGCATTGCCGGGCACTGCCATTTCCTCGATCGCGGCCGAAACCTGCTCGTAGGAGCCGTTTTCGATCAGCAGCCAGCCGGCCCGCATTTTGGCGGCATCGCGCACGGCGGCCGGAACGCCGTTGTCCTTACCGATCTCGTTGAAAGCGGCGACCGCCGCAGCAGCGTCGCCCTTCTGTGCCTGGACGGTTGCGGCCCGCATCCGCGCCAGCACCGGATAGGCGCCATGGCCTTCCTTCTCGAGCTTGTCGAGGGCGGCCAGCGCCTCGTCGTTCTTGTTCTCGTCGGCAAGCTTCATCGCCGCCAGGAACTGATCGCCGGCGCCGGACGAGCGGTTGTCGTCCCAATATTCGTAGAGAACCTTGCCGGCCGTGCCGACGACGATCAGGATGGCGACCACGATGATATAGCGGCCGAAGCGGCGCCAGACGCCCTTCATCTGGTCGGACCGCAGTTCCTCATTGACTTCACGGATGAAGCTGTCGTCGTTGAATGCCATTCTCGTCTCCGGCCGCGGAAATACCCATACGTTGTGCAAGACGCACATTGTCGGGCCTTCTACCCCATTTTCCCGCCGTTGTAAGGGGGATATGAAAGATTCGTTACATGACGAGCGGCGAAACGCCGATCAGCCATTCGTGCAGCTTCCAGATGATCAGCGCCCAGACGACGATGCCGATGACGATCGCATAGAGATCATATTTGGCCGCGACGAACGGCCGGAGCACGATCTCGCCCGCCCGCTGCCGTCTTTTCAGCGAAATGCGCACGATGACGCCCCAGGCGAGGAAGGCGGCAAACAACAGCACCGACGACGTCTCGCCATTGGCGAGCAGATGCGCCAGCGCCCAGATTTTCACCGACAGCACCATCGGATGTTTGGTCTTGGTCGCGATATGCCCCGCCGGCAGCAGCGAGGCGACGAGACAGATCATCGCGATCAGCATCAGCGTGATCGCGATATGCGCCGTCCAGACCGGAGGACTGTAGAGCATGCCGGTCACCTGCCGGGCCTGCCCGAAGCCGTAGATCAAAAGGATCAGCGTGAGGATGCTCGCGATCGAATAGGCCGCCCGCCAGCCCTTCTCGCCGAGGCTGGCGATCATCGAACGGCGAAAACCGGGGGCCACCACCCGCACCAGATGCACCCCGAGGAAAAGTATGATGCCGACGATAAGCAAAGTCATTGGTGCGTCCCTTCCGTGCCGTTTTAAATGACTTATCGGCTGGCGGGAAAAAATGCCAGCAAGACCGCAGCTTCGCCGCAATTCTATCGGAGGGAAACCGCGAACAAATTGTCGCGGTGTCCATGTCTCGTTCTCTCCTCTCCACCTGTCTGGCGGCCTCGTTCCTTCTTCCCGTCATGGCAGAGGCGGCCGACCGGCCTAAACAGCTGGTCATCATCTCCTTCGACGGCGCCCACGACAACGCGCTCTGGCTGAAGAGCCGCGAGATGGCAGCGAAGAACGGCGCCCACTTCACCTATTTCCTCTCCTGCACCTTCCTGATGAACGAGACGGCGAAGAAGGCCTATCAGGCGCCGCACCAGAAACGCGGAAAATCCAATGTCGGCTTCGCCCAGAGCGACGACGAAATTCGCGAACGCCTCGGCAATATCTGGCACGCCCATCTCGAGGGCCATGACATATCGAGCCATGCCTGCGGCCATTTCGACGGCCGTGACTGGAGCGCCGCCGACTGGTCGGCCGAATACGCGACCTTCCACGCAACATTGAAAAACGCCTGGAAGAGCGTCGGCCTCGACGAGCCGGCCGGCTGGCAGGATCTGGTCGATCACGGCATCAAGGGCTTTCGCGCCCCCTACCTCTCCGCAACCGCGGGCGCCGACATGATCGCCGCCGAAAAGAAGGCGGGCTTCCGCTACGATGCGAGCCTCGTCACCAAAGGCCCTGATATGCCCGTCGAGGAAGACGGCATCATCCGCTTCGGCCTGCCGCTGATCCCCGAAGGCCCGAGCGAAAAACCGATCATCGGCATGGACTACAATCTCTTCGTCCGCCATTCCAAGGGTGAAGAAGACAGCGCAGACAGCGCTGCCTTCGAGCAGCGCGCCTATTCCGCCTTCAAAGAGGCTTTCGACAAGCAATATGCCGGCAGTCGCATCCCCCTCCAACTCGGCTTCCACTTCGTCGAAATGAACGGCGGCGCCTACTGGCGCGCCCTTGACCGGCTGGTCACGGACGTCTGCCACCGGTCAGATGTAGCTTGCGTGAGCTATTCCGAAGCGATCCCGATGATCGAAGCACGCAGGAAACTGCAGCAGACATCGGGCCTATAATAGGCTTTTGGAATGAGTTGTGGTGCCGGCGTCGAATCCCTCGCATGCACACCCCATCCAGACGTGCCTACCCATCAACCATCCGCGTGTACGGCGCCCGCCTCACGCTCCAGGTAACGCTGATCGATCTCCGGCAGCGGCTCGTCGTCGATTGCCGCCTCGAAGGCCTTCAGGCGTTTGTGGATGGAAAGAAGCTCGATGATCGTCGTCCAGGAATTGACGAGATACTGGAACGAGTTGCTGACCTGGCCGAACGCGGTCGAGATTTGCTGGAAGATCCCGTAGGTGATCGTGCCCGCCACGATTGTCGGCACCAGCATGAAAACCACGAAGAGCGCGTCGGCCTGGATGTAGAAATAGCGGGCGACATTGAAATACATGTAATGGAAATACATGCGGTAGTAGTTGCGGCGAACGTTGCCGAAGAGCTCGCGGACGGTCAGCGGCTGAGCCCTCTCCGCATGGTCCTCGCCATAAACGAGTTCCTTGCGATAAGCCGCCTCGACGCGCTGATTGCGGAAGTTCAGCCCCGGCAGCTTGACGCCGGCGATCGCCAGCAACAGCGTGCCGAATGCCGACCAGAAGAGCGCCAGCCAAAAGAGCGAATTCGCCACCGGCCCGATAAAGGGCAATTCCGTCACATAATGCGACAGCGCCAACAGGATCGGAAGGAACACAACCAGCGTCATCACCGAGTTGATGAGGCTGATGCCAAGACCTTCGAGCGTGCTAGAAAAGCGCATCGTATCTTCTTGAACGCGCTGCGAGGCGCCTTCGATATGGCGCAGCTTTTCCCACTTCGACATGTAGAAGTTGTTCATCGCCGTGCGCCAACGGAAGATGTAGTGGCTGGTGAAGAAGTCAGTCATGATCGACACGAACATGCTGAGGAACGCGATCTGACAGAAAATCCACATCAGGTCGTAGAAATTATCAACGGTGATGCCTGGCTGTTTCGACAATGCGTTCTGCAGAAGGTCGCCGAAGGGCCGGCGCCAGTTGTTGATCACAACGGTGATCTGGACGCCGAAATAGGTCACAAAGATAATCAGCGCCGAACCCCAGATCGACCACAGCTTCCAGGGATGATGCAGGGCCTTCAGATGCCAGGCGCCGCAGAAAATCACGGCTGAAAGGAAGAAATAGCTGTAGAACCAGACGTTTTCCGGCAGCAGGAAGAACGAAAGATCGATCGGTTGCTGCTCTTCCGGAACAGGTCCGTAGCCGAGTGATACACCGAGATGAGCGGCGAAGAGATACCAGCCGGCGATGGAAATCAGGGTCCAAACGACGAGCGAAGTAAAGAACGCTTTTGGCTGCGGAAAAAAGGAATGAAACACGGGGAGCTATGCTTTCCTGAACTGTGAGTCTCGGGAGTGTCATGGAACACTGATTTTGCCGGAAACTAAGGCAGTTCGAAGGAAGCAGCAATGGGTTCGGCCGATTGTTACGGAGATGTAACGGGTTAAGCGATTTTCTTGATCACTGGCATCACCAGTGCCGCGCAAACGATGAGGGCGGCGGCGGCGATCACGGTCGGGACAGTGAAACTGCCCGAGCGTTCGGCGATCCAGCCGGCAACGATCGGCCCGACGATCTGGCCGACACCGAAGGCGGCCGTCATCATCGCCAGGATCCGCCGCGGGCTCTCGGGCGAAAGCTTGCGGCCGATCTGCAGGCCGTAAGCGGTGATCGCCAGGAAGGTCGCTCCGAACAGCGCGCCGCCGATCAGCGGTGCCACCGAGGGCGGCAGCATAACAGTCGCCAGCACGCCAGCGGCCTCGATCAGCAGTGCTGCGACATAGACGCCGCCAAGCCCGATCGGCCTGACCAGCGGCTTCCAGGCAAACAGCGCCACCGCCGCCGTCAGGCCGGCGATGAACCAGCAGAGGAACTCGACGAAAGCTCCGGTTGCCGACAGGCGGGCGATGGTGACGAGAAAGGTCGCGGTGATGACGTAGCCGAAGCCGAACACGCCGTAGGACAGCGTGATCAGAACCATCGGCCGGCTCCAGACGAGGGCCGGCTCCTTTCCGGCTTGCGCCGATTGGGCCGGCGCCAAGGGCAGGAGCCACCAGACGAAGACGAGGCTTGCCGCACAATAAAGCGCCCCGCCGATCCAGTCGGCGCGCCAGCCGTCCGGCCCGTCGTGAAAGTTAAGACCGATCAGCAGCACCATCACCGAGGACAGCGCGATGCCCGCCCCAGGCCCGCCGAAATGCGCCGCCTGCACATGGTCGTTGCCGGGGGCAGCCCCGTGGCTCAGCACGATCGACGAGGTGAAGACCATTGCAAAGGCGCTGGCGAGGCCGGCGAGGAAGCGGATGACGGCAAAGGCTGCGACGGAATCCGTGGCGGCCATAGCGGCGAGCAGGATTGCGGTGGCCAGCAGTGCCAGCAGCGCCACCAGCCGCTCGCGCCCCGCCGCCCAGCCATAGGCGGCAAGCACGGCGCCGACGAGATAACCGACGAAATTCGCCGAGGCGATAAAGCCAGCGTCCGCCGCCGAAAGCGGCACGCCGCTCATCATACCGGGCAGGATCGGCGTGTAGGAGAAACGCCCGAAACCCATGGCCGCCGCCATCGCAACGGCGCCGGCAGCAGCGGTGGCAACGAGGTTCGGCGGGGAGCGAGGCGGACGGGAAAGCATGCAGCGCTTATCGCGCCGCAATCGCTGCACCGCAAACGAGTATTTCTGATCGATCCATCAATTTCGTAAAAGGGCAAATTCCTCGCCCCCCGAAAAGCGAAGACGGCATGTCGGAACGCCGGGTGAAGAGGACGATGGCCGCCAAGCTCAATGAGTTAAAGAGCACGCTCACCACGACCTCCCTCACCAAGTCAGTTTATTCGAGTGCGATCATTATTTCATTTTGCTGCCGCAAGGCGTCTCTGACACGGGCGTTTGCGATGGTTATGATCTTGCGCATGATGGCGGTGAGCGCAACA
>Ga0123341_1000289_pt1 | contig 27804 bp, 26 predicted proteins | sample Turbeapinknodule_FD_89959 | JGI IMG/M metagenome (GOLD analysis project Ga0123341, IMG submission 89959) | Root nodule microbial communities of legume samples collected from Mexico - Turtle bean Mexico pink nodule | ecosystem: Host-associated > Plants > Roots > Nodule | place: Mexico: Nepantla...
GGGTTGCATTACCTAATTCTTGATGATGGATTAGCTTCACTGATCTTGGTTTGAGAATTAATTGTGATGGGGTTCGGCCATCGGCCACCTTCTCATGGTGAGGGTCGGCCATCGGCCAAATCCATGTAGTCTTCGACCGTCCCAGTTAGTTCTTCTAAGGTCTCGGTCTCTCGGCCAAGTCTCCAAAGGTCTCGGCCACTCGGTCTCTCGGCCAAGCCTTCAAATCTCTCGGGCAAACCGACTGGGCATCGAACAACCAGGCAGGTCCTAGCCTCGCCCAGTACCGGTACAATATTTAAAATTCGTTTATCATAAAAAAAGCCACGATTACAGACTGATTCCAAATTTTCTTACTACAAATTATTACAAAATCTAAAGTTTACAAAATCTAAAAAGTTTAGACTAAAACATCATTTTCACAATAGAAAAACGTATTTAATGTTGTTAATAACCCTACGTCTACTCATGCATGCACCTCTAGTGTGTACTTTGACTTTATGATGACAAATAAGAGTGATACTCTCCACGTCACCAAAATTATCTTTAATGCTTTTCTTGAATCTTGCAGACTGAAACTTAGACCAAAAATACAACTAATTTTACACTTTTGCATAACATTTTAAAATAATATCCATTTTGTTCTAATCTTTGTTCAGTTTCCTAAGGGATCAAAAGCTACAAACACAGTAAATGCATAAAATATTTTAATTGTTTTTTCCCTTCAACTACCTAACTTTATTTGATTTCTCTCATTTTCAGGAATTGTTTAAACTTTCTTTAGATATCTCTTTTTTCTTTTTACTTATAAAATATTTCCGCTTATGCATAATTGTATTTGTCTAGGGTCTGTCCCCATTAAAGTAGATGCTGTGCACCTTTTTGATTTAAAGTGAAAGTGCAACTAACACATTTTTGTAGAAAATAAGAGAAATTGTGTTCACTTGCAAGAAGCTTCTCCTTAAAGACATTATGAAAGACCATAGTTGTTATTCTCCCATCACAAATAACCTCGTAAAACATAATGTTTGTTGACATTTTACAGTCCTACGTTGCTCTTGTTAGGTGTTGGGACTTCTCCAATTTGTCTTGTAACTATAAAAGGTGTGGAAGCTTCTCCGGAACAAAGAACCAAAGTGCTTTTTGTTGTGGATGAACAAACCAAAAAAAGTGCTTATGTGGTCATTGGAAGCTGTTGACCGTTGCCTAAAAAAATTTAGTGGAAAATTTTGTATGCAAGTTCCATGAGAAGGACAAGAAATCCAAGTGCTTAGGAATATGAAATGAAAGCATCCCAACTCAACAAAATTGATTAATTGCTCAATGCTTACGCAAAACATATGGACAGGGTTTAATAAAAAAGCAAAAATACTTGTTATACTTGTTTTCAAAAGGAGATGAAAATTGAAAGTAACAAAGAAGCCAAAGAGAAAGAGAAAAGGACAACACATAAAAAGGAAAAGAGAAAAGGACAACACATAAAAAAAAATTGAGATATTATTTTTGATATATTGACACACATATATATATAGGAGATATTTATAAAGGAGAAGCATGCACTACGTAAAATGCATAGTATGTTTTCTATTAACAACCCCCCTTAAACTTAGGTGCGAAGATTTATCAAACATTCTAAGTTTACATTTGAAAGAATGAAAAAATGATCCATAGATAGGCTTGTTTAAGAGGTTTGCAACTTGAAATTAGGACGATAGGTGAATGAGAATAAGACTCCTGACAAAGTGCAAGTCCAGTTCAAAATGTTTAGAACGAGAGTGCATGATGGGATTTGCAACAAGTTGAATAACACCCAAATTATCACAATACAATCTTGGCATAGGAAGAGCAATCCAAAACTCATGCAAGAGAGATTGGATCCAAATCATGTCAGCAAGGGCAGCCACAACACTCTTATATTTTGTTTTTGTGCTACTCCGAGAAACAACTTTTTGCTTCTTTGAAACCCACGAAATCAGATTATGACCAACGAAGAGTGGTAAATTTGCAATCATCCAAGTCAGTTGCCCAGTCTGAATCGTTGAAGCTAGTGATGGAGAACATGGGAGAAGAACAAAGATGGAGACAATGAGAGGAGGTACCAACTAGGTAATGAAGAATACGTTTAACAACTTTCTAGTGACTCAACTGAGGTTGGTGCATGTATTGACAAACCCGGTTGACAACAAAGGATATTTTTTGACGAGTGATAGTAACATATTGTAAGGCACCAAAATAGAACAGAAAAAGGTTAGGTGCTCAACAGATATGGAACCATCAACAATAAGGCGAAGAGAGGAAATCATGGGTGTAGGTTGTGGTTTAGCATGAAGCATATTGGTGCGTCATAAGAGATCATGAATATATTTAGACTACGAAAGACGAATGGAACCATTGGCACACCAAGTAACTTCAACTCCTAAGAAATAATGCAAGCGACCATCAAGAATAGGTGGTGGAATAGTTTAGTGTAAGTGTGGAAAAACATAAAGACCATCAAGAACTTTTCCTTGGAGAATTATCTCTTTCGTAACCTGATTTTTCATAAAACAATGATCAGCGAAGAACTCAAAAAATACTCCATTATCTCATGCAAACTGCAACACACTTAAAATATTTTTATTAACTGAAGGCACATGTAAAAGGTTATGCAATTTAAAAGAGTGAGAGGAATGAGTAGTAGAAAGGAAAGTAGAGCCAAAATCACGAATGAACATACCTGAGCCATTACCAAGCTGGATGAAATCATTACCAGTGTAGACAGTTTTGTTGGAAAAAATTGAGGGATCATGAGTTATGTGATGAGTTGCACCAGTGTCAGGATACCACAAGGGATCTTAAGTAGTTGATGGTGTACTCAAATTGGAAGGCTAAGAGTGGTCAAGATTAGATGAAGATGGCAAGAAAGTATTATTAGCAAATATATGAGTGAACAACTTATTATCAGATTGAGTCTAGCAGGTGAGAGCAGTGTGACCATACTTAAAACAAAGTTGACATTGGATGCGGGTAGATGACGTAGAGGAAGATTAGTCAGTTCAAGAATTGTGTGGGCTACAAAAAGATTGATGACGTTTGTTGTTAGATGACATGAAAGACCCACGACCACTGCGCAAAGAATTGTCACAAAAGGTAGAGGTGGAAGAAGGTGAAGAGGACCAGTTGGTAGAAACAATATTAGCTTGAATTAAGGAATGCTCAAGAGACCGATGTTTCTCGAATCTTTCTTGTTGTGTTAAAAGCAAAGCTTCAAAATCCTCAATGGTGTAAGGACCAAGACGAGAGGTGATAGAGGTGATAAAAGCATCATATTCTTTAGGAAGACCATCCAAAACAACGTCAATGTGATCTTTAGAGGAAACAGTAGAACCAATGGTAATAAGAGAATCCACCACTTTCTTGATGTCAAGAAGATATGCAGAGACTCAACGTTAACGCTTAGGAGTTTTTAGTTGGAGCTTTAGTTTGCAGATTTTGGTGCAAGTGTGGGAAGCATAGTAAAACTTCAATTTGTCCCATATAAGATGAACATAGCGTAATCCAACCATTTGCGTTAGCATAGAGGTGGACATGGAGGCAAGGAGCCAAGCAACAAGTAGATGATATTGTTGCTTATGAAGAAGAAAAACAAAACTAAAGGTGGTGTACTCGGGCAGAAACTATGGAGGGGTTAGAGAGGATTCCAAGAAAGAAAGAAGATTGAGACCCTCAACCTAGGCAAGACCTGTTGACTCCAGACAAGAAAATTATCATCTATGAGTTTGAGAGAAAAAGCAATGGGAAAAGTGTGAAGTTGAACAAAGGAAGCGGAGGGAGAAGAAATTGTGGAAGCTGAGGTTGAAGAGGAAGAAGAAGACATGGTTGGGAAAACAATTTGTGGCTCTTGATACCATGAAAGAGTAACAGAGAAGCCAATGAGAAAGACAAAAGGACAACACACAAAAAGGAAAAGAGAGATATTATTTTTGACATATTGGTACATAGAGAAAGGAGGTATATATAAAGGAGAAAGCATGCACTATGTAAAAGGCGTAGTATGCTTTTTGTTAACACGAATAAAGTGAGAATATACAAATCATAAGTACTCAAACCAACATACCACACAAGTTTCTATGTTTTTTTTATTACACTTTTAACTCACTATAAATCCAAATACCAAATATTTATTATTACAGTGAAAATACTAAACATTATATTATATAAAATTAAGTAAATAATTGGATTCATTATTTTCAAGATTTTTTCTAATTTGGTGTAATTTTATCTCTTAGTTATTGAGATGGATAAATTTTTTAAAAACTACTAAAATGGATAAGTTGTACAACTTTGACACGACTTTAGTCCAAATACACTAAAGTTGTGTCACCTTGACACGACTTCTTCACAATAAAGTCGACCTCAGCGGACTTACCCATCTCGGTAATTTTTTAAAATTTTACCTATTTTTGATAATTAAGAGGTAAAAATTTACCAAATTGATAAAAAAAATCCATTATTTTCCTTCCTTCTTTCCATGCTTGCTTCTTCCTGCACCCTTATAGATTCTTGCGACGTCCCCATAGATTTTGTAATTCCAAAAATATCCATATGTAAAAAAGTTAAAATTTTGGAGTGTTTTGTACCTTTTGAATTACATAATCCAGAAGCTTTTTCTGGATTAAGGATTAGCTTCCAGATTATGTACTACACAATGTATTTTTTCAAAAAAGGTATTATGGATTACATAATCTAGAAACTAATCCCAAATCTAGAAAAGACTTTCAGTTTATATAATCTGAAACTTTTTTTTTTTTGAAAAAACATATTCTGGATTACATAATTTAGAAGCTAATCCCAGATCCGAAAAAAACTTTCGAATTGTGTAATCCAGAATAAGATTTTCAAAAAAAGAATTATGAATTACATAATTAGGAATACTCTTAGAAGTAGAAAAAAAATAGTACAACAAAATCAATGCAAGAGAAAAGTAAAATACATCTGAAAACTAACATCTTTTCATCACACAATTACAAACACACGGTAAAATATTTCCAAACTCTATATACAAAAAAAAAAAAAACCTTCAACCAATGAAAATCACATTATGGAGGTGTCTTGGATGCTGCGAGTGGATAAAAGAAGAGGTAGAGTGAAAAACCTAGGTAAGATTTTAAAATTTATTTATTTTTTAACTAAAGAACAAAAATGTAATTGCACAATTACTATGGAGTGCCGCAACAACCTATGGGGTGCAAGAAGAAGCAGCCCTTTCCATAGCTTGAACATTGTTGTAAAAGTTTACGGCTGATTCTTCCTGCACCTCCATACCTTCTTCTCTCACCTCCATAGATTTTCGTATTTCCAAAATTGCCCCTCTGTAATATTCCGGATTACATAATCCAAAAGTCATTTTTCAAATTTGTAATTAACTTCCGGATTATATAATCTGGAAGTCTTTTTTCAGATGCATGATTACTTTCCGGATTACATAATTTGGAAGTCTTTTTTAACTTCCGGATTATGTAATCCGGAAGTCTTTTTTCAAATGCGTTTCCGGATTACATAATCCAGAAATTATTCTATGGAAGTGGCACAAGAAGGATAAAAATGTATTTTCATGTTGTGTATGAAGGTGCCAGAAGAAGATATGGAGTTGCAGGAAGAAACAGTCAAGTTTACTCTCACAATAGATGGGCCTAATTTAGAACGTCTGATCTCATTTGTTGAGATTAGTTTCCTCCTGCACACCATGGAAGTGAGTAGAAGACAAAATTAAAACTGCACATTTCTAATTATGTTTCTTCTCTCCACTCTTTCTATCTTAGAACTTTTCTCTTATTTTGTACTATCGCGGTTATTCTAGAATTTAGAAATTTTCGGATTATAGAATCTCAAAGTAATTTTGTTTTAAAGAAAACGTTACAATAATTATCAAATTTTGGATTCTCTTTTACCTATGCTTTTATGGTGTCAATAATTACAATCAAACAAGCATTTAGCATTATACAATAATCAATAAACAATGACCTAACACGTCATCATCACTGCAAAATTTTTTATCTTACTTAAGCGGCTTATCACATATATTTGAATAATAAGATTGCTAATTTAGATATTTTTAATTAAAATAAAAGTTACACTGAAGTTGGAAAAAAAATCTTTCATTTTTTACGAAATATCACTATCTCACCCTTTAGTTTGAGAATAAAATTTGTATTTTTTTTAGAATATCCAAAAAAATATATTTTTTCTAATAAAACATATTCCAAAAATTGTAAAAAAAGTAGATTATGTTTACCAAATGCTTCATTAGAATAACTCTATTTTTTTTTTTCATTTCAAGGGAAGTTACTAACTAAAATAAACGAAAACTAACTCTTTTAAAATTATTCGTCCTATATAAATTTATACAACTGCGTAATATAAAAATAGATTTAGTATGAGAAATAAAATCTATGAATAATACAAACTATTGTATAATAACTTTAAATGGTTTTTTCAGTAGATAATTAAATGTTTATTTTTTTTTTAAAGTAAAAAGTGATAGTTATTGTTTATCTGGATTAAACTATAGTTAGCTTGATATGAATGAATAAATTATAAGTTAATTTTTAAGTTCTCACTTTATACGTTTTTCTCATTTCAATTAAAAGAATTAAGCCAGGGTATTAAAATATATTTATGATGATAAAAGTGGCCTTTCAATGTGAATTAAATTTATTTGGAGAAAACGGATGGTATATATTAATTATAATTTATGCGTATAAAGTGGCAAAAACATTATACATGTCAATTTTGATGTGTAATATTTAGCATGAAATTTGTGTATAGAAAATTAAGGTGAATAGAACCTGAGACCTACAAAATATATGGACATGGCAACCACCAAGTACACTGGTTTTTGTTGGCTCTACTTTGTCTAATTTAACCATACCTTCTAATCATTCTAATTGAACACATATCAAAGGAGCCAAAATCAAATTTCAAATTTTCAAGCTTCTTCTGTTAGTAGCTACATACCTGTCTGCAAACGCCACTGGATTATGACACTCTTTTATGGTTTCAACTCTCAAGCAAGCTGTGTTCATAATCCATTCATCTCATCATAAATGTTTTGCAATTTTTTCCTCTTTTTCCCTTTCATACAAACTCTGCAATTTCTTGAATATAAATAATACTTCACATTTTCTTCTATCATTACTCAACACATCCAAATACCCTTCTCTATCTCTCTCCCATTCATCATAAACTCTAGGACAAAAGAGAGAGAGAGAGTTTGAAAAACATTGCACCATACGTTTGGTTGGTGTCACAAAATCTTGCACATGGAGCTGATCCAGCTAGTGTTCAGTGTAAATGCATTGTTACTTTGTTAGTACTGTGTTATAATAGTGCCTTCTGACTCTGGTCTCTTGCTCTTCCTTGTTGCCTTAACGTAACTCCTAAGCAACAATCACTGAATGAGTGAGTGGCCAAAAGTGAAAAAAACTACAAACAATTCGTGTTCTTTTCGCAAAGCCAGCAAGCCACCAAGATCAAGCACAAATAGTGAGTGAGTGATATCACTTTCTTTTATATAGTCACACCATTCCATTAGTGCAATCTGTCTCTCCAAAGGAAACCAAAGAAAGCCACCAGATGGATCGGCTTTCATCAGCAGCTACGTTTGAAAGCATGCATTATGATGGCAGTGGAAGCCAAATGGGTTTGATTTGGCAGCAAGCCAGGGCACCCCTTGTGGTTCCAGCGCTGAAATTGCTAGTGGCTTTGTGCCTAGCCATGTCAATTATGTTGTTTGTGGAGAGAGTTTATATGGGTATAGTCATAATCTTTGTGAAGTTGTTTAGGTACAAGCCAGATAAGAAGTATAAATGGGAGCCACTCAGGGATGATCTTGAGATTGGAAACTCTGCATACCCAATGGTCTTGGTACAAATTCCTATGTACAATGAGAAAGAGGTACCACTGAAAATTTATCACTTTTAATGAACCCCTTTTTTATGGAAAGCATTGTTTCTTGGAAAAGAATTTTTCTTTTACTGAAAGTTTTTTGTGGGTACTGTTTCATTGCTTGCAGGTGTATCAATTATCAATTGGAGCTGCATGTGGGCTATTATGGCCGTCTGATAGGATTATAATTCAAGTTCTTGATGATTCCACTGACCCAATCATTAAGGTTGACATTATTCATCCCTACTATAAAGTTAACTGATAATTTTCTCCTTTATTTTCAAATAACTAAACCATGTTAAATATTTCTAGATCTTTTTCCCTTAGTCATCAAAAGCAGATATTTTCCACCCTCTAAGAGCTACTAAAAAGCATGTTTACTCATTAGTCATATTTCAGGTCAACTTGCATGGATAAATTTCCTCCACAAAACATTTAATAACAAAATTACTTTCTGTCAGAAAATCCAAGGCTTCTGGAAACACAATTGTGCAAGTCATGCTTCTGATTCTTAATATTTAAACGGTAAAGAAAAATGGCCATCATCAATTTGTAAAAAAACATGATTAGAATCCATGTAAAAACTAACTCATTCATTTATACCCTAGACTCCTAGTTCTCTCTGATCAGTAGTATGTGCTCACATGACCTTTCTGCTTCTTTTAACCAAAAATACCCAGAAAATGGTGGAGGTGGAGTGCCAGAGATGGGCCAGTAAAGGCATAAACATAAAGTATGAGATCAGACAGAACAGAAATGGATACAAAGCTGGAGCTCTTAAAGAAGGCATGAAGCATAGCTATGTGAACTTGTGTGATTATGTGGCCATCTTTGATGCTGATTTCCAACCTGAGCCCAACTTTCTTAGGCGCACAATACCATTTCTGTATCACAACCCAGAAGTTGCACTAGTCCAAGCTCGATGGAAATTTGGTAAGTTTTTTCTCATTAAACCTTCATGAAACTCCTTTCTGCATGCTTGCTTTAAAACTTAAAAAATCAAAACGTTGTTCTCCAACAAAGGATCTTGAATCTGGTATCAAAGTGGAGCTGTTTAGTTAAAACTTTCTTAAGTTGCAACGAATTTATTTAGTTGTTTCATTTTATTAAATTAGTATACCTCAAAAGTTGATATAACTCGGAATTAACATGGTAGATGAGCAGTTCAAACTGAAAAATAAAAAGAGACTCTTCCTTGACTCTGCACTGGTTAAGAGCATTGCTTAAAGTGCGGTCTAAAGACAAAGACTGGGCTTCTCATGAGTGTTCAATCCTGAACGTTGACAGAAAATTCTTAGAGCATCATCTCCAAGCTGAATGGACTAAAAATTAAGATACCACTCTAAAATTTAAAATATTTTGATATCGACAATACTCCCTTTTTAGTGTTAGTGTTTCGTAGAACAAAAGTCGATTGGCTAAAGCAAATAATCAGTTACAAAAATAAAGGTCCGACACCAATGTCTTAGCTACAAAAATCTAACAAAACAAAGGATTTCCTCTTTACAAGACAGAAATTTGTCACAATGTAGAATGTAGATATCTTCCTTTGGGAAGGTGTGGTGTGACAGTAATATACCTTGTGTATGGCAGTTAATGCTGATGAATGCTTAATGACAAGAATGCAAGAGATGTCATTGGACTATCATTTCCTTGTGGAGCAGGAAGTTGGGTCCTCAACCTATGCCTTCTTTGGTTTCAATGGTAAATCATTTCCCTAATAAACAGTACAAATGTTTTCGTTTGATTAGTAGAAGCAGTCACGTGAATGTAGATGATATGTTGCAGGCACTGCTGGTGTGTGGAGAATTTCAGCATTAAATGAAGCTGGTGGATGGAAGGATCGCACAACAGTGGAGGATATGGATCTGGCTATCCGAGCTGGTCTCAAAGGAGGGAAATTTGTGTATCTTAGCGATCTCAAGGTATGATTGAATCATTTAATTGCATGTCTTGTACTCAAGAGTTTGTTCAGTGATTTCAGTAATACATACTTTCTATATTGTGTCTTATCTCATATACTGAATTATTTATTTTCTAAAATAATTTATCTGAATAAATTTAGGTGAAAAGTGAACTGCCAAGTACCTTCAAAGCCTTTCGTTATCAGCAGCACCGGTGGTCATGTGGCCCAGCTAATCTTTTCAAGAAAATGGCAATGGAAATTATGAGAAACAAGGTATCAGTTTCCTTGTAACATTCAATTTCCATAGTTTGTTTGAAAAGGCCAAATTATATTATTATCCATCTTCTCTTCTAATTCCTTTTTTACCATACCATGCAGAAAGTCTCCACGTGGAAGAAGTTTTATGTGATCTATAGTTTCTTCTTTGTCCGGAAAATCGTAGCTCATGTGGTCACATTTGTATTCTACTGTGTGGTTATGCCAGCAACTGTTCTAGTTCCAGAAGTGGAAGTCCCTAAGTGGGGTGCTGTGTATATACCTTCTATCATCACACTCCTCAATGCAGTTGGAACTCCAAGGTAAGCATTATAAGTTAGCAATTTTTTGCAGGCAAGGTTTTCTTGTGTTCATTTGTGAGTAACTTGTCATGTACATCTTGTGCAGGTCAATCCACTTACTCGTGTTCTGGATACTCTTTGAAAATGTTATGTCGATGCATAGGACCAAGGCAACACTTACAGGTTTGCTAGAAGCAGGGAGAGTAAATGAATGGGTAGTTACTGAGAAATTGGGAGATGCCCTTAAGACAAAATCAGGTGGCAAAGCAGTAAGGAAGCCTCGTATCAAGATTGGTGAAAGGTACACCTATATATAAGGAGAACACTACTTCTATTAACTTGTTAACATTTCTTGCAGAAAAATCACCAAGAGATTATGATTTTACATCTTTAGCCCCATAGATTGAATTGAACAACATGGACACTAGTTTAGTTTATTTCCTCGGGTTGGGAATTTGGTGTCTATATTTGCTTGATGGCAACAATTTTACAAGCAACTTAATATGTGATTTTCACAACTAGCATTCACTAATTCACCTTCACTACTTGTTTTTTGATGATTAACAGGCTTCATTTCTTGGAACTTCTAGTAGGGGCCTACCTCTTTTTCTGTGGATGCTATGATCTTACCTATGGGAAGAACCACTACTTCATATATCTTTTCCTGCAGTCTATTGCCTTCTTTGTTGTAGGGGTTGGCTATGTTGGCACCTTTGTTCCTAATTCATAAAGGAACTCCTTTCTCAGAATTATTCCACGAGGCTGTCATTCAATTTGTTTTAGTACCATACATTACTTTACAACCATTATTTGTCATACCTTGTACTGATTTTATATGGAATGACAAAGAACATAGATAAACAAAACAACAGAAGTTTGTGTATTTACTTGAAATCCCTTGGAAAGATTTATCAATAAATACTATAAATTGGAAATCTGGAATACAGAAGCAAGTTGACAGTTTCTGCTTCCCACCTCCCCTTCTCTAACCTGAAAAGTTAAGCTGCGTGACAAATGTATGATTTCTTGATCTTCGCTTTCAAAATGGCTTTGTTTTAATTTAAATTCCACAATTCATTAATAGCTTTGAAAACAAATAAAGGAAAGAACCCTCAAATATGAATCTTGATTAATTAAAAAAAAAAGATTTTGCTTAAAGTTGATATTATTCAAAAATAAAATGACCATGAAATCTAAACTGGAAATAAAATGTAAGTTCAGATATTCCAGCATCTCAAAGGCTGCATATTACAACTTTTTGAGGCTTGTGATGGAGGGTACCGTGTTGTTCCGAGGGATCATCAGTTGATACTTGATGATGTCTTCACAGTTTTAGATCAGACTTTCTGCGAAATTTATCATATCAAGTAGAGACCATTGTTCTTTTTTAAGCTATATGCATGTTATTGTTTAAAGCGAATGCATTCTCAGTGGAAGGGGAATCTTTGAGGTTTGGCTTGGCATGAAACCTCTTCAGATGGGACAAATGTACCTAAAGACAGCATCAAATGAAGATTTTCATTATTCAAATTATCATCATCACACATATCTAAATCCATATACCACCTCAGATAGATTAAATTCTGATTTTACAGAATACCTTCTAGTGCATGCCAAAAAAGAGTGAGAATTCTTAATCCTGAGAAATCCCATGGCAATAGTCTCAATAAGAATATAAAATTCATCTTTAGGTTTATAAGGTTGCAATAACTTTTTTCTTCTCCATAAATTCACATAAATAACAATCATCTACAATGTCTACTCGGAATGCCTAAATTAGAAGAACAGTTTTTCATATCTGAATTCAGTACCATATTTGCCTTTTGGTTCAAATCATGTACCGTTTAACAATTGCGTCCATTAATTATATACTTTTGTTTATACAATTTGTACAACGACTTATGCTATTAGAAGGAAATCAACGAAAGATATTTATATGTAACAGAATTAAATTGTTTTGGCTGCAAGGTGTTATTATTTATTAAATCAGTAGCAGCAAATTATACAAATTATAATATTACTAAATTAGTATGTAAGTGATTGGTGAATTTTGAGGTATTAGTCTGATATGTCAAAATTTATGGTGATGCTATGAGTTTAAATAAAAATTAGTATGTAGGTTTTACAATTCATTAAGAATAAGATAAACTAGAAATTTTAACAAGTGTAAAGGAGATGTGACAATGAAAAAGAAGGGATGAGTAGGTAGGCGACTTTTCTTGTACTATAGAAGCCACAAATATTGAGAAAGAACATACTATTGAAAGGAAGTAGAAGATAATGTTAATTGACATCATTCTCATAAAATAAATTATCTATAATCTAGGTCATAAATCGTGTAATCTACAGTGTTCTTGGTAGAATTCCATATACAAATAATATCTATATTAAGCTCTCCGGAAGAAGCAATAAAACTGAAAGGAATCAAAATAAAATCTAATCGGGGAAAATCCTTCATTCGACCTGGAAAATTCTCAGCTACAGACTTTAATCTGAGAGAACTTCTTCCCCTACATGAAACAATCTCATAAACAAACCTCTCTTTTGATGAGCTTGGACCAATACAAGTTATCATCACTATATTCCACATTAGTTTCTGTGCCCTTGTTGTGGAGAAAGAGAACCCCATTTTGTTCTGTCTGGAGAATAAGAAATTGTTGATCCATCAGTAAAGAGATAGCCAATGGATAATTATATTTGAATCTTCTTCCAGAATCCCAGTGTTTACAGCTGAAATGCAATGGCAACTGTTCAAATGACCCAACATAGTTACAGTCTTGAAGTGGACAGGTACAGGGAGAATAGATGCAGGTCACTTCATGGTTATTACTGGTCCTGCAATCCACATTTTCATTGCAACCATATTCTCTAATTGATTCAACTATAAAATCCACATCTCCACTCAGCATAGTTCTGCTCCTGGGAAAATCGAGGATGTCTTCCTGTAGAAACAACTACAAAAAATGCATGTGCACACATTTAACCGCACCCATGCCTGGATACATGCACACCTGAATGCATATGTACCAACACAAACACTCGTCTGAGGAGAGTATAGATATAGAGCTTCCACAAATAGCTCATTTATGAATAAATTGAAATAGTTATTACTGTTACGAAAGGAGAATTTTAGAAAAACTATAAAATTCAAGCCTCAATGCATTCTCACTGATTACTTCTCCCTGGAATCAGATTAGGAACATGAGTGCTTCTTTCGAATTGCCCAGTTAATTTAATAATCAGGAACAGAAACAAAATAGGAAGCCACAAGCTATTGAAAGGAATAACATTCTTAAACATAAATCTGAGGAAAAGCTCAACCTAAAACCACCACGGAAAAATACAGAACAAAACGAATATCTCAAGCTGAATTAATGCCATGGGAAAACCGTTTTTATTTGAAGTCACATCATGACCCTGTCACTCTTATATATTGGTGTGAACCCAATTTAAAGACAAGAGCATGCTGTTATCATGAATTTAAATTGCAACAGTGCCCTTGAAGGAAGTCCAGAAAGGAACAATAAGAGAAAAGTTTTAGTATAAGCAGCTTCCAATGCAAAGGTAATAATCTGTTTATTCATTGTTGCACTTCTTTCTTGGTTCCGGGATTGAATCCTTTAATATTTTAAAAGTTTCATGAAATAAAGCATGTTGAATGTGCAGACTACAATAGGTAAATTAGTTGCACCAGCTAAATGCTAATGACAGCCTGCCAATGATCCAATAATTAACTACACAGCAACTTGTAAGACATACAATACACCAAAATCACTTTATAACCCAACATCATCAAACAGACTAAAGACATTTGGGCTTGATATTGTGTCAGAGTATGGGTCATGTTAATAGGTTCTTTCACGTAATGCACCATTTTCTTAAAAACGTTTCACCAAAATCTATAGCCATCCCTTATAAAAGAAAACACATTTCATGGTCACTCAGTCTTTTCAATCAAACTTTTAAATACTCGCTTGTTTCTTCACTGGAAGGTCAGAAGGAAACTCAACTATGCAATGGTCTTTTTTCTTCATTAGAGAAAAGTAAAAACTTTGGGTTCATAACTAAAAAAGATTTAGGTATAAAACAGTGCCTTTTGACATGCTTTTGTGGCTAGTAATGAATGCCAATGACATCATTACCTCATTTGATTCTATCTAAGAGGACCATGCCCAATCCCAGTGCTTTCTGTGATGATTGGTAGCCCATTTGAATGATCTCTATACTGTGGGAACTCCATATAATGCTGTTTCTTCTTGCTTGGCAGCTGCAAAGCAAAAACATACCTCAGTACACGCCCAATCTACTAGTTTAAAAGAAAATATCAAAATGGTATGTTCTGAAAAATTAAAAATTAATTTCACATAAAGCACTACGATCAGTTGAATTATTTTTAACACTTTAAATGATATATTCTCCTCGGATAATACGGTTTTTATTGGTTATAGGTAGGACCTGATATCCTTTATGGCTCCAATTGTTCCACAAAATATAACTTCTTGTGGGGAGGTGGGCTCTTTCCATCCACAATTTACTCTCATTGCAACAAAATGTTTATTATTTAAATGCAGTGTTGAAGTATACGAAAATATTATGCAAAATAATAGAAAGCAATCTTAAAGAAGATGTCAAAGAGTGTTTTCTGAAATAAATCCACCACTATAAAATTGTAAGATGAAACATCATTTTCAGAGAAAATGCAATCAAATTAGAAATATCATACTATGCAATGACTTGCATTCAATTGAAAAAGACTTTCAAGAGACTGTTTAACATTGAATATTTTTCACCATTAGTACATGTCAATGAAACAAATGGTTGGCAGTAGCCTGGTTTAAGTTATTTTGATCTCCTTGAGGGTTTTTCTGATTTCTACAATCAAATAAATAATTTTGACCTAAAAATAGGAGAATAAATAACACATTTTCCCCAATACAAATGTAGCATGACAGTAAAATAGTAAATAATTGGAATGCCATTTTCTACCTCCTCAGAACCATAGCCGCCAAGTTCCTTTTCTCGTTTTTGTCTCTCAGAAATCTCCTCCTCTCCCTGAAAACAGATATGGAACTGTTGTTGAAACTGGAGCAGAAGACCCTTTAAGTGATATGTATGCTCTCATAGTAAAAATGAGGAAAAAGAAAGAGTTAAGAAAAATATGAATAATTAATAAGTTAAATAGAAATTGATGCAAAAATAATATTACCTGCAAAAATAAGAGACAACCACCAACAGCTCTTTGCTTCCCTTTATGGAAGTGAAATACTTCTCGAACTAGCCTATTAAGCACAAATTTACCCAGTTATACTGATGTACAAGATCCATATTTGTCAAAAAGTGGAGGAATGAGGGGCTAACATCCAGCCTAGCTGTTGGGGACAGAAGAGTTCCCAGCACATAGAGAACAAACGGCCTCTTGAAATCATGTCCAGCATCTGCAGTTGCCAACCTGTCCTCTAAAAGTTGCACTGAAATTCCATGATTTGTGGCATTGTAACTGCTCCGTAAATCAAGTCTTCTGGACCAGAGTTCACCACTTCTTTGCCACTGGCCGGTAATCCAATACTGTCTCCACCTCTTTTGGAGTTAATGGCGCATTCACACTGCTGATCTCTAAGCTGCAATTAGTAGCATCAAATCTCTCCAATAACCAAAGACACAAATTGCACTGCTGCTCTTTACTGACTCCTTCTGTTCATGTGTGAGGCGCTGTAACACAATTAATAAGTAGAGCATCCTGTTACCAGTTTAATCTGCATTATTTAATCTTTAACATCAAGATTCATCAACTATTGACATGAATTAACAAATCAACCCATGTGCTTAGAATTTACCTGTTTCCTTGGCTTGGTTCAGGGGCAGCAGCACCCGAACTCAAGTAGCCATCCCACACTTCACGTGCCATGTCTACCATACTTTTCCTTCTCTTCAAGACTCATTGACTTCCATGCATCTGAGACAGCCTTTGTTGCCTACAAAAGAAAACAAAAATTACTAAAATGACGAACAACTACAAACCTAGCATTTCCAAAAGTAAGAAAAGATGCTCACAGCTTTAAGGCCTGGTGACTCAGGATGGGAAGCAATGTACTCTTTGATAAATTCCTTACTGCAACAATTGATTTAAGACTTAAGTAAATAACTAAAAAAAAACACTCACACAAAATAATAATAATAAGAAGAAGAAGAATAGTGGCAGTTGTAATTTAATTTCTATGCACGGTCAGTTTGCAGTAAATGTAATCTCAGATTTAAGAAATGAAAAGAAATACTATGGTATGTCCATACCAGTACATAATACTAACTAAACAAAAGGCAATTAAAATATTCACTAGAAGAAAAGAAAAACCAACAATCATGGGTAACATATGGCTGATAAAAATAAATTAAAGAAACTAAAAAATGCATGGGAATTTATTTTTGTAAAAATAGGGCATCAGCATGGTGAAAATGCAAAATAATGCTGAAAGTTTAAGAGAACGTAGAAGTTAGAGGATAAAATGGCAGTACTCATACTCACGTAAGGCGAAAGGGTGTCGCAGCGAAGTGGTGTTGCTGTCTCTGGTGAACGGTGAGTGAGTTGGTGACTTGTTCCACACGAAACTCACCGTTCAATTGGCTACTTACATCACGGATTCAGTGGTTTACACTGGACCCGGTCCGACCGAATGGCTATTCAAAAAAATCCGATCGGCTAAATCAACCGCTCCGGTTTTTGAGTTCATAAAAAAGTATTTGAGAAAAAAAATGATTTTCCAATTTTATGAACTAAAAAATATTAAACGTTAGAAATTTTTGATATCTAAGCATTTTAAGAACCGACATAAAAGAGAGAGAAAAACTATAAAGTAGTCATATAAATTGATTTTTTTATTTGCCATCAATGAATTGAATTAAATACACGTATAACAAATGAGAAGTTATATGTCCAAATCATATTCAAAATAAACCAACAACATACCAACACAAAAACCTATAGACATTCTAATAAGAGTTGATTAGTACAAAGAAACCTAATTGATTGTCCAAAAACAAACACCAGCGTGCTCAACAAAAGAGGAGTCTGACTAAACACAGAGAAGTAATGTGTTCCATGATAGCACCTTATTTTTCTTATGGCCTCAAAGCCAGACAACAACTATATTCAAAACTACTACATGTGTACAAACCAATTATGCCATTGTATTTCATTCTTGAGCTAAAGTAGCTATTTACTTTACTCTCCAAGAGAAAACCTAAAAGTTGTTTTTACTAAGAGTTAACTGGTTTACAGAAAACAATTTGCGTATCTTTGTATTCTCCAATTCAATCCTTATTGGCCACACTAGATTGCTAATGCATGGACAACACCAGCACTTGACTTTGACTTAGAGGAAAAGATGGTCGCATGAAACTCTTTGATATAACCTTTGAAAGTGCATCTGAAATGACATCCAACTTAAAGAAACTCCATTCGAGCATGTAGTGGCATAGACGTGGCGTCGTGGTGGTGACATGACAAATAATTTCGGTGTCGACATGGCAAAAGTTTTCGGTGCAGTGCTTTACAGCGGTTGGTAGTGATAACCGCTGTAACATTTCAAATGTAGGTGAAATTAATTGTCGCTGCCTTGTCTCTTTTTGGAGTTCGCTGAACGGGAAAAGTGGTTACCTAGATTCAAAAAACTGGTTACCTATACACTGGATGAACATGTGCCACTAAACTAAACTCAATCCCACCCACAATGGTGCTTTACAGCGGTTGGTAGTGATAACCGCTGTAACATTTCAAATGTAGGTGAAATTAATTGTCGCTGCCTTGTCTCTTTTTGGAGTTCGCTGAACGGGAAAAGTGGTTACCCAGGTTAAAAAAAGTGGTTACCCAGGTTCAAAAAACTGGTTACCTATACACAGGATGAACATTTGCCACAAAACCAAACCCAATTTCACCCACAATGGTGTTTTACAGCGGTTGGTAGTGATAACCGTTGTAACATTTCAAATGTAGGTGAAATTAATTGCCATTGTCTTGTCTCTTTTTGGAGTTCGCTGAACAGGAAAAAAGTGGTTACCCAGGTTCAAAAAAGTGGTTACCCAGGTTCAAAAAACTGGTTACCTATACACAGGATGAACATGTGCCACAAAACCAAACCCAATCCCACCCACAATGGTGCTTTACAGCGGTTGGTAGTGATAATCGTTGTAACATTTCAAATGTAGGTGAAATTAATTGTCGCTGCCTTGTCTCTTTTTGGAGTTCGCTGAACGGGAAAAGTGGTTACCCAGGTTCAAAAAACTGGTTACCTATACACAGGATGAACATGTGCCACAAAACCAAACCCGAATCCCACCCACAATGGTGCTTTACAACGGTTGGTAGTGATAATTGCTGTAACATTTCAAATGTAGGTGAAATTAATTGTCATTGCCTTGTCTCTTTTTGGAGTTCGCTGAACGGGAAAAGTGGTTACCCAGGTTCAAAAAACTTGTTACCTATTCACAGCATGAACATGTGCCACAAACCCAAACTCACTCCCACCCACAATGGTGCTTTACAGCGGTTGGTAGTGATAGTCGCTGTAACATTTCAAATGTAGGTGAAATTAATTGACGTTGCCTTGTCTCTTTTTGGAGTTCGCTGAACGGGAAAAGTGGTTACCCAGGTTCAAAAAATTGGTTACCTATTCACAGTATGAACATGTGCCACAAACCCAAACTCACTCCCACCCACAATCCTACCATGGACTAACAAACAACCAATAATGCACACAACAACAGATCAACAATTCATCAACGTTCGATTTCGGTTTGCGTTTTATTTCAACATTTTGCCGCTTACTCTCCGACGAACACCCTAAACCCTTCGACGAATGACGCTTACCCCCATGAACACCCTAAACCCTTTGACGAACGCCGCCTACATATCAACGAACATGGTTTCTTTGTTCTAACACGTCGCTTACTCGTCGCACCAACAACCGCCCGATTCCAACACTGTCGACATGACAAAGTCCAACTTCTCACTCCGTTCTCAAACCCTACTCCCGCGCACTCTCTCTCAAAGCCAAATTTTAATCCTCACGAAAACCTTTCCCAAAAATTACTCCACCAATAATTTACAAATGTTACAAAATTATCCTTGCCAGATCACCATCTCTGACTTTACAATAATACCCTTTGCCACATCACCATTTAGAGCCACGTGCGCAGTGTCAATAGTGTGTAAGGCACAGAGAGTGTTAAAAAAACATTTTCCCAACTTGCATAGTTCCTTTCAACTCTGCTGCTAACTACAACCTCTATCCATACCTTGACTAACTTATCACTCATTATGGCCTTTTATGGTAGAGCAGTGATATGTGAACAACTAACAGCTGGCTGCGCCTATATACAACCTCTCCACGTGGCAAATTTGAGGACATGGCAAGGGCAATTTTGTCCTTTTCTTAAAAAAATAAAAATTAGTATATGCGTTTTTTCGAAAGCTTCTTTTCCTCATTTATCGAGCAATCTCCCTTAGGTAACAACAACCACCACCGAATTGAAGGCGTAAGAATCTCTAAACCCACAAGAATCTCTGAACCCAGCAGCGCTCGATAAATGAGGAAAATAAGCTTTCGAAAAAACGCATATACTGATTTTTATTTTTTTAAGAAAATGACAAAATTGCCCTTGCCATGTCATCAAATTTGCCACGTAAGAAGGTTGTATACAAGCGCAAGCATTATGATAGATGTCAAACAATCATTTTCATTTATGGTATAAAATGTAGTCTCAACAGCTTATGTCTTGTGCATTCACCACCAACGTGTATTGTGCATGGTCTAGGTTACATATTATCAGTAGAGTCATGAATCATTTCTTCTATGTAGCATACCTTGTAGTAGTTTATGTCTATTGTAGTTCACATGTCTTATGCATTTCACCACCACCAGATATTTCCATGTATCAGACGTATCCATCAAACTAACTTTACAGTGAGCTTGACTTAAGTTACCATGCAGTGATTGATAACATTTTCTTCCACCATCGTCTCTACCCTTTTCCATTTTCCATCTTCAAAAGATTGCATGATATTTGATGTCAACTTTATACCATCAACACCCATGAATGAAAGTTGAAAATCGAATTTTTCTTCTAATTTAACTTGATAGACCACCTTGCCACAGATACAAAAGTAGTGCTCATCAGTTACAATTACCACCGACTCTACCTTTTGCTATTCAAGAACCACCAACACTCTTTCCAAAAAGTTTCTATTATGCTTACATTCCTCTCTCAAGGGACCTTGAACCTGTAAGACAACAAAATCACCTTTCTTAACTAGAAATGTGAAGGCTAAGTAAAGAAAGGGAAAACAAGCCACACCAATAGGAAGAAAGCAGAAATATGAAAGAAAGACATAACAAGTTGTCATCTAATCCGGCTAAAATAGGGTTTCGACAATTGCATATATGACATATATGTGACAGATTATCATACTGGAATCCTAAGTTATCTCAAAGATTCTAAACAATTCATAGGATATAGAACCCAACTTCATCCAAGACCATGCCGTATTTCTATTAGGTGAAAGATCTCTTCGACATCTACCCTCCCCCTCTTTAAACACAACTATACTCTTATGATTCTAAACACTCCATAAAACAGCTACCCAGACTCCTTTCCACACGTGATTCTTCTTAGAATTAAATTGGAACAAGTAAAACTGTTGAAGGTCCCTAACTTAGAACACATTGACCATATGTGTATCGACTAGTCATCGGACATCGTTGATTGCTAGTAATGGTGGGCCACGTAAGTTGGGCCCCACAAGTGGCATGAGTCAGTGTCTCATCGGCGGCACAAGCCAGGGTGTTGATTAGTGATCGGATGTCGATCACCTGGATGTGCCGACATATCCTCGGCAACAGAGTGAGGCCGATATGGCATCGGGCATCGAAAACTCAAATAGCTGGATTGGACCACGAAAGGTGGATCCTAGAAAGTACACCAGTTATCAGTAAACACCTAGAAGTAGGGGGAAGCCTAGGTCACGAAGAGTCCATGTGTGTGGTGTGAATTGCGCATTCAGGCGCAACACAAGTAAAGAACCACTAGAGGCGCTACGACCTGTTACGGTTACATTTCCCAGGGGTAGGCTGGGTGCATGGCACGTGAACAGTTAAGGCACCCCAGGACGGATGCCCCCAGAGATTAGGTGCACAAGTTGGTACCCGGGTGGCCATTCCGTTAGAGGTTGCACTCCAGTGAGGGATCCTTACGCGCTAGATTGCCCTAAGGTTGGGTAATAGCGGCGCGAGGGCATTCCTCCAGAAATCCTAAGTGCGGGTAACGGAAACAGAAGAAAACCTAGACTATATAAAGGGTAGTAAGAAAACCCACAAGGTATGCAGTTTCTGAGATTAGAACTATTACACACATTTTGTTTCTTGGCCCCAGTATTAACTTGAGCGTCGGAGTTCGAACGACCTCTAGGGCACCCCTTTTTCTTTGCAGGTACAAAGTGTTTCGATCCAAGGAAAGCACGAACCAAGGCAGAGATAAGAGGGTGTGTGATAGTCGTTAGATTTAATCGGCGAGCGAGTCAACTGACAAGAACATTTGGCGCCCACCGTGGGGCCCGATTAAAATTTGGTCTCTTTCACAAGTGTAGAGTAAGGATCTATCAATTTGAGAAACACGAGGTAAGGATTTGTCACACCAAACGGAGGGGAAAACATCACCATGCAGCAGATCATGCAGATGATGTGCGCCCTTCAGGAAAAATTGGCGACATCCAGAATGGATCAGGAACACATCCAGGTTAACTTGGTCGCGTCGCAAGCGAGGAACGAAGAACTGCGCAGGAATTTGTAGAACGCAGGGAACGTTTGGTGGATGAGTGAGAACCACCCACACAACCCAGGACTTTTTGAACGCCATTCTCGCAGGCGATCATGGACGTCGTGATACTGACCACTTTCGGAGGTCCTAAGGCCACCTTTACAGGTGCAGAGGACCCGGAGGCTCATCTCACGACCTTTCACACCCAGATAATGTTGTCTGGAGGTTCTGACGCAGTGCATTGTAAGTTGTTCATGAGCACGCTGACAGGTACAATGCTAGATTGGTTTGTCAGTCTTAATGACTGACATGTAACGTCGTTTGTGCAATTCTCTACGCTGTTCAGGGAGCAATACATAGCCAATCGGGCTCCCTCGTCGGTCTCTTACGATCTTTTCGATGTAAGGCAGTACCATGGAGAGTCCTTGAAGGACTACCTCAACCAATTCGAGGCACAGTTGGTGAGGCTGCACACAAAGGACAAGGATATGATGGTGCACGCTTTTAGGAAGGGAATCATGCCAGGACACTTCAGTGAGTCACTCATCAGGTGTCGCCTTAAAACCTTCTGCCAGAACAGGCGTCGAGCGGTAGCCCATAACGTCGTGGAAGGGGAACTCACCGAGAAGCGCGGAAGCATTGTCTCCATCTGCCCGCGAGGGTAAAGTCGACCTCAACCCATGAGAGTACATGAGGCGACAACAGAGAAGAAGGCCACAACGAAGCAGCAGCCCTACGAGTCCAAGAAGTCCAAAACCAGGGGGCGCACAAGGGAGGATGTGCCCGCATGCACAACTTCTTGGTAGAATTGAAGGAGTTGATCGCTTTTCCCAACATAGCGAAGAGACTGAAGATGCCCGCAAAAACTGACAAGAGATTGGGGCCCAACAAGAACGCTTGGTGTGAGTTCCACCAAGCGTATGGTCATCCCATACGTAACTGCTTGTCACTCGAACACCAGCTGGACGAACTGGTGAAAAATAGCTTCCTGAATGACTACTTGCAGGAATCGTAGGGAGTCCAGATGTTGGCAGCACTAAGGGGTGATCAGGGGCATGAGATGCCCGTTCATGGTGAAATTTACACCACTTCAGGAGGTTTCTCGGGTGAAGGATGCACTGCTTCTCAGCAGAAGAAGTATGCGCGAGCAGTGATGACGGTAGAGGTGCAAGAGGCAGACCAAGCCCTTGACATCGACCTCGTCTTCACCAAGGCCGACCTCCGAGATGTCATCCCCCATGACAATGACCTAGTGGTGATCTTGGTAGTGACAATAGGGAAGAAGGTGCACCGTGTCCTGGTGAACCAGGGAAGCTCGAGAGACGTGATGTTTTGGTCGACTTTCAACAAATTACAGTTGTCTCCCGACCAGTTGAGGCCTTACACCGGCTGCCTGTATGGGTTTGCTGGAGACCAGGTAAAGGTACGTTGGGCAGTATAACTATCAGAGTTCGACGTATAGTACGAGCCCAGAGGCCTTATCAAAGGCCAAGTTTATGCTGACTTCGTGGTAGATCTCTCCTCGGCAGACGCACACCATGAAGAATCTGACTTCCGATGGGTGTTCTCTGTAGATGGATCCTCTAACCAACAAGGCAGCAGAGCTGGCGTCATCCTGGAAGGGCCGAATGGACTATTGATCGAGCAGGCCCTATGGTTCGCCTTCAAGGCCAACAACAACCAGACAGAGTATGAAGCTCTGATCGTTGGCATACTATTAGCCAAGGAGATGGGTGCGCATAGTCTGCTGGCGAAGAGTGACTCCCTACTAGTTACAGGTCAAGTAACAGGAGAATATCAGGCCAAGGACCCGCAGATGGAAGCTTATCTAGAATATGTCCAAGTTTTGAAGAAGTCATTTGTGGTATTCAAGTTGGTACATGTCCCTAGAGAACAGAATGCCCGAGCTGACTTGCTAGCTAAGCTCGCCAATTCAGGCAAGGGGGGCAAACAGAGGACTGTCATCCAGGAAACCCTGAAGACACCTCGAACCTTCACCGTAGATAATTCGGTGGGGGTCCATCAGGTTAGCACGTCGGGAGGAGGGAAGAGGAGTAATCGGTCAGTGTCTTAGGAGACATTGAGAACGCTCAGGATAAGCACATACCCAGTTCTTGGGGAAGAGTCATTGCAGGTCTGCCTGGTTGAAGGAGGAGAAACCTGGATGACGCCCTACAAGCGTTACCTGGCTAATGGGATACTCCCGCTGGAAGCCACAGAGGTCAGAAAAATAAAGAAAAATTCGACCAAGTACACCCTAATTGACGAAGAGTTGTTCAGACACGGGTTCACCCACCCTATTTTGGTATGTGTAAGTGGCGAGCAATGCACACGAATAATGGCAAAACTCCATGAAGGGATATGCGGGAGTCATAACGGTGGTCGATCTCTAGCATCGAAGGTCATTCACGCGAGATACTATTGGCCAACCATAAGGGAAGACTGCACGAGGCACGTACAACAGTGCAAGCAATGTCAGCGACACACTGATTGGCACAAAGCGCCACCAGAAGAGCTCATATCGATTTACAGCCCTTGGCCGTTCCATACCTGGGGAATCGATATACTGAGACCTTTCCCTTTGGCGATACGGCAAATGAAGTACCTCGTGGTCGCCATAGAGTATTTCACGAAGTGGATAGAAGCCGAGCCAGTGGCGTAGATTACGACCCACAAGATTCAGCACTTCGTGTGGAAGAACATAGTATGCCGCTTTGGAGTACCGAAACGGTTGGTGTCCGATAATGGCACCCAGTTCGCAAGCCAGCAGCTGGGAAAGCTGTGTACAGAAATTGGGACAAAGCAGGTGTTCGTGTCAATCGAGCACCGCCAGACGAATGGGTAGGTTGAGTCTGACAACCGAGTCCTGGTTAGAGGTCTAAAAAGAAGGCTGGAGAAGGCCAAAGGGACTTGGGCATAAGAAGTCCCTAGGATTGTGTGGGCTTACCACACCACTCCCCAGTCTACCACTAGAAAAACACCTTTCAGCTTGGTGTATGAATCGGACGCGATGATTCCCGTAGAGATCCAGGAGAACTCGCCACGCTTCCAGAACTTCGTGGCTGAAGAGTCCAATAAAGAGAGAAAGGAGAACATGGACATACTGGATGAGGTAAAGGAGAAAGCCAGAATCAAAGTTGAAGCTTTGAAGAGAAGGATGGAGTACAAGTATAACTCCAAGCTGAGACCTCGCCAGTTCCAGGTCACTGGCCTGATGATGCGAAAGGCCCACCCGTACCAGCTAGAGAACAAGTTGTCCCCCAAGTGGACTGGTCCTTTCAGGGTGACAGAAGCCGTTGGGAACGGGGCATACAGGCTTGAGACATTAGAGGCCGGCACGATTCCTGGAACATGGAATGCGACCAATCTCAAATTTTACTTCAGTTGAACTATTAGCATTGTACGCAGTTTTTAGGGGACACTATTTTTCCCTTCCAAGGGTTTTTTAACGATGTCACCCAATAAAGTTTCGATTGAAGTATATTCTCGAATATTTTTCTATAATGTAGTTACGAGCCGTTCGTTTGGATTAGAAGCCTCAAGGCTGGGAAAGGTAGATTCGCAGAGAACACCTCCCCCATTGAGTGAAAACACCAAGGTTGAACAATAGAGTTCACCAGTAAAATCCTCTCTCACCCTTGCGCAAGGATGAGGTCAGCTACGAGTTGTTCGCTTGGGTTAGAAGCCTCAAGGCTAGGAAAGGTAGATTCGCAGAGAACACCTCCCCCCTTGAGTGAAAACATCAAGGTTGAATAATAGGGTTCACCAGTTAATTCCTCCAAGGACTTCATACAGCAAGGATGAGGTCAATTATTAAACCCTCCCTTGACTTCATACAACAAGGACGAGGTCAGATACGAACCTTTCCTATTGTTTAGAAGTCTCAAGATTGGGCAAGACGGTTCGCAGAGAACGCCTCCCTCTTAAGTGAGAACGCCAGGGTTGAGAAGTACGGTTTGCCAGTTAAAATCCTCATCTGCCCCGGTAGGGTAAGGGTGAGGTCAGTTACGAGTTTCTCCTTGGGCTAGAAGTCTTAAGACTGGGTAGGATGGTTCGTAGAGAACGCCTCCCTCTTGAGTGAGAGCGTCGAGGTCGAGACGGTATGGTCTGAAAGTTAAACCCTCTTCTACCCCTGTGTGGTTAGATCGAGGTTAGTTACAAACTTCTCCTTAGGTTAGAAGACTCAAAGTAGGGATAGGATGATACGTAGAGAACGCCTCCCTCTTGAGTGAAAATGCCAAGGCGACGACAACATGGTTCACCAGCGGCATCGGGAAGACATCTCCTTACTCAGTAAAGTAAGAGCGAAGTCAGTTAGTGAATCTTTCCCTTGTCTTGTAAGGCAGGGTTGAAGAGTGGCAATGAAGAATTCCCTTATCTTTGTTTAACCAAGGTAAGGCTAGTTAAGGGTTTGTGTGCACATTACCGCTACCTTAAGCCACTAAAGAATCGAAGAAGGTAAGGTCGAGCAGGTGGTGGACAAACATGCTACCTAGACTATGAATGTTCGTCAAATGCGTTGTTAGCAATGTTAGTGCGAGACACGGCAACAACAACCAAGACAAAGGAAGCAATTAAAGGCAGACAAATTTATAAATAAGACAAGGTATATGTACATATTATATATTGTTCATTAGAAGGCCAAAGTCCTACAAATTGAGCAAGTTAGATTCTGGGCGCAAGCTGCCCATCAACGACCCGTTTCAACGCTGCGAAGGGTGAGATGTCCATATCATGGTGCACGCAAGCAACCTAAGCAAGGGCATCCTCGAACCCTGGCCCATATGCATCAATGGCATCCTGGATGAGCTCCGCCTCAGTCTTTTTGAAGAGCTCGGCCTGTTAGGCAAGCTCACCCTCTAGTTGTTAGGTGGCCCTTTCCTTCAGTTTGGCCATATTTTCCTTTGCCCCCTTTGCTTGCTCTTCCAGGTCGATCACTTTATTTTGCAGAGGCAGAATCTTCGCCTCCAGCTGAAGGGCCTCCCAACCCTTGTCAAACAGCAGCTTCTTGGTATCTTTCTCCGATTGACGGAGGCTGCTCAACTCTTGGTTCAGGGCCATTTCACGGTTGGCGAAGATTTGGGCTTGGAGGGAAAGTTCCCCCTTCATCCTTGCCTCGGCCTGGCTCACGAAGGCGAGGGAATTGACAAGGAACTCCCCAAGGCTTTGGCCCATGCGGTCCCTCAACAAGTTTCCATTCAAAGCCTCTACCGCCTCCTTCTCTTGGAAACATTTGAGGGCATGTTGGAGTATGGCGAGGAGCTCAGGGGTAGGGGGCACTTGGTCACCCTAAGAGTGCTCTCCCCACCGCCTTCAAGCACGAGGAGTTTGCGAGGAGAGATTGTCCCTGAATGAAAGGGGGTGGTCGTTGATAGCAAAGAGTGAGGTTGCTGCGACGTCCACCCTTGGCCTCTTGAAGACGAGACCCTCTTCGGTGTCCTCGTCCTCGGAATCAATCACCACCACCCCTTTATTCTTATCAGTGGGGGCGGGTGATGGAAGAGGCCCAAGCACAAGCCCACATGCAAGCCCACCAAAGGGTAGATTTGGGCCAACCATAGAGTTATGGCCAAGAGGATCCAAGAAGACGTTCTTTTACATGTTCAAATGCCA